>OLWJ01001007.1_pt1 | contig 10728 bp, 7 predicted proteins | sample 1674291 | NCBI WGS metagenome assembly OLWJ01 (sample SAMEA103958159, study PRJEB25191) | human gut metagenome | biome: human-associated habitat [ENVO:00009003]; feature: intestine environment [ENVO:2100002]; material: feces | place: Germany | collected 2013/2015
TGCGGAACAGCTCCACAGACATCTGCCACAGCTTCTCGTACCAGTCGGCGCTCTCTTCGGGGCGGCAGACCACGATCATCTCCTGCTTCTCGAATTGGTGGATGCGGTAGATGCCGCGCTCCTCGATGCCGTGGGCACCCTTCTCCTTGCGGAAGCAGGGGCTGTAGGAGGTCAGGGTCAGGGGCATCTTGCTCTCGTCGATGGTCTGGTCGATGAAGCGTCCGATCATGGTGTGCTCGCTGGTGCCGATGAGGTACAGGTCCTCACCCTCGATCTTGTACATCATGGCGTCCATCTCCGGGAAGGACATAACGCCCTGCACCACGTTGCCGTGCATCATGAAGGGCGGGATGACGTAGGTAAAGCCCTTGTTGATCATAAAGTCGCGGGCGTAGGCCAGCACTGCCTCGTGCAGGCGGGCGATGTTGCCCAGCAGGTAGTAGAAGCCGTTGCCGGCCACGCGGCCTGCAGCGTCCATGTCGATGCCGTCAAAGCTCTCCATGATCTCGGTGTGGTACGGGATGGGGAAATCGGGCACCACAGGCTCGCCAAAGCGCTGAGCCTCCACGTTGTAGGTGTCATCGGGGCCGATGGGCACGCTGGGGTCGATCATCTGGGGGATGGTGTACATGATCTCCTGGATGCGGGCAGACAGAGCTTCCTCTTCCTTCTCCAGCTCTGCCATCTTGTCGGCGTCGGCCTTGACGGCGGCGTTGTTGGCATCGATCTGAGCCTGCAGCTCTGCCTTCTTGGCCTCATCGTCGCACTTCTTCAGCTGGCCGAACAGCGGGCCGTTGGCCTTGCTCAGCTTGTTGCGGGCAGCCTTGAGGGCTTCCACTTCCTTCAGCGCTGCGCGGTACTGGGCATCCTTTTCGATGACCTCATCCACCAGCGGCAGCTTTGCGTCCTGGAACTTCTTCTTGATGTTTTCCTTGACGGCGTCCGGATTCTCACGGACAAATTTGATATCAAGCATGATTGACTCTCCTTGCTCTATTTCGTTCGCACCGGGAAATGGGACCTCTCCCGGCGCCGTTCAAAGGCGGGTGTCCGCCTTGGATCGCGGTTGTTTTATTCTTCGGTCTGGTACTGGCCCAGCAGGTTTGCAAAGGCGCGCAGCTGCTCATCGGAGTAAAAATGCACCGTCAGCTTGCCTTTTCCGCCGTGGTAGGCCACGTTCACCTCGCTGCCCAGCACCTGCTTGAGGCTCTCTTCCACTTCCACCGGCAGGGTGCCGCGGGGTTCGGGTTCTTTTGCCTCCTTCGGGGGCTTTGCCAGCTTCTTGCACAGTGCCTCGGTCTGGCGCACGTTCAGCTGGTTGTCCGCCACGATCTGCGCCGCCTGCTCCTGCAGCTCCGGCGTGGGCAGGCCCAAAATCACCTTGGCGTGGCCCATGTTCAGGAACCCGCTCTTGAGCAGCTCCAGTACGTTTTCCGGCAGGTTCAGCAGACGCAGGCTGTTGGCCAGCGCGCTGCGGCTCTTGCCCAGCTTGCGGGCTGCCTGCTCCTGGGTCAGGTCACAACGCAGCATCAGCTCCCGGATGCCGGCGGCTTCTTCCACCGGGTCCAGATCCTCACGCTGGAGGTTTTCCACCAACGCCAGCTCCATGGCCTGCTCGTCGGACACATCCTTGACCACCACCGGCACTTCGGTCAGGCCGGCCATGCGGCAGGCACGCCACCGGCGCTCGCCGGCCACGATGCTGTAGCCGCCCAGTCCCTGGGGCCGCACCGCAATGGGCTGCAGCAGACCGTGCTCCGCAATGCTGGCGGCCAGCTCCCCCAGTGCCTCTTCGTCAAAGGTCTTGCGGGGCTGGTCGGGGTCCGGCTCGATCTCACGCAGGGGCAGGGTCTCGATCTTTGCGTCGGACTCAAGGCTCGGGGCGGCGTCCTCAAACAGACTTTCCAGCCCGCGGCCAAGTCCTCCTTTTCCTTTTGCCATTGTTCTTGTTGTTCCCCCTGTGTTTTAGTCTTCCAGAGCGTTTTTGACCGGTGCCGGTTCCGGAGCGCTCTTGCTCCGCGCGCGGGTCTTTTTTGGCTCGTGCGGCCGGTTGTTCTTGACGAACTCAATGGCCAGATCCATGTACGCTTCACTGCCCTTGCCCTTGGGCTCGTAGAAATTGATGGGCTGCCCGTAACTGGGGGCCTCAGAGATGCGGATCGAACGCGGGATCGTGGTTTTGTACACCTTGGAGCCGAAGTACTTCTGCACCTGCTCCACCACCTGCACCGTGAGGTTGTAGCGCAGGGAGAACATCGTGAACACCACGCCCTCGATGTCCAGATAGGGGTTGTACTTTTTGCGGATGGTCTTGAGGGTGCTGATGAGCTCCGACAGACCTTCCAGCGCATAATACTCGCACTGCACCGGGATCAGCACACTGTCGCAGGCGCTCAGACCGTTCAGGGTGAGCAGGTCCAGGCTGGGCGGGCAGTCGATGAAGATGAAGTCATAGTCCTTCTGCACCCCGGCCAGCGCCTTGCGCAGCCGGCTCTCACGGCCCGGCAGGTCAATCATTTCCAGGCTGGCACCGGCCAGACGGGTGTTGGAGCCGATCACATCGGTGCGGAACTCGGTCTTGCGGATCGCCTGTGCGGCGGTCGCCTTGCCGATGAGCACCTCGTAGGTGCCGCACTCCACGCTCCGCTTGGGGATGCCGTAACCGGTGGTGGTGTTGCCCTGGGGGTCCAGATCCACGATGAGCACCTTTTTGCCCAAAGCCGACACGCAGGAGGACAGGTTGACGGCGGTTGTGGTCTTGCCGACGCCGCCTTTCTGGTTTGCGATTGCTACAATTTTTGCCACGCGCATTTCTTCCTTCCGGGAAATTTTGGTTGTTCCACATGGAACATTCGCAGTTGTGCCCGCTCGTTTCCCGTCGCGCGGACATCTCAACTAGTAGTATAGCACACTCCCTTGGCTTTTTGAACCGCTTTCAGGCGTTTTTGTGCGTATTTTTCTTCTGTTTTCCGTTTTTGCAAGGCAAAAAGTTCTCTTTCAAGGCGTATTTTGCAGATTTTTTACACGTTTTTTCTGTTCCACATGGAACAGTTCACTTCTCCGCTGCCGCCGTGGGGATGCGCACCGTGTATTCGATGTAGCCATCCTTCTCTTCCCGGTGGGCCGTGGCCGGTACCCCATTGTCGGTCATCAGCCGAATGGCATGGTCGATGGTGTTCACAAAGATACGCACATCCCGGACCATGGAGATGCGGTGCCGCCCTTTTGCGGTGCTGTTGAGCAGCTGTTCGATGTACAGGTCGGTCTGACGGGCGTTGAGCCGCCGCTTGGCAATGTTGATGAGCGCCTCGCTGCGGCGGTTCTCCGGCAGGCGCAGCACGGCCCGCGCGTGACGCTCGGTGAGGTTGTTGTCCAGCACGAACTGGCGCTGGTCCCCCGTGAGCTGCAGCAGGCGCAGCTTGTTGGCCAGTGTGGGCTGCGCCATGCCCAGCCGCTTGGCGGCCTCGGCCTGGGTGCAGTCCCACAGCACCAGAATGTCCCGCAGGCCCTGCGCCTGCTCAAAGGGGTTCAGGTCGGTGCGCTGAATATTTTCCAGCAGGCCGAGGGCCGCCGTCTGCTCATCGGCATAGCTGCACAGGATGGCCGGAATGGTGGTCATCTGGGCCAGCTTGCAGGCGCGCAGCCGCCGCTCCCCTGCCACCAGCTCGTAACCTTCGGCTGCTTTACGCACCGAGATGGGCTGCAGCAGACCGTTTTCACGGATGCTCTGGGCAAGGCCTGCCAGCTCCTGTTCCTCAAAGGTCCGGCGCGCCTGGAACGGCGACGGATGGATCTGGTCGATGGGCAGGAAATAAATTTTTCCGGCGGACTTCTTCCGTTCAAACATAACACGGCTCCTCCTTTTTTGCGGCATATCCGGGTTTGTTTTCCACGCTTTCCCGGGAAAATGTGGAAAAGTTGGTTCAGAGCCAGTGTACCACACAAACAAAAACCCTGCCAGAAATTTCGTTCGGCAGGGTTTTGCATATTTTGTTCGCTATTCCGTTATTTCAGCGGACTTTTGGCGATTTTTCCGCCGTTTCTGGGGTAGGCTGTCGGAGTTTGCGAAATCTTTTGGCACAAAATCAGGGTGCGGGTGTCGCCGCCGGGCAGGTGCAGGGTGCGGGTCTCCTTGTAGGCACCGCCCAGTTTTTTGATGGCCCCGCGGGCCGCGGCCAGCTCCTCTTCTCCGGAGGCACCCTTCATGGCCAGAAAGTTTCCGCCCACCTTGACCAGCGGCAGGCAGTATTCCGCCAGCATGGGCAGGGCCGCCACCGCGCGGGCTGAAGCCAGGTCAAACTGCTCCCGCCACACCTTGCGGGCGGCTTCCTCTGCGCGCTCCTTGGCAAACTCCACGCCGGTCAGGCCAAGCTGGGCACAGGCGTACTTCAAGAACTCCACCCGCTTGCCGGTGGGTTCCATGAGGGTGAGTTCCAGTTCCGGCTTGTAGATCTTGGTGACAATGCCCGGAAACCCGGCACCAGCGCCCACATCCACCATGCGGCCGGCTACTTCCGGCTGGCTGGCAAAGAGCAGGCTGTCGAGGAAATGCTTGTCCTCGATGCCCTCGGGGTCGGTGATGGCGGTCAGGTTGACCTTCTGGTTGTAGTCCACCAAAATCTGTGCAAAGGCGTCCAGCTGGTCCAGCTGGGTGCCGGTAAGGGAGATGTTCCATGTGGAACACTTGGCCTCCAGCCGCTGTTTGTCGATCATAGGTTTTGATTCCTTTCTGTTGTTCTGGATCAGGTGTGGGCCGCCAGGGCGATGCTCAGCTGTGCAACATCCGACGGCGACACGCCGGGGATGCGGCTGGCCTGGCCCAGGTTCTTGGGCCGGATGCGGGCCAGCTTCTCGCGGGCTTCCAGCGTCAGGCCGGTGAGGTCCGCGTATTCAAAATCCTCCGGGATCAGGGTCTTTTCGTGGCGGGCCACCTCCCGGATCATGCGATCCTGCCGGGCAATGTAGCCTGCGTATTTGATCTCGGTCTCCAGCCGTTCCGCCAGCATGGGCGTGATCCCCTCCCCCCAGCCGATGACCCCGGCCACAAGGTCGTAGTGGATCTCCGGGCGGCGCAGTAATTCTTCGGCAATGCCGCCCTCGGCTGCCGGGGCCAGCCCGGCCGCCGTCATGGCGGCCTGCAGGTCGGCAGTGCGCAGGTGGGCGTCGTGCAGGCGGCGGCGCTCCGCTTCCAGAATGTTCTGGGTGTGCTGGTACTTTGCCCAGCGGTCGTCCTGCACCAGACCGTATTCCCGGCCGATGGGGGTCAGGCGGGTGTCGGCATTGTCCTGCCGCAGGGTCAGCCGGTATTCGCTGCGGCTGGTCATCATGCGGTAGGGGTCCATGACGCCCTTGGTCACCAGATCATCCACCAGGGTGCCAAGGTAGCTGGTGTGACGCGGCAGGATAAGCTGCTCCTTGCCCAGTGCATTGCGGGCGGCGTTCAGACCGGCCAGCAGGCCCTGTGCGGCAGCTTCCTCGTAGCCGGAAGTGCCGTTGAACTGTCCTGCCCCGTACAGACCCCGCACCACCTTGCTTTCCAGCGTGGCTTCCAGACTGGTGGGGTCCACACAGTCGTATTCGATGGCATAGGCCGGGCGCAGGATCTCGATGTGCTCAAAGCCCTTGATGCTGCGGTAGAAGGCATTCTGCACGTCCTCCGGCAGACTGCTGGAAGCACCCTGCAGGTACATTTCCTCGGTGTTCTCACCGCAGGGCTCCACAAAGATGGGGTGGCGGTCCTTGCCCGCAAAACGCACCACCTTGTCCTCGATGGAGGGACAGTAACGCGGGCCGACACCCTCGATCATGCCGCCGTACAGCGGGCTGCGCTGGATGTTGTCCAGAATGATCTTGTGGGTCTCCGGGTTTGTGTAGGCGATCCAGCATTCCACCTTGTTGTGCATGGGGGCGTCGGTCATGAAGCTGAAGGGCTGCAGCTCGTTGTCCGGGTCGCCGGGCTGGCATTCCAGCCGGCTGAAGTCGATGCTGCGCCGGTGCACACGGGCGGGGGTGCCGGTCTTGAACCGTCGCAGGGGCAGACCGGCAGCCTTCAGGCTCTCGGTCAGGGCATTGGCCGCGTGCATGCCGTCCGGGCCGGAGGCATACCAGGCATCGCCCACAAAGATCTTGCCGCCCAGATTGGTGCCGGTGGCCAGCACCACGCACTTTGCGGTGTACTCGCCGTTGAGCTGGGTAACGATGCCCTTCACCCGGCCGTTTTCCACCTCAAGGCCCACCACCTCGGCCTGATGGATGGCAAGGCCGGGGGTAAGCTCCAGTGCGTGCTTCATGTATTCGTGGTAGCGTTTGCGGTCGGTCTGCACCCGCAGTGCGTGCACCGCAGGGCCCTTGCCCTTGTTCAGCATCCGGCTCTGCAGGTAGGTGGCATCCGCCGCCAGACCCATCACGCCGCCAAGGGCATCCAATTCACGCACCAACGTTCCTTTTGCAGTGCCGCCGATGCTGGGGTTGCAGGGCATATTGCCGATGGCGTCCAGACTCATGGTGAACACGGCGGTCCTGGCGCCCAGTGTGGCAGCGGCGTGGGCCGCTTCGATGCCGGCATGCCCGGCACCGATCACAATGACATCATACTCTCCTAAATGGTTCATACGTTCCTCTGTTGCAAGATCATGATTTAAAATGGCTCCGCGTGCGCTTCGCCATAGATAAGAGTTTTACTTTCCCACGCAGAACCGCTCGAACACCTGTTCGATGACGGCTTCCGAGGCGTTTTCGCCGGTGAGCTCACACAGTGCGTCCAGCGCGTCATCCACGCACACCGACACGGCGTCCAGCCCGAACCCGGCCTCCACGGCCTCCCGTGCACCCGTTACGGCATCCCGCGCCCGCAGGGCCGCCGACAGCTGCCGCTGGCCGGACAGGCTGGCCGCGTGGGGGTCGATCTGACTGGTGCCCAGCAGGCGTGCCACGGCAACCGCAATGACCTTGCGGCTTCCCTCCTCCTGACAGCATACCGGCAGCACCATGGCAAAGTACGGGGCGATGAGCTCCGCATCAAATTGCGTGGGTTTATCTTCCTTGTTCACCAGGGCAATGGCCGGGCGGCCCGCACAGCGCCGGGCCAGCTCCAGATCCTCCCGGGTAGGCGGCTCCGAGCCATCGAACACCGCCAGGATCAGGCCAGCCTCTTCCAGTTTCTTCCAGCTGCGGCGGATGCCCTCCGCTTCAATGGCGTCCTCGGTCTCGCGCAGACCGGCGGTGTCAAAGAGGTTCAGCCGGATATCCCCCAGCTGCACCGCCTGCTCTACCACGTCGCGGGTAGTGCCTGCCACCGGGGTGACGATGGCACGGTCGAACCCGGCCAGCAGATTCAGCAAGGTGGACTTGCCCGCATTGGGGCGGCCCACGATGGCACAGTCCACGCCCTCGCGCAGGACGGTGTCCGCCTGATAGTTGCGGATCAGCCCGTCCAGCGTCTCCTGCACGCTGCCCAGAACGCTGCGCAGATGGGCTTCGTCCAGCTCCGGCACATCTTCCTCCGGGAAATCCACCCAGGCTGCCAGATGGGCCTGCAGGGCGGTGAGGGCATCCTTCTGTTCCCCGATCTTGCGGGCCAGCGCACCGGACAGGGCCGCATTGGCCAGCGCTGCCCCCTGCCGCCCGTCGGCCGAGATCAGGTCCATGACCGCTTCGGCCTGAGTCAGGCCCAGTTTGCCGTTCAGGAACGCACGGCGGGTGTACTCGCCGGGGGCCGCCGGCTGCGCACCGGCTGCCAGACAGGCCTCCACCAGACGGCGCGCCACCGCACTGCCGCCGTGGCAGGAAAGCTCCACCACATCCTCGCCGGTATAGCTGTGGGGCGCACGGAAAAACAGAGCCACGCCCTCGTCAAATTTCTCGCCGCCGTCCACAAAATGGCCGAACAATGCCGTGTAGCCTTTTGCCTGCGCCACCTTTTTGCCCGGGTTTGCAGGGCGGAACACCTGCTCTGCCACCTGATAGCTCCGGGGGCCGGACAGGCGCACCACGGCAATGCCTCCGGCCCCGGGGGCGGTGGCGATGGCGGCAATGGTCGATCCCTGCATAGTTGTTCCTTTCCGCCCGGGCCCTTTGGCCGCCGGGGCAATGGGGTGTTGGGGGCCTCCCGGCGGCCAGAGCTGCCGAGAGAACGCACTTTCGGATTTTACAGCTTATTTTACCACGTTTTTTCGCAAAAAGATACACCCACCGATGGGTTTTTCCACATCTTCTGAAATCTTGGTGGAAAAGCGCAGAAGAATTATTTTAATTTTGTGGTACCGGAAAGTCTGCGGACCGCCTGGGGCAGCATTTTCACGGGAGGGGCCGCTATCCGGGGGAACCCTCTCAGGCTCGCTATGCTCGCCAGCTCCCCCGAGGGGGGAGCTTTTATGCATCTATTGGTCAGCTGTAAATAGACCTCCCCCTTTCGGGGGAGGTGGCACGGCGTAAGCCGTGACGGAGAGGGTTCTTTAAACAACAAAGCCGGGCGGCCCATTACGGACTGCCCGGCTTTGTGTTAAAAGATCCTGTTACAGCTCGATCTTGCCAAAGCTGAAATCGGCAAAATCATCCACACGCTCGGTGCGCTTGGGTGCCACCGGTGCGGCAGTCTCGGCATCGCGGGGCGCATAGGTGCGCTCCGGCACACCGGAAGGACGGGGCCCACGGTTGCCGCGGTAACCGCCGCGGTTGCCGTTGCGGTCGCCGTGCTCCGAACGGCTGCCGCCGCGATAGCCGCCATTGCGGTTGCCGCCGGGGCGGCGTCCGTTGCCGGGGCGGCCGCCGCGGGGACGGCGCTCGCCGTAGGTGTTCTCAGTCTGGGCATCCGGTGCGGTGGAGTAGATGACCACGCGGCGGTCACGGCCCTCGCCCTTGCTCTCGCTGCGCACACCCTCCATCTTGCTGATGGCAGAGTGGATGATGCGGCGCTCGTAGGGGTTCATGGGCTCCATGGCAAAGCTGCGGCCGGTCTTGCGCACCTTGGCACCAATGCGCTGTGCCAGGGCGGTCAGGTCGCTCTCGCGCTTGTCGCGGTAGCCGGCCACGTCCAGACCCAGCTTGATGTAATCGCCTTCCAGACGGTTGGCCACCAGGCTTGCCAGATAGGACAGGCTCTCCATGGTCTCGCCGCGGCGGCCGATCAGGGCACCCAGGTGCTCACCGTCCAGACGGATGATGGTGGCTTCGCCCTTCTGCACGGCGCTGAAGGTCACGTTCTCCACGCCCATCTTGGCAATGACTTCCTGCAGGTACTCCACAGCAGCCTTGACCTTGGCGTTCTCTTCGATCACGATGGGGACCTCGGTCTCCTCGTCTGCGGCTGCGGCAGCAGCCGGGGCGGCCTGCTCTGCGGCAGGCTGCTCAACCTCGGCAGCCGGTGCTTCCACCGGTGCGGCAGGCTCTTCCACGGGGGCAGCGGGAACTTCCGGGGCAGTCTCCTGCACCGGAGCAGCCTCGGCCGCCGGAGCCGGGGCTGCGGCGGGCGCTGCCGGAGCATCGGGTTCTTCCACGCTCACGCACACCTTGGCAGGGGTGGTTTTCAGGCCCAGGAAACCGGTTTTCTGGGGCATCTCCAGCACTTCATAGCTGACATTCAGATCATCGGCCTGTACACCCAGCAGAGCGCAGGCTTTTGCGCGGGCTTCATCGACCGTCTTGCCGGTCGCTTCCTGCTTACGGATCATAACCGTTCGTCCTCCTTTATTCCTTGTCCTGCTTGTTCAGCTCACTCAGCGGCACGGTACGCTCGTCCTTGTAGCGCTCGGCATCCAGCTGGCGGGCATACTCCAGGCGGCGCTTGTTCATCTCGCTGGCCGAGAGGTTCTTCTCGGTAACCTTGCCGGTCTTGGGGTCGGTGACCTTCACGGTGGTGCTCTTTACGCCACGCTTCTGCTGCTTGCGCTTTTCCTCGATCTGAGCTTCCACTTCTTTCCGCATCTTATCGGGGTCGTAGACCTTCCGCATGGCCTGGGTCTGCACGGTCATCACGATGTTGGAGATCACATAGTACAGAGAGAATGCCAGAGGATAGGTAAAGCAGAAGAACAGGTACATCAGGGGCATCAGGTACATGGTCACCTTCATGCTGCCCTGCATCTGCTGGCCGGAGGCCTTCATGCTGATGTGGGTGGACAGGAACATGGTGACCACCGACAGCAGCGGCAGCACCAGGTCCAGAGACAGGCCGATCTGGGGCACCCGGGTCAGGTCGATGCCCAAAAAGCTCATGTGCTGGCTGAACTCGGTGATGGTGGCGATCTGTGCCTCGGTAAAGCACTGCAGCAGGCCGCTGTTGCCGGCCAGCACCTGGGCAATGATGGTGGTGTCACGGGTAATGGCGGTAAAGGCCACGCCGGAGGCAGTCAGGGCCTCACCGGCAGCAGTCAGGGCAGCGGCGCTGATGTGGAAGATCCGCTCCAGGGGGTTATACACCACGCCGATAACGCCGAACATCACCAGGAAGTTCAGCAGCATGGGCAGACAGCCGGCAGTGGGCTTGTAGCCGTAGTCCTGCTGCAGCTTTATCAGTTCTTCCTGCTGCTTTTCCGGCTTATCCTTGTACTTGGTCTGGATGTCCATGATCATGGGCTGGAAGGCGGACATTTTGGCCATGCTCTTCTGCTGGCTCAGCTGCAGGGGGATCTTGACGAGGTTGATCAGCAGGGTAAAGAGGATGATGTCCCAGCCATAGTTGGGGAGCAGCTTGTAGATCCACTCCATGACATAGCCCAGGGGCCCGCTTAG
>OLWJ01001014.1_pt1 | contig 10697 bp, 10 predicted proteins | sample 1674291 | NCBI WGS metagenome assembly OLWJ01 (sample SAMEA103958159, study PRJEB25191) | human gut metagenome | biome: human-associated habitat [ENVO:00009003]; feature: intestine environment [ENVO:2100002]; material: feces | place: Germany | collected 2013/2015
GGATGAAGAGGAATGGAAGAGGTTCGGAAGAGATTAAAAGAGGAGAGTATATTCATGCAACTTGATCTTTCCCGGTTTTCACCGGCTGAGCGCAGCACTTTGCAGCTGCGTGTATTATACGAGGGTGCAGGCTACCGCAAATTCCGCTGCTCCCATTTTGAGGAATATTCGCTCTATCAGCAGAATGAGCGCTTTCTTTCGGATTCTCAGGTCATTACCTTTACCGACCTGGACGGCAAGCTGCGCGCCATCAAGCCGGACGTAACGCTTTCGATCGCCAAGAACGCCCAGCCCACCGCCGGGGAATGCAAAAAGTATTATTATACAGAGCAGATCTGCCGCCCCAGCCGCGAAAGCCACACCTTCTCGGAGATCAGCCAGATGGGCCTGGAGTGCATCGGTGCGGTTGGCGCTGCCGAACAGGCCGAGGTTGTGCGCCTTGCGCTGGAAAGCCTGGCCAGCCTGGAAGTTCCCACCGTGCTGGAAGTCAGCCATATGGGCTTTGTGACCGCCTTGCTGGACACCCTGCATGTGGATGCCGCCGCCCGCCCGCGCCTGCTGGAGCTGCTGCGCGATAAAAACGCCCACGAGCTGCATGCCGCCGCGCTGCAAAGCGGGCTGGATGAAGCCGCCGCCAACGCGCTGACCACCATTTTAAGCCTGCACGGCCCCTTTGGCACCACGCTGGCCGCCGCCCGCAGCCAGTGCCAGTGCGAAGCCCAGCAGGATGCCCTGCTGGAATTGCAGAGCCTGCAGAATGAACTGGGCGATGCCGGACGCGGCATGCAGCTGGATCTGAGCCTTGCCGGTGATATGGAATATTACAACGGCCTGGTGTTCAGCGGCTATGTGGCCGGGGTGCCTCGTGCCGTGCTGAAAGGCGGCCGGTATGACCTGCTGGCTCAACGCTTTACCCCCGGTGCCTGCGCTCTGGGCTTTGCCCTTTACCTGGACGAGCTGGAACGCCTGAGCGCTCCCCTGCCGCCGGTACAGCAGCAGGGCACCGAGCGCCAGTGGCTGAACATCGCCCTGCCCAAAGGCCGCCTGGGCGATAAAGCCTATGGCCTGCTGGCCGCCGCCGGGTATGAAGCCAACGAAAACTACAACGAGACCCGCAAGCTGGTGGTGGAGAACCCCGAAGCCGGGGTGCGGTACTTCCTGGTCAAGCCCAGCGACGTTGCCATTTATGTAGAGCACGGCGCTGCCGACATTGGCATTGTGGGCAAGGATATCCTGACCGAATCCGGTGCCGATGTGTACGAGCTGCTGGATACCGGCATGGGCAAGTGCCGCATGTGCGTGGCAGGCCCCAGGAACTTTGTGGACGATGAAAGCCGCGCCCTGCGCGTTGCCACCAAGTTTGTGAACATTGCCCGCGCCCATTACGAGAGCATTGGCCGCGATATTGACATCATCAAGCTGAACGGCTCCATTGAGCTGGCTCCCATCCTGGGGCTTTCGGATGTGATCGTGGATATTGTGGAGACCGGCACCACCCTGAAAGAAAACAATCTGGCCGTACTGGAAGAGTTCATGCCCATTTCGGCACGGTTCATTGCCAACAAAGCCAGCTACAAATTCAAGTACGCGCAGCTGACCGAACTGCTGAACAAGATGAAGGAGGCGCTTGCCAAATGATCCGCATTTTTGAGTTTGACGCTTTGAAGCCTGAAGAAATCCTGAACCGTGATATCCGTGCGGAAGCCAGCATGGAAGCGACCGTGGATGCCATTATCGCCGATGTGCGCGCCCGCGGTGATGCCGCCCTGAAAGATTACGCTCTGAAATTTGACCACGCCCAGCTGGACGAGTTGCGGGTGAGCCAGGCGGAAATTGACGAAGCCTTTGAAGCCGCCGGTGAGGATTTTGTGACTACCCTGAAGATGGCCGCCGCCAACATCCGCGCCTTCCATGAGCACCAGGTCCACAAGAACTTTGTGATGAACGATACCCCCGGCATTGTGCTGGGCCAGAAATATACCCCGATTGAAAAAGCCGGTGTGTATGTGCCTGGCGGTACCGCTGCTTACCCCAGCACCGTGCTGATGGATGTGATCCCCGCCAAGGTGGCCGGTGTGAAGGAGATCGTGATGACCACCCCCGCCGGGCCGGATGGCAAGGTGAATCCCTCCATCCTGGCTGCTGCGGTGATTGCCGGTATTGACAAGATTTTCAAGACCGGCGGCGCCCAGGCCGTGGCCGCGCTGGCTTACGGCACCGAGAGCATTCCCGCGGTGGATAAGATCGTCGGCCCCGGCAATATCTACGTTGCCACCGCCAAGCGCAAAGTGTTCGGCAAGGTTGGCATTGATATGATCGCCGGGCCTTCGGAGATTCTGGTGCTGGCGGATGGCAGCTGCAACCCCGCCTGGGTGGCAGCTGACCTGCTGAGCCAAGCCGAGCATGACAAGCTGGCCAGCCCCGTGCTGGTAACGGACAGCGCCGAGCTGGCCAAGGCCGTACAAGCCGAGCTGGAAGTGCAGATCCCACAGCTGCCCCGCGCCGCCATCGCCCGCGCCAGCGTGGACACCAACGGCAAGATCATTGTGACGGACGATATGAACAAGGCCATTGACGCCGTGAACATCATTGCCCCGGAGCATTTGGAAATTTGTGTGGACGACCCGTTCGCCGTTTTGAACAGCGTAAAGAACGCGGGCAGCATTTTCCTGGGCAAGAATGTGCCGGAAGCACTGGGCGATTATTTTGCCGGCCCCAACCATACCCTGCCCACCAGCGGCACGGCACGTTTTTCCAGCCCGCTGGGCGTGGACGATTTTGTGAAAAAGTCCAGTTTCATTTATTACACCCGCGATGCCCTGGGCAAAGTTCAATCCCGCATTGCCGATTTTGCCGAGCATGAGGGCCTGCACGCCCACGCCAAGAGCGTTACCATCCGTTTTGAAGACCAGTGAAGGATGGGGTACCGGAGCGGAAGGCCAACCGTTTAGCAACATATAATTACAGCCAATCCGGTGTGTATTTCATTACGATTTGTTCCAAAAACAAGCGTTGCACCTTTGGAACGATTGTAGGGGGCGGCGTCCCCGACGCCCCGCGAACCCGATTGTCACCAACCGGTAAAATTGTTGCACGGCAGTTGGGGAATATGATTGCATTTTATCCCCATGTGCGGATTGAAAAATATGTTGTAATGCCCAATCACATCCATTTATTGATTGCCATTCAGCAAGGCCCATCCGGGGCGTCGAGGACGCCGCCCCCTACATCCGCCCGCGCAAGCCAGGTCATCCCGATGTTTATCTCCACTTTGAAACGGCTGACCAACAAAACTGCCGGGCATGCACTCTGGCAGCGCGGATATTACGACCACATCATCCGCTCCCCGGACGATTACAGCACCATCTGGCACTACATCGACACCAACCCCGCCAAATGGGCGCAGGATACACGTTATGTCACGGACTTTCCTGATCCGGTGCGGCAGCCCGGCTGCTGCACCAACAAAGAGGTGACCCAAATGAGCCGTTATTTTACCAAAACGCTGGCTGCGCTGGAGCCTTATACCCCCGGCGAGCAGCTGAAACTGCCTGACCTTGTCAAGCTGAACGCCAACGAAAACCCCTACCCGCCTGCCCCCGGTGTGGCGGCGGCGGTGGCCGGAGCAGTGCCGGGGCTGCGGCTGTATTCCGATTTGACCGAAGCCGCGCTCTGCGCCGCCATTGCCCGCCACTGCGGCGTGCAGCCGGAAAATATTTTGTGCGGCAACGGCAGCGATGAAAACCTGCTGCTGGCGCTGCGCGCTTTCTGCGATGAAACCCACCCGCTGGCATTTGCCGATATCACCTACAGCTTTTACCCGGTTTTGTGCGATTTGTTGCACATTCCGCAGCATGTGATCCTGGTGGAAGAAGATTTCTCGCTGGATTTGAGCAAGTACCACGGCCTGAATGAAACCATCGTGATTGCCAACCCCAACGCCCCCACCACCCTGCTGCAGCCGGTGGCCGCCATTGAGGAAGTGGTGCGCACCAACCCCGACAGCATTGTGATTGTGGACGAGGCGTACATTGATTTTGCCGGGCCAAACGCCAGCTGCGTTCCGCTGACCAAGAAATATGACAATGTGATTGTGGTGCAGACCTTCTCCAAATCCCACAATCTGGCCGGTGCCCGCGTGGGCTTCTGCGTGGCAAACCCGGAGCTGATTGCCGATATGAACCGCATCAAGTTCAGCTACAGCCCATACAACGTCAATTCCCTCTCCCAGGCTGCCGCCGTGGCCGCCATGGAGGATGAGAATTACTTCCGTGATACGGTGGGCAAGATCTGCGCCACCCGCGCCGACACAATGACCAAGCTGCGGGAGCGCGGTTTTACCGGGCCGGATTCCGCCACCAACTTTTTGTTCGTTACCACCAGCCGCATGCCCTGCAAACAGATTTTTGAGCGCCTGCGGCAAAAAGGCGTGCTGATCCGCTATTTCAGCGCCCCGCGCCTTTCCGATTATCTGCGCATCACCATCGGTACCCCGGAACAGATGCAGCGATTCTTTGAGGAGCTGGATTTGATTTTGGGGTAAAGTGGCATGGGGACGGAATTACCAGACCGCAAAGGGAACCGGTTAAAGGGGTATGATTACAGTTCAAATGGGTTTTGGACCCACTGTATCAGGAGGGAACACCATGAACCTGTATGACAGAATTAAACCCGGCAAACGGCGGCGTGGCTGGGGCGGGGCGGTGTTCCTGGCGGCGGCCTGTGTGGTTCTGGTAATCTGCATTGGCACCATTGGCTGGGCGGCGCGTTACCACCAGCGCTACCGCAGGTTTTCCACCGATTTTGCCGCCAGTGTGGAAAACGCGGGCAAGATCGGCGCTGCGCTGACCCGCAACGGCGAAACCTCCTCCCTGGACCCGGATGCCAGCAGCCGGTTATGCCGGTTGATCTGCGCCGCCGGGGCGGGCAAAGTACAGCCAAGCTGCCCGCAGGGGGAGCCGCTCACCGTCCGCTACCACAGCGGCGCGGTGCTGGACTTGTGGGAAGTGGAAATACCCGAAGAGACCGCCAAAAACCCCACCGGCGTTTTTGTGCGTTATACCTTTGCCGATGGAACGGTTTACCAATATGACACGGACCAGATCCAAATGAACGAGGTCCGGCTGGCCCTGGGGCTACATTAACCCCAGGTATTAAGAGGGGCGCTGCAACAGCAGCATACAAAAAGGGGGAACGTATATGATCGCCATTATTGATTACGGCGTGGGCAACTTGTTCAGTCTGGCTTCCAGCCTGAAAAGCCTGGGGCTGGAAACCAAAGTGACCCGCGACGCTGCCGCCATCCGTGCGGCGGACCACATCATTCTGCCCGGTGTGGGCGCGTTTGCCGATGCCATGGCCAAGCTGGAAGCCACCGGCCTGGTGCCCGTTATCAAGCAGGAAGTGGAGCACAAACCGCTTTTGGGCATCTGCCTGGGCATGCAGCTGCTGTTTGAAAAAAGCTATGAGTACGGCGAACACACCGGCCTTGGCCTGATTCCCGGCGAAGTGTGCCCGCTGGCAGACGATTTGAAAGACCCCCGCCTGAAAGTGCCGCACATCGGCTGGAACCGGCTGGACATTGTGCCGGGGCGGGAAAACGACCCGCTGTTCAAGTACACCAAGCCCGGTGAGTATGTGTATTATGTGCACAGCTTTTACGCCAAAAACTGTGCTGCCAACACGCTGGCTGCCAGTGAGTACAGCATCCCGGTAACGGGCGCTGTGAAAAACGGCCTGGTATACGGCACGCAGTTCCACCCCGAAAAATCCGGCGATACCGGCCTGCGCATGCTGCGGGCCTTTGCAGAATTGTGAGGTGCAGCCATGAAGTTATATCCTGCCATTGATCTGCGCGGCGGGCAGGCCGTGCGCCTGTACCAGGGCGATTACGACCAGATGACCGTTTACAATGCAGACCCCGCCGCCCAGGCACGGGAGTTTATTGCCGCCGGGGCCAAGTACCTGCATGTGGTGGACTTGGACGGCGCCAAGGATGACACCACCGCCAACATGACCACCATTGCCGCCATTGCTAAGCAGGGCGGGCTGTTTATCGAAGTCGGCGGCGGCATCCGTGACGAAGCCCGCATTGAACAGTATCTTTCCCTCGGCGTGGGGCGCTGCATCCTGGGCACCATTGCCGTAAAGGATTTTGATTTTACCGCCCGCATGGCGCAGAAATACGGCCCCAAAATTGCCGTTGGCGTGGACATGCGCGATGGCCTTGTGGCTGTGAACGGCTGGAAAGAAGTCACCCCCGAACCGGGCGTTGCTTTCTGCCGCCGCTGTGCCGAAGCTGGCGTGCAGGCGATCATCGCCACCGATATTTCCCGCGACGGCACAATGCAGGGCACCAACATGGATCTGTACCGCGAGCTGTTGCAGATTTCCGGCCTGGAGATCACGGCATCCGGCGGTATTGCCCGCATGGAAGAGCTGGCGGAGCTGCAGGCCATGGGCTGCCACGCCGCAATTTTGGGCAAATCCATCTACACCGGCGCCATCGACCTCAAACAGGCTGTGGCACTGTATCAGGAATAAGGGGGCTGGGCGCATGATTACCAAACGCATTATCCCGTGCTTGGATGTAAAAGACGGCCGTGTGGTCAAGGGTGTCAACTTTGCCGGATTACAGGATATGGCCGACCCGGTCGAGATGGCCCGCTATTACAACGCGGCCGGGGCTGATGAGCTGGTGTTTTATGATATCACCGCCAGCGTGGAGGGCCGCACGATTTTTACCGATATTCTGCGCCGCGTTGCCAGCGAAATTTTTATCCCGCTGACGGTCGGCGGCGGCATCGGCAGCCTGGAAGATTTTGACCGGGTGCTGAAATGCGGTGCCGACAAAGTAAGTGTCAACTCCGGTGCCATCAAGAACCCGGCCATTATTTCCGCCGCTGCCCAGCGTTACGGCAATCAGTGCGTGGTGCTTTCGGCGGACATCAAGCGGGTGGATGGCAAGTTCAAGCTGTTCACCAAAGGCGGGCGCGAAAACACCGGCATTGACGCGCTGGACTGGCTGGAGCATGGCGTGAAAAACGGCGCGGGCGAGCTGGTTGTCAACTCGATTGACACGGACGGCGTAAAGAACGGCTTTGACCTGGAGCTGCTGGACGCCGTGGCCCAGCGCTGTGCTGTGCCCATCATCGCTTCCGGCGGTGCTGGCAAGATGGATGACTTCAAGGAGCTGTTCTTGAACCACCCCCGCGTGGACGCCGGGCTGGCAGCCTCCATCTTCCACACGAAGCAGGTGGACATCCGCGATTTGAAGCTTTACCTGCGTGAAAACGGCGTGGAGATGCGGGTATAACAGGCAAAAGCAGCCCATATAATTGGGGCTTGCCAAACAACGCAAAACACGCTAAACTATACTTATAGTTTTTTACTGAGAATGGGGAATCTTTTGGGAATCCGGCTGTGCGGTTCGCATGAATCTGCGGCCCGGCAGAGTGTACCCAGCCTTTCGCCGTTTTAGATAAGGAGTTCGCCATGGAAATCACCGAAAATTCCAAAACTCTGAAATTTGATGCCAACGGCCTGATTCCGGCCATTGTGCAGGATCACTACACCAAAGAGGTTCTGACCCTGGCTTATATGAACGCCGAAACCCTGGCTTTGACGATTGCCGAGGGCCGCACGGTGTTCTGGTCCCGCAGCCGCCAGGAGATCTGGCGCAAGGGCGAAACCAGCGGCAATGTGCAGCGCGTGGTTTCCATCACCGCAGACTGCGATAAGGACGCTTTGGTCGTGGATGTCATCAAGAGCGGCCCCGCCTGCCACACCGGCGCGGAAAGCTGCTTCTTTAACCCGGTCTATGTTTCCGATGAGCTGAAGCAGTTCACCTGGCAGGGGCTGTATGAGCTGATCGAAGGCCGCAAGACCAACCCCAAAGAGGGCAGCTACACCACCTACCTGTTTGACAAGGGTCTGGAAAAGATTCTGAAAAAGGTCGGCGAGGAATCCACCGAAGTGATCATTGCAGGCAGCAAGCGCGACAAAGAGGAAACCGTTTACGAGATCAGCGACCTTGCCTACCATGTGATGGTTTTGATGATTGAACTTGGCATTTCCGTAGAAGACATCACCAAAGAGCTGGAAAAGCGCCATGTTATTGACCATAAAGTGAAACAGGAGAGGATGCAGTAATGGCTAAGGAATATCTGCTCAGTTCGGTTCATGTTCACACCAAGCTGTGTGACGGCAAAAACACCCCGGAGGAGCTTGCCCTGAGCGCCTGGAAAGCCGGGCTGAAAACGCTGGGCTTCTCTGGCCACAGCCACACCCCGCACGACATTGAGTATTGCATGACCAATGCACGCACCCAGCTGTACCGCGCCCAGGTAGCCAAGCTGAAAGAGCGCTATGCCGGCAAGCTGGACATTTTGTGCGGCCTGGAATGGGATCTGTACAGCGATGACGACCCGGCTGCCTATGATTACTGGATCGGCAGCGCCCATTATGTCAAGGGCCCCAAGACCGGCAAATATTACGAGATTGACTGGCGCGAAGCGGACCTGGCTGCCTGCATCCAGGACGACTTTGACGGCGACGGCCTTGCTGTGGTGGAAACGTATTTTGCCAACGTAGCCGCAGTTGCCGCCAAAAAGCCCACCATCCTGGGTCATTTTGACCTGATCAAAAAGGTGAACGGCAGCGGCAAGTTTTTTGATGAATCCGACCCGCGCTACACCGCTGCTGCCCACAAGGCACTGGAAGCCGCTGCACAGGCTGGCTGCGTGCTGGAAGTGAATACCAGCTCGGTTTATCGCGGCTTCCGCGAGGATTACTTTCCCTCCCCGGCCATCCTGAAAGATTGGCTGACCATGGGCGGCAATGTGACCATTACCGCCGATGCCCACGAAGCCAAGGCCCTGACCTTTGGCTTTGAGGAAGCCGCCGCACAGCTGAAGGAACTGGGCTATACCCGTGTTCTGGTGCTGGGTAAGGACGGTTTTGTCCCCTGTGAGCTGTAAAACGCAAAACACACCGCATTTTGCCGGGTGCGCACTTGCCGCACCCGGCTTTTGCTGTTATAATGGGAAAAAGCGTTTTTTTCGGGAAAGTCGGAAAGCCATATAAGACGTTAGCTCCATTGAAATGTGCGGTATAATTATTGCCCATCCGGGGCGTCGGGGACGCCGCCCCTACAAGTAATTTGTGGATTAGTCACATATTTTCAATGTTCAATCCGACCTAAGTTCCGGCAGGGTCAGTGACCCCGCCCTACATATAAATTTATCATTCATTCCAATTTCTAATTTCTCATTCCTAATTAACTCCTCCCTCCTAACCCCTAACTAACACGAAAGGTGTACACTAATTTATGAACTTCACTGAACTTTCTTCCTCCGTGCGGCCGGAGATCATCCGGGCAACACAGGCAATGGGATATACCGAGATGACCGAAATCCAGCAGAAGGCCATTCCCCTGATGCTGGCCGGGCATGATATGATTGCCAAGGCCCCCACCGGCACCGGCAAAACCGTTGCGTTCGGCATTCCCATTCTGCAAAAGGCCGCTGGTTTCCCGGCAGGTGCGCCCAAGGCCGTTGTGCTCAGCCCCACGCGTGAGCTGGCACAGCAGATTGCACAGGATCTGACTAACCTGGCGCAGTTCCTGCCGGAGATCCGCGTGGTGTGCGTGTACGGCGGTGCCGGGCTGGAAAAGCAGCAGAAACAGCTGAAAGCCGGCTGCCAGATCGTGGTTGCCACCCCCGGCCGCCTGATGGACCACTACCGCCACCATGCGCTGGATCTTTCGCAGGTGACGACCATTGTGCTGGACGAAGCCGACGAAATGCTGAACATGGGCTTTTACAAGGATGTGCGCGGCATCATTGACCTGCTGAAAAGCAGAGAGTCCCTATCCATGTTCAGCGCCACCATCAGCCGCGAGGTACTGGATATCGGCTGGCTGTACCAGCACAACGCCGCCGAAGTAGACGTTCAGCCGGTGCAGGAATCCAGCCCCAAAATTGCCCAGTACAAGCTGCTGACCACCGGCCGCGACAAGCTGGCTGACCTGGCCCAGATCATCATCAGCAAGGATTACAAGCGCGTAATGGTGTTTTGCAACACCAAGTACAACACCGGCATGCTGGCAAACCAGCTGGCCCGGCTGCATTTTAATGTAGACTGCCTGCATGGCGATTTGAGCCAGGCGGAACGCAACCGCATCATGCAGCGCTTTAAGGCCGGCGAGATCAATGTGCTGGTTGCCACCGATGTGGCCGCCCGCGGCATCGATGTTTCGGATGTGGACGCCGTCATCAACTATGATGTGCCCGAAGAGAACGAGCATTACACCCACCGCATCGGCCGCACCGGCCGCGCCAAGCGCGAAGGCGCCAGCTACCTGTTCTATACCAAGGACGAGCAGAAGCGCGTGGACACCCTGCTACGCCTGACCCGCAATACGGATGACTGCCGCAGCGTGCATTTTGACTTCAACCATGAAAAACTGGTGGTGGAAGAAAAGCAGAACGTGGATAAGTTCAACATCAAGTGCTATTTCTGATCTTATTTCTGCCAATATAAAATAACGTGGGGCGGTGCTTGTGCATCGTCCCACGTTTTGTACCTTTTTGTCGGCCAGCCCCGTGCGCGCTTTCTATCCGGCGCTGGGGCAGCTCCAAACTAAAGGCAACACCGCACAATTCCCGCCTTGCGGCTTAAGCACCGCTCCGGCAGCT
>OLWJ01001015.1_pt1 | contig 10696 bp, 8 predicted proteins | sample 1674291 | NCBI WGS metagenome assembly OLWJ01 (sample SAMEA103958159, study PRJEB25191) | human gut metagenome | biome: human-associated habitat [ENVO:00009003]; feature: intestine environment [ENVO:2100002]; material: feces | place: Germany | collected 2013/2015
ACAAAGGCGTCCAGTTGCAGCCGGCCCTCGCCGTCGAGCATGTTAAGCTGTTTTGCCACACGGACGGCACGGCGCACCTGCGAGCCGGTCGCTATGCGCTGCGGTTCGAGCACAGGCAGGTAGGCCAAAGCCGCAAAGCAGACGAACCCCGCCAGGCCGACGTACAGGTAGCGCCCGGTACGGCGCGAGAGGAACAACAGCACGCAGAGCGTCATCAGCCCGCCGCAGACAAGCAGGTATACGCGCGGTTCGGTAAGCCCGTATTCGTTCGTACGACGCAGGACGCCGATCCAGAACAGCAGCTGCGTAGGCAACGACACCAGGCTGAAGCAGTCGAAGAACCAGTCGTACATGCGTTTCTGCAACAACGGCTGCAACGCTTTGACCCCGAGGGCCAGCAGTGTGAACCCGAACACCAGATAGGCCACCCCGCCCTCGGGCAAAGACCACGTAACGAGAATCTTGACCATGTAAAGGCAGAGTATGGCGGTGTAGATCAGCAGTGCGGGCGTCACGATATAGTTCAGCAACACGTCGAGGATGCGGCTGCCGCGGCATTCGGCACCGGCCCAACGGTCGTACATCATCAGGAAAAGCACCGGGCCGGCGAAAGTCTCGAAAAGGATCAGCGCATATATCCAGACATGCTCGATCCAACTCCCTTCGAGCCCGAAGATATAGGTCGTGGAGAAGAGGATGGCAGAGAACAACCCCAACGCCACATTGGCGAAGAGCGCAGCGAGGATGCCCGAACGCAGCCACACCATGATGTCATCGACGAACCGCTTGTTGCACACGGCACGGCGGCAGAGCAGCAGCGCCAGGGGCGCCAGAATGCCGAAGGTGATGAACGACGGCTCGCTGGCGAGCCAGTCCTCCAGACCTCCCCAGAACGCGAACGGCACGAAAGGCGCCCAGCATACCCAGTAGACTTTCCGCCACGGCCCCGGCCCCGCAAGGTTATTGAAGGCCAGCGCAACAGCGAAGGCCAGCGGCACGAGCGCCAGCCTGACCAGGGTGTCGTCGCTGTCCGTCTCGTAGGCGACGAGGCAGCCGATACAGCCGAGGGCAATCAATCCCGCCTCCACAGGGTGCAGGCGCAGCATTTGCAGGAACCCCTCCCGAAGCCACTGCACGTAATGTCCGAGTTTCGCTTTCATGGTTTTCGTTTATTGTCCGATACGCTGGCGCACGACCTCGAAAAGCATCACGGCCGCTGCGGCCGAGACGTTCAGCGATTCGATATGCCCGATCAGGGGGATTGCCAGCTGTTCGTCGCAGAGTTTGAGCACCTCTTTCGAGATGCCCGTATCCTCGGCACCCATCACCAGGGCCGTAGGCTTGCGGAAATCGGCATCGTAGAGCAGTTTGCGGCTCTTCTCGGTTGCGGCGACGATCTGAAACCCTTCGGTCTGGAGCAGTTTTATCGTATTGCGGATCGACCCCACGCGGCAGACCGGGATCGTCGCCAGCGCCCCGGCCGACGAGCGGATCGCCTCGGCATTCACGGGGGCCGAGTTCTTCAGCGGCGTCACCAGGCCGTGCGCCCCGGCGCACTCGGCCGAGCGGGCGATGGCGCCGAAATTGCGGACGTCGGTCACCCCATCGAAGATCACCACCAGCGGCGTCTCGTCCTCGGGCACCCGTTCCAGGATGTCGGCCAACTCGACATATTCGATGGCCGAAATCTGCGCCACGACGCCCTGGTGGTTGCCGCGCGTGAGGCGGTTGAGCTTTTCGACCGGCACCTCCTGCATCCGCACGCGGTGACGGATGCAGAGGTCTTTCAGCTCCGTCATCAGCTGTCCTTCGGCACCTTTGCGGATGTAAAGTTTCTCGATCTGGCGTCCAGCCTCGATGGCTTCGGCCACGGGACGTATCCCGAAAATAATATTGTCCATAGCAGCTTATTTTTCATTTGCCCCGGGGCGGGCGGCACAAGGTTCAGCCGGGTTTCCCGGAAATCACTGTTCCTCGGTTAATTCGAGTTCGTACGATGCCTTCTCCCACTCGTGCATCTGGTGGTCGTAACGGGCTTTCAGGTCGTTGTAGGCCTTGTAGTCGGCTTCGTCGTAGGTGGTCGCCGCAGCGAATTTCGCATCGTAGGCGGCGATCTGTTTTTCGATTGCGGCAAGTTCCGCCTCGATCCCCTCGACCGTCCGGCGCAGCTTGCGCAGCTGTTTCTCCTGCTCCTTGCGCTGCTCGTAAGTGAGTTTGCCGGAAACGGCGGCCTCGGGTTTCGGAGTTGCCTGCACGGCGGGTTTCTGCGGGGTGTCCCTGCGTTCGACCTCCTGGAGCGATTCCAGCTTCCGCTTTTCGAGGAAATAGTAGATACCCCCGAGGTACTCCTTCACCCCGCCGTCGCGGAACTCATAGACCTTCTGCACCATGCCGTCGAGGAATTCGCGGTCGTGCGACACGATGACGACCGTGCCGTCGTACTTCATGATGGCATTCTTGAGGATGTCCTTCGAACGCATGTCCATGTGGTTGGTCGGCTCGTCCAGTACCAGCAGGTTGCGCGGTTCGAGCATCATGCGGGCCATGGCCAGACGTGCCCGCTCGCCGCCCGAAAGCACCTTGACCTTTTTGTCGATATCCTCGCCGCGGAACAGGAACGCCCCGAGGATATCGCGCAGGCGGGTACGGATGTCCCCCACGGCCACGCGGTCGAGCGTATCGTAGACGGTGAATTCGCCGTCCATCAGGTCGTCCTGGTTCTGGGCATAGTAGCCGATATTGACGTTGGCACCGAGCCGCACCGAACCTTCGGTCGGCGTCAGCTGCCCGACGAGCATACGCGCCAGCGTGGTCTTGCCTTCGCCGTTACGGCCAACGAGGGCGATCTTGTCGCCCTTTCCGATGATGAAATTCGCGCCGCTGAAGACATGCTTCGCCCCGAACGACATCCCGGCTTCGTTGATCTCGGCCACGATCTGTCCCGAGCGGGGTGCGGGCGGGAACTTGATATTGAGCGTCGCCAAGTCTTCCTCCTCGACCTCGAGCCGTTCGAGGCGTTCGAGTTGCTTGATGCGCGACTGCACCTGGTTCGACTTGGTGGGTTTGTAGCGGAACTTCTCGATGAATTCCTCGGTCTTTTCGATCATGCGCTGCTGGTTTTCATAGGCAGCCATCTGCTGTGCCCGGCGTTCGGCGCGCAGCACGACATATTTCGAATAGGAAACCTTGTAATCGGTCGCTTTGCCCAGCGAAAGCTCGACCGTGCGGTTGGTGACGTTGTCGAGGAAAGCGCGGTCGTGCGAAATCAGCAGCACGGCGCCGCTGTAATTCTTCAGGTAATCCTCGAGCCACTGGATCGACTCGATGTCGAGATGGTTCGTCGGCTCGTCGAGCAGGAAGATCGAGGGACGGCGCAACAGTAGTTTCGCCAGCTCGATACGCATGCGCCAGCCGCCCGAGAATTCGCTCGTCGGGCGTCCGAAATCCCCGCGTTTGAACCCGAGCCCCAGCAGCGTCTTTTCGATATCCGCTTCGCGGGTCTCGCCGCCGAGGATATGGTAGTGATCCTGCGCATCGTTCAGGCGGTGCAACAGCTGCGCATAACCGTCGCTTTCGTAGTCGGTACGCTCCGCGATCTCGCACGTCAGGTGCTCTATCTCGGCCTCGAGGCGCAGCACCTCCTCGAACGCCTTGGCGGTCTCCTCGACGAGCGTCGTCGTATCGGCCACACGCATGGTCTGCGGCAGGTAGCCGATCGTACAGTCGCCGTTCAGGGTCACGCTGCCCGAGGTCGGTTGCTGCTCGCCCGTAATGATGCGCAGCAGCGTGGTTTTGCCCGCCCCGTTCCGGCCGACGAGGCCGATGCGGTCTTTGGGGTTTATCAGGAACGATATGTTGTCGAAGAGCGTCCAGCCCCCGTAACTTACAGTAAGATTGTCAAGAGATATCATGGTCTGTCTAAAATCACGGCAAAGTTAGTGATTTAATCCGACATATCGTATCTTTGGACTCCGAAACGAACATTGTTATAGTATGGAGAAGTTGGAACGCTACCTGCGGTTCATCCGCGAGGCCGAACGGCTGAAAGACGTCCTGCGCACGGCACACACCTCGACCGGGAGGCACGAAAGCACGGCCGAGCACTCTTGGCGGCTGGCCCTGCTGGCCGCCGTCCTCACCGGCGAACGCCCCCGGCTGGACATGCAACGGGTATTGTTGATGTGCCTCGTCCACGACCTCGGCGAAGCGTACGACGGGGATATCCCGGCCGTGGCACAGATGGCCGACGGCACCAAGGAGGCTTCGGAGCTGGTCGCAATCGACAAACTGACGCGCATGCTCCCGCCCGCGGCCGGAACGGCAATCCGGAAGATATGGGAGGAATACGAAGCATGCCAGACGCCCGAGGCGCGGTGGGTGAAAGCCCTCGACAAAGCCGAGACCATCATCCAGCATAACCAAGGTGCCAATCCCGCCGATTTCGATTACGCGTTCAACCTGACCTACGGCTCCGGCTATTTCCGCGACGACGACCTGCTGCGCGACCTGCGCCGCCTGCTGGACGACGAGACCCGACGGCACATCGTCCCCTAAGCCGCTGCGGAATGCAATACGGGCGCGACACCCAGGCAAAACCCGGAACACGAGACGTCCGGAATCCCTGAAAACCCTGGCCGCTTCGCCCCGAAATATCCGGCGCGCCGAATGGTCAGGCGTTGAGCATCCGCACGATCTCGGCCTGCGGGTCTTCGGCGCCGAAAACGGCATTCCCGGCAACCAGCACGTCGGCCCCTGCCTCGTAGACCTCGCGGGAGTTGTGCGACGAGATGCCGCCGTCGACCTCGATGATGGTCTGCAACCCCAACTCCCGGGCCATGGCCCGCAGAGCCCGGATCTTCCCGGTCGAAGCCGGGATGAACGACTGCCCGCCGAAACCGGGTTCGACGCTCATCACCAGCACCAGGTCGACCAGCGGGAGGATATCGCGCAGCACCTCGACCGAAGTCGCCGGCTTGATCGACACCCCGGCCTTCGCACCGGCCTTGCGGATCATTTCTATGCACCCCCTGGGATCGTACGTGGCTTCGTAATGGAAGGTCACGATGTCGGCGCCCGCCTCGGCGAAACGCGCTACGTAACGCTCCGGCTCGACGATCATCAGGTGCACGTCGAGGCACTTTGCGGTCACCTTGCGGATGGCCTTCAGCACCGGAAACCCGAAGGAGATATTGGGGACGAACACGCCGTCCATCACGTCGATATGTACCCACTCGGCCGCACTGCGGTCGACCATCTGCGTGTCGCGTTCCAGGTGGCCGAAATCGGCCGAAAGCATCGAAGGTGCTACGATTCTGTTCATGGTTTGAATATTACTTACGACAAATATAGTCATTTCCAGGCAGTTTCCCACGCTTCGGAGCGGGATTCCGTCCCCGCAAACCCGGGTTTTGGGGTTCGGGGTTGCAGTTCGGGATTCCGAATGCCGGTTCCCTGTCGCACGGTCTTCCCGGGGATTCCGTCCCGAAAGAGCTGCCGGTCAGGATCTTTTCCGGTTCAGGGTGTCGATCCTCCGGCGTATCGCAATGCCGTTGGACAGCGAAAGCAGCAATGCAAGCCCTATGCCGCATACCCATGTAACGCCGACCCCGGAGGGGGCATACCCCTCCTGCAATGCCGCCAGTTCGGGCAGGTACCACATACGCACCAGCCACGACAGCACCACGGCCACGACGAGGACACCCAGGTTGAGCCACAGGGTCAGCAACCAATACGGCCGTGCCACACGCCCCGGTGCATAACCCAGCAGAAGCAGGGTCTCCAGTTTCGCGCTGTTCTTCTGCAAGAGCAGGAAAATGCTCAGCATCAGAATGTAGAAAGACATCACGCTGAACACCAGCCCCACCCCTCCGAGTCCTCCGGCCGCAAGCTGCAAGAAATAGGCAGCCTTCCCGTCGTCACGGCGGTCGCCTTCGGCCTCATAGCCCTTGCCGTCGAGGTAAGCCGAAATCGCGGCATCCACAGGACGGTCGGTCTCGACGATGACCCGCGATGCCTGTTTCTCCCCGCCCTGGCCGAACCGCCCGTTCGACCAACGGATGAAAGACTCCGGAACGAGGATCGTATTGAGGCGGTTCGACAACCCGACGATACGGCCCCGGAACTGTTCAGTCCGCCCGTTGCCGGCGACCTCGATGCCGAGCGAAACCCGCTGAAATATCCCCTCCGAAATCTGCGGCAGCCCCTGCGACTTGGCAAACCCGTAATTGTAGAGGTTCAGGTAATTGCGCGGGATGATGATGGGGATGTCCCCGTCGCCAGGTTCGTATTTCCACTTCCCGGAGGCGACATCGAGGAAGCGGTCGGGCACCGCCTCGAAAAACAGGTAGGTCGAGAGCTGCACGCCGCCCATGCCCACCGTACCCTTCACCCGGTAGTCCGCCGGCGTGAAAGCCCCGACATCCCGGACGAAAGGCTGTCCGCCCAGCTCCTCCAGCTCCCCGGGGGTAAAGTCGCTGCTCCCCAACCCGATCGTCTGGAGCGCGCCGACCCGTTTCGAAAGCACCAGGTAATCGCCCCGCATGAACGAATCGGGGGCATCGAAGACCGGCATGACATCGCGGTAAGCCTGCACCGAGGTGAGCACGATGGTCATGCCCACGACCCCGGCGAGGGCGAAACCTACGGTCTGCGCGACGCTCAGATGGCTGCGCAGCAATTTCCAAAGCAGCGTCATAGCGTAAGGGTTTTATGGTAGGGAAGCCCGAGCCGGCTGCCCACCGAGGTGACGACGATGCCCGCCCCCTGCGCCTGCGCCTCTTCCAGCAGCATCCCGGAGAGCAACTCCCCGTTAGCGGCATCGAGGTGGCTGACGGGCTCGTCGAGCAGGATGAAATCGAACGGCTGGCACATGCAGCGAATGAAGGCCACGCGCTGCTGCTGTCCGAAGGAGAGCTTTTCGACCGGGGCATCCCGCTTATCGGCGATACCCGCAGCCTCGAGCATTCGCCCGATCTGCTCCTGCGTCTTGAAATGCGTGAGCTCGTTTTTCAGGCCGATATTCTCCGCGACGGTCAATTCGCCGAAAAGACGCAGATCCTGGAAAAGCATACTCAGCGACCTGCGGCGCAGGCCGCTCCACGCCGCGGCGGAAAAGCCGCGGCAATCCACCCCGTCGAAGAGTATCTTCCCCGTGTAATCCTCCCGGATGCCGTAGAGGAAGTGGCACAGCGAAGTTTTTCCCGTCCCCGAAGCCGCCTCGAGCAGGCAGTACTCCCCCTTGCGGAAGGTTACCTCCTGCGACCAGACCCCCGAATCCCGCGGGGCTGCCTCCCCCGCGAACACGCAGGGCAGCACCCGTTGCAAAGTTATCGATTCCATACGTTCTTTATTTCAAGGGAAACGGCCGTTCGAATCCCGGACGGCCGTTTCCCATAAACCCCGGAGGTTATTACAGATTTGCCTCCGGCACGTACAGGCGGATCAGCTCGCCGATTTTGTCGCAGATGGTCTTAAAGGAGTTCTGCTCCTTGTCCGTCATATTGACTACGGCAGTTCCGCCCTTCATCGTACCATAGGCTTCCAGGTCTTCGAACATGGCCAGCACGGAGAGCGCGGCCTCGACCTGCGGGGCGACATTCCCGCCGACAAGCTGTGCGGTCAGCGCGTTCACACCCTCGAAATCGACGTAGAAGCTTCCCGACTGGCCCTTGAATATCTTGCTCATCGAAGCCAGCGATTCGATATCCGCACCGTCGAGCGCCGATTTCACAACCGCATCGGTCGTACAGTAGAGCACGTCGCCCTTCACGCCGAACATCACCGTGACGCCGCCCATGCTGATCGTATACTCGCCTTCGCCCGCCTTCTGGATGGGCATGCCGGAGAGGTTGGAGACAATCGTCTGCAACACGGCGGGATCCTTCACCTGGGCCAGCAGCGATGCCACGGGATACCGGTCGGGAGTAATTCCCGAGAACGAAATCACGCAGTCGCCGCTGAAGGCATCCATCACCTGCTTGACCATCGGGTTGGCCATCAGCATACCGTAACCGGGCATTGCGGAGAACACCGAATACATCTTCTCGCCGTCGAGGCCGTAGGCCATCGCACCGATCGTATTCCGGGGCACGTAGCGCAACAGGGCTCCCGTCTGGGGTTTCACATAGGCGTAAAAATCCATCATTTTCTGCTCGCTCTCCTTGTCCTTGTACGACATGGCGGCATCGCAAACGATCCGGCCCTTCTCGAAATTGACGGAACTTGCCAGCGTGGCACCCTTGAGGGCATCCATCATCGGCATCGAACCCACCATCGGGTTGCTGTCCAGCATCGACGCCAGCGCCGAATAGGCCATCACCATGTTGATGTCGTTCTTCTCGGAGAGCTGGTCGGCAACGACCTTGTCACCCATCAGGCTCTCGCCGCACTTCTGGGCAAAGAGTTTCTTAACGGCATCGAGTGCACTTTCCGGCGACCCCTGCGCGAAATAGAGCATGACAGCCACATCGTTGTAGGCGCACAAACCGCTCACGGAGCTGTCCTCGCCCAATGCGATGACCGAGATGCCGCCCTCGTGCCGGGATGCAATGCCGCTTTTCTCGCCGATGCGTGCAAGCAGGGCGTCCAGTTTCGCCTTGTCGCCGACGGGCAGCAGCATACCGCCCCGGACATTCGGGGACTGCATCGCGCCATCCATCGACATGAAGAAGAACAGGTCTTTTTTCAGGTCGACACCCGATTCGCAGGGGTTCTTCAGCAGGGCGAGCAGGTATTCCTTCTCCTCGGCGGTGATGCCCTCGGCTTTGTCGAGCTCGGCCTTGAGCCGGATGAAGAGCGGATGCTGCCCGATGTCGCCGGCATCGCTCTTCTGCAGAAGCGAAGCGGGATTGACCGACATCGTCATAAAGGAATCGGCAGGCAGGAGGTTGCGGTAATCGGCACCTCCGCCGCAGGAAACAACCAGCATGGACACCGCTGCAAGGCAGGCCAGCTTCAAGGATCGTAGCGTTTTTTTCATATTCGAATTATTTGAGTCCGTATTTGGAACAAGCAAAGCTATAAAAAATTGCGGAACAACCTGCGACATAGGGGGTAAAAATTGCGTTGCGGGGCTAAATTATCGCGCATGTCCCGGGACGGGATGTTTTTCCGGGAATAAATTGCTATTTTTGCATGGAAACAGACACAAAAACACGCGATGACTCCTACCACCCTTTTCATATTGGCCGCTACATGCAGCCTGGCAGTGCCCGTCGCACTGTTCCTCGTACTGTGGCGCAGGGACGCCCGACGGCTTGCCGCTGATAACCAAGCCTCCGAAGCCCGCGAGCGCGATGCCTCTTCGCGGCTGGCGGTGGCCGAAGCCCGGCTGGCCGCCGCGGAACAGGCCTTGTCCGCGGAAAAAGAGCTGCGGCAGCGCTACGAAGGACAGGTGCAGGCGCTGACCGAGCAGCGGACACGCACCGAAGCGGAACTGGCGGCACTCCGCGCCTCGTCCCAGACCGAGATCGCATCGCTGCGCGCGAAGAACGCCGAGGATCGCGCGGCCGAAAAAGCCGAGCGCGAAAAACTGGAGGAGACCTTCCGGGCCCAGTTCCGCAACCTTGCGACCGAGATACTGGGCGAGCAGTCCAAACATTTCAAGGAGACCAACAAAGAATCGCTCGACGTGCTGCTCAAACCCTTCCGCGACAACATCGCCGAATTCCGAAAGCGCGTCGAGGACATCTACACCACCCAGACGGCACAGCGCGGCGAACTGAAGGCCGAGCTGAAAAACCTGATGGAACTCAACCGGCGCATCACGACCGAGACCACGAACCTGACGAACGCACTGAAAGGCAATTCGAAAGTGCAGGGCGACTGGGGCGAAATGCTGCTGGAAACGATCCTGGACAGTTCGGCGCTCATCAAGGGCATCCACTACGAAACGCAATACAACATCAAGGACGCCGAGGGACACAACCTGCGACCCGACGTCGTGCTGCACCTGCCCGAGAAGAAAGACATCGTCATCGACTCGAAAGTTTCGCTCACGGCTTTCGTAGGCTACACCTCGGCCGAAACCGAAGAGGAACGCCGCCGCTACCTCGCTGCCCACACGGCCTCCGTCCGCCAGCACGTCAACGAACTGGGACGCAAGGAGTACCAGCGCCTGCTCAACTCGCCCGACTTCGTCATCATGTTCATCCCCAACGAGCCGGCCTTCCTCGCCGCATTGCAGAACGACGCGGCCATCTGGTCGGACGCCTACGACAAGAAGGTCATCATCTCGTCGCCGACGAATCTTTTCGCCCTGCTCAAATTGGTCGCCGACCTGTGGAAATACAACGACCAGGACAAGAACACCAGGGACATCGCCGCATGCGGGCTGAAACTCTACGAACAGCTGGTGGCCTTCACCGGTTCGCTCGAAGGGGTCGGCACGGCGCTGGACAAGGCACGCGACGCCTATGACGACGCCTACAAACGGCTCTGCACGGGCAACGATAACATCATCCGCGTCGGGGAACGGCTGCGCAGGACGGCACGCCTGCAAACCAAGAAACAGCACTCCGCGCGCACGCTCGAAGCCGCCGGGGAGGACGACCTCCCAGGCATCCCCGCCACCGAAGCCGGGGGCGGGAATCCGGTTCCCGGAGCCGGAGGCGAAGAATAACCGAACTGCCCGGCGCACCCGCCCGGGAACACGAGAAGCGAGAAACAGAGGAACGCCGGAACAAAGGAATCCGGGAAC
>OLWJ01001018.1_pt1 | contig 10692 bp, 9 predicted proteins | sample 1674291 | NCBI WGS metagenome assembly OLWJ01 (sample SAMEA103958159, study PRJEB25191) | human gut metagenome | biome: human-associated habitat [ENVO:00009003]; feature: intestine environment [ENVO:2100002]; material: feces | place: Germany | collected 2013/2015
TGCAGGCGGGTATATTATTGTCATCAGCAATTAGTTATCATGTGTTAAGTATTTGCATCCGTTAAGTGATAAGGAGGGATCGTATGCCGCAGAAGAGCGCGCCGGAACTGTTCGCCGTGGTCCATTATCTGCATCGGCTGAGCACAGAAGGCAAACGCGGTGCCAAAATGGCACTGGAAAGCTGCCCCAAGTGTCATTTCATCATGCTGGAAGGCGTGCTGATGACCATTGAAGAGCATGGCCAAAACGGCTCCATCTATGTTTCCGATCTGGCTGCCGCCGTCAAACAGCCCCTGCCCGCTGTTTCCCGCGCACTGCGCCAGCTGGAGCAGGATGGACTCATTGAGCGGATCACAGACTCCAATGACCGCCGCAAAACGCTGGTGCGCCCCACGGAAAAGGGGTTGGATGCCAGCCGCCAGGTCGAAACTGCCATCAGCCGTTACTTTGAGCGGGTCATCTGCCGCATCCCGGAAGAGCAGCGGGAGCAGCTGTTCTCCCTGACCGGTGTACTGCTGGAGGCTGTGGAAGCGGAAAATGCGGAGCAACAAGCCAAATTGAAGGGAGAAAACGAAAATGGGTAAAATTTTCAAGCAGCTGGCCCGCCACTGGGCCGCCTGCCTTGCCGTGGTGGCTCTGCTGTTCGTGCAGGCCTACTGCGACCTTTCCCTGCCGGATTACACGAGCAAGATCGTGGACACCGGCATCCAGCAGGGCGGCGTTGAAAGTCCCCTGCCGGAGACCGTGCGCCAAAGCACACTGGATGCCCTCTCGCTTTTGATGAGTGAAGAGGATGCAGACGCGCTGCAGAATGCCTACGGATATTATCTTCAGGACGACGGTGTTCTGAAGCTCCGCAGTGACCTGACCGATGCCGAGCGCACGGCTCTGGAGGAGGCCGTTACCACACCGGATATCGTGCTGTATATGGCTGCGGCGCAGAATGCCAACGCCCCTGCCGGGCAGAACGCTGCCGCCATGGCTCCGCTGTCCGGCTATCGGAGCGAGGACGAGACGGCCGGGGATGAAGCGGAAGCCATGACCGCTGCTCCCACGGCGGAGGATCTGGATGCCGTCTGTGCCCAGTTCGCAGCCATGGCCCAGATGCCCGGTTTTTCCCGGGAAATGATCCAGCAGCAACTGGCCAGCGCCATGGAACAGGTAGACGAGACCACCCTTTCCAGCATGGCAAGTCAGGCCACCCTGCTGGTCAGCCTGGAATATGAGGCACAGGGCGTTTCCCATGATGTACAGATGGCCTACCTCTTCCGTGTGGGCGGCCAAATGCTGGCCCTGACCCTGCTGATGGTGGTCGTTGCCATTCTGGTGGGCCTGATTGCCTCCCGCGTTTCGGCTTCCATCGGCCGGGAACTGCGCAGAGAGACCTTCTCCTCGGTCATCCACTTTTCCAACGCGGAGATCGAGAATTTCTCCACCGCTTCCCTGATCACCCGCACTACCAACGATATCCAGCAGGTGCAGTTCACCTGTGTCATCCTGCTGCGCATGGTGGCCTACGCCCCCATTCTGGGCATCGGCGGCGTGATGCACGTCACCCAGGGCAACACCGGCCTTGCCTGGATCATCGTGCTGGACGTGGCCGCTCTGCTTCTGCTCATCACGGTTCTGATGAGCATCGCCATGCCCAAGTTCAAGATCATGCAGACGCTGGTGGACAAGCTGAACCTCGTCAGCCGCGAGATCCTGACCGGCGTGATGCCGGTGCGTGCATTCAGCCGTGAATCCTTTGAGGAAAAGCGTTTTGATGCTGCCAACCGGGAGCTGATGGGCACCCAGCTGTTCACCAACCGCGCCATGGTGGCCATGATGCCCTTTATGACCCTGATCATGAACGGCACCAGCCTGCTCATCGTCTGGTTCGGCGGCAAGGCCATGGATGCCGGAAACATGCAGGTGGGCGAGATGATCGCATTCATCACCTACACCATGCAGATCGTCATGTCTTTCCTGATGCTGGCCATGGTGGCCGTGATGCTTCCCCGTGCCGGTGTGGCTGCTGACCGTATCGACGAGGTCTGCCGCACCAAGGCTTCCATCCATGATCCCGACGCTGCCACCGCAAAGCCCGCCCTTGAAAAGAAGAACTGGGATGGTGTGGTCCGGTTCGAGGATGTCAGCTTCCGCTTCCCCGGTGCCGACAGCGACGCGCTGGAGCACATCAGCTTTACCGCAAACCCCGGCGAGACCACAGCCATCATCGGCTCCACCGGCTGCGGCAAATCCAGCCTGCTCAACCTCATCCCCCGCTTTTATGATGTCACCGGCGGTCGCGTGACCATCGACGGCATCGACGTGCGGGAGATGCCGCAGGAGCAGCTCCACAGCCTTTTGGGCTATGTTCCCCAGAAGGGCGTTCTGTTCAGCGGCACCATCGAGAGCAACCTGAAATTCGGCGGTGCGCAGATCACCGATGCGGGCATGAAGAAGGCGGCTTCCATCGCACAGGCCACCGAGTTCATCGACGCAAAGCCCGAGGGCTATGCAAGCCCCATTGCACAGGGCGGCTCCAATGTATCCGGCGGCCAGAAGCAGCGGCTCTCCATCGCCCGTGCCATTGCCAAGGATCCGAAGATCTATCTGTTCGATGACAGCTTCTCTGCCCTTGACTACAAGACGGATGTCACCCTGCGCCGTGCGCTGAAGGAAGAGACCGACAACGCCACCGTGATCATCGTGGCACAGCGCATTTCCACCGTCCTCCACGCCAATCAGATCCTGGTGCTGGATGACGGCAGGCTGGTGGGCAAGGGCACTCACGCGCAGCTCATGGCCACCTGCCCTGAATATCAGGAGATCGCCAGGAGCCAGCTGAGCCAGAAGGAGCTCAACCTGCAAGACCTGAACACCGGAAAGGAGGATGAGTGATATGCCGAGACCCGGAAAACAGACCACCGAGCGCGCCAAGGATTTCAAGGGCACTCTGCGGCAGCTCCTCAGCGCATTGAGCCAGTATAAGCTTTCCCTCATCGTTGTGATGGTCTTTGCCATCCTTTCCACCATCTTCAATATCGCAGGCCCCAAAATTCTGGCCAAGGCCACCACGGCCCTTGCCACCGGCTGGATCGCCAAGCTGCGGGGGATCGGCAGCATCGACTTTGCCTACATCGGCAAGATCCTGCTCACCCTGCTGGCCATGTACCTCTGCTCCGCGGCATTCAGCTTCATTCAGGGCTGGCTGATGACCGGCCTTTCCCAGAAGGTCTGCTACGACTTCCGCCGCCAGATCAGTGAAAAGATCAACCGCCTGCCGCTGGCGTACTTTGAAAAGCGCACCGTGGGCGAGGTGCTCTCCCGCATCACCAACGATGTGGACACCCTGGGCCAGAGCCTGAACCAGAGCGTGACCCAGCTCATCACCAGCATTACCACCATGATCGGCGTGCTGATCATGATGCTGTCCATCAGCCCCAAAATGACCCTGATCGCACTGCTCATCCTGCCCGTCTCTCTGGTACTGGTGATGCTGGTGGTCAGGTTCAGCCAGAAATACTTCAAGGCCCAGCAGGCCACCCTGGGCGTTGTGAACGGTCAGGTGGAGGAGGTCTACTCCGGCCACAATGTCATCAAGGCCTTCAACCGGGAGGCCGCCGTGCTGGAGGACTTCAACGCCGCCAACGACAAGCTGTTTGAATCCGCCTGGAAGAGCCAGTTCCTTTCCGGCCTGATGCAGCCCATTATGAACTTTGTGGGCAACCTGGGCTATGTAGCTGTCGCCATCGTCGGCAGCATCTTTGCCGCCAACGGCATCATCACCATCGGCGATATCCAGGCTTTTATCCAGTATGTCCGTAATTTCACCCAGCCCATCCAGCAGCTGGCACAGGTGTCCAACATGCTGCAGAGCATGGCCGCCGCTGCCGAGCGCGTGTTCGAGTTCCTGAACGAGCCCGAAGAGGATCAGCTGGCCGACCCTGCCCGCCGGGCAGACCCTGCCTGCATCGATGGTCAGGTCACCTTTGACCATGTCCGGTTCGGTTATGTGCCCGAAAAGACCATCATCCACGATTTCAGCTGCAATGTGCAGCCCGGCCAGAAGGTCGCCATCGTTGGCCCCACCGGTGCCGGCAAGACCACCATGGTCAAGCTGCTCATGCGGTTCTACGATGTAGATTCCGGCTCCATCACCCTGAACGGCCACGACATCCGCGACTTTGACCGCAGTGCCCTGCGCGAGGGCTTCGGCATGGTGCTGCAGGACACCTGGCTGTTCAAGGGCACCATCATGGAGAATATCCGCTATGGCCGTTTGGATGCCACCGACGAAGAGGTCATTGCCGCCGCCAAGGCCGCCAATGCCGACCACTTCATCCGCACCCTGCCCGGCGGCTACCAGATGGAGCTGAACGAGGACGCTTCCAACGTCAGTCAGGGCCAGAAGCAGCTGCTGACGATCGCCCGGGCCATTCTGGCCGACAACCGCATCCTGATCCTGGACGAGGCCACCAGCAGTGTGGACACCCGCACCGAACAGCGCATCCAGACTGCTATGGACAACCTGATGCGGGGCCGTACCAGTTTCGTCATCGCCCACCGCCTGTCCACCATCAGGGATGCAGACCTCATCCTTGTCATGCGGGACGGCGACATTGTGGAGCAGGGCACCCACGACCAGCTCATTGAGGCCGGCGGTTTCTACGCTGACCTGTACAACAGCCAGTTTGAGGATGTTGTGGATTAAGCCACGCTCCCTTCTTTGAAAAAGGCTCAGGTTTTTGATCGAAACCTGAGCCTTTTTCTTTTGTCAATTTCTACCGGATGTGCTATACTTATTTTTGTGTCTTGAAGTAGGAAAGGAGTAACCACTCATGGAAACCACTCAAAAGCCCTACGCATTCAGTCGCAAGGTATTCTGCGAGGGGATGCGGGATGGCGTGCCCATTGCGCTGGGCTATTTTGCTGTCTCGTTCTCATTGGGCATTGCAGCCCGCAATGCGGGGCTGACCCCAATTCAGGGCTTTTTTGCAAGCCTGTTCAACAATGCTTCTGCCGGTGAGTATGCAGCCTTTTCGCTGATCGCTGCCGGTGCCACCTATCTGGAAGTTGCCATCATCACCCTGATCGCCAACGCGCGCTACCTGCTGATGAGCTGTGCTCTGGCCCAGAAATTTGCCCCCGGCACGCCGTTCTTCCACCGGCTCATCATCGGCTACGATGTCACCGACGAGCTGTTTGGCATCACGATCGCACGGCCCGGCTATCTGAACCCGTTCTACACCTACGGTGCCATTGCGCTGGCGGCCCCCGCCTGGGCCATGGGCACAGCGCTGGGCATCATTGCGGGCAACCTGCTGCCAGCGCGTGTGGTCAGCGCCCTGAGCGTGGCCCTGTACGGCATGTTCCTGGCCATCATCATTCCCCCCGCCCGGAAGAACAAGGTCGTTGCCGTGCTGGTGATGCTGAGTTTTGCCCTGAGCTTCGCCTGCGGCTGCCTGCCCGGCATCGCTTCCCTTTCGGACGGCACCCGCACCATCCTGCTGACGGTGCTGATCTCCTGCGGGGCAGCCGTTCTGTTTCCTGTTACACCCGAATCACCGGAAGCTGCCGGAACTGAGGAGGTGCAGGCATGACCTACAATAATTGGGTCTATATCGCCGTGATGGCCGCCGTTTCTTACGCCATCCGTGTGCTGCCGCTGACCCTTATCCGCAAACCCATCAAAAACCAGTTCATCCAGTCCTTCCTCTACTATGTGCCCTATGTAACGCTGGCCGTGATGACCTTCCCGGCCATCATCAACGCCACCCAGAGCCCCATTGCCGGTGCAGCCGCGCTGGTAGTGGGCATCGCCGCTGCATGGTTCGGAGCCAGTCTGTTTCAGGTGTCCGTCTCCTGCTGTGCCGTGGTGCTTGTGCTGGAACTGTTTTTGGTGCACTGAGCATGAAGATCTTAGTTTCCGGGGCGGGTGGTTTTGTTGGCTCCCGCGTACTGCACCAGTGGCAGGGCCGTGCAGAGCTTATTACCTTCCCGCGCGGATCTCTGGCTGCTGCCGATGAATCCGCCATTCGCCGTTTTGTGGAAACCGTGCAGCCGGATGTCATCCTGCATCTGGCGGCATTGTCCGATACCGGCTACTGCCAGCAGCATCCGGAGGCATCCCAGCGTGCCAACGTCGAACTGCCTGTCTGGATGGCAAAAGCTGCACGGGACATCGGGGCCAAACTGATCTCATTCAGCTCGGATCAGGTGTACGCAGGTGTGACCCAGCCCGGCCCCCTGCCCGAAACGCTGCCGCTCTCCCCCGCCAACACCTATGGTCAGCACAAGCTGGAGGCCGAGGAGCGGGTCCTTGCGCTCTGCCCGGAGGCGGTGCTTCTGCGGGCCCCGTGGATGTACGATCTGCCCGGTGATGGCCTGCCCCTCCGGGGCAATCTGCCGCTGAACCTGCTGCAGGCCGCGCAAAACGGTACTCCCGTTCGCTTTTCGCCACACGATCACCGGGGTGTCAGCTGGGTGCGGGAGGTGGTGGAACAGCTCTTTCCCGCCTTGCAGCTGCCCGGCGGTGTGTACAATTTTGGCAGCGGGAACGATGCCGACATGGTCACAACGGCCCGGCAGTTTGCCGAAGCGCTGGGCGTGCAGGTGCAGATTGAGCCTGCTGATTTCTTCCGCAACCTTGTGATGGACAGCTCAAAGCTGGCCGCACAGGGGATTCGATTCCATGATACATTGAGCAGTTTTGAAGGCTGTTTGAAACGGATCAAACCTCTCAGTCGCGCTGACGCGCGCCAGCTCCCCTAGTAGGGGAGCCCTTGGCATAAACAGAAAGCCACCCGGTCACAGACGGAAACGCTGCGACCGAGTGGTTTTTAGCTGTTACAGCAGAATACAGATCAATCCAGTGCAGCCATCGTTGATGACCTGTTCCAGCGTTTCCTGCAGGCGGGTGCGGGCTTCCTGCGGCATGTGGAGGAGCTTGTTCTGCAATCCCTCATTCACCAGTTCATGCAGGCTCTTGCCAAAGATGTTCGATTCCCACAGCCTCTCCGGGTCGGCTTCAAAATCACCCAGCAGGCTCTGCACCAGATCCTCGCTCTGCTTCTCGGTGCCCACAATGGGGCTGATTTCGGTATGGATGACGGCTTTCATCATATGGATGGAGGGTGCGCTGGCTTCCAGCCGGACACCGTACCGCCCGCCCTGCCGTACGATCTCCGGTTCCTCCAGCGAGAGCTCCTCAATGCTGGGCATCACGATGCCGTAGCCGGTGGCTTCCACCTGTTCCAGTGCACTACGGATCTTCTCGTACTCCCGCTTTGCCCGGGATAGCTCAATGATGCAGGGCATCAGGCCTGCTTCGTCGCCAATTTCCAGCCCCGTCTGCTCACTGAGGACGCGGTAGAACACCTCTGGCTTCAGCAGAACGGTCACCCGCACCACGCCGTCGGAAAGGTTCATGCCGCTCAGGGCGGACTCCTGCACCGAATCCCCGGCCAGCGCTCCGGCACTGTTCTGGGCTGGAACATCCTTCATCCGGCTGATCTTCTCTGAAAACTGAAGCGCCGCCGTGTAGATCTCGTTCTGGAGCCAGTGGCCCTTTTCCAGCATCGTCACCCAGCGGGGAATGGCAAAATCCAGCTCCCGCACCGGAAATTCGTAGAGGACACGCTGCAGGATGGACAGCAGGTCATCTTTCTGCAGATCCAGACAGCTCACCGGCAGGACCGTGCGTCCGTAGGCCTGTTCCAGCTCTGCAGCCAGAGCCTTTGTCTCCGGAGCATCCGGACGGGTGCTGTTGAGCAGGATGACAAAGGGTTTGCCCAGCGCTTCCAGCTCTTCCACCACCCGCTTTTCGGCGGGCAGGTAGTTTTCCCGGGGGATCTCGCTGATGGAGCCATCGGTGGTGACCACGATGCCGATGGTGGAGTGGTCCCGAATGACCTTGCGGGTGCCGGTTTCAGCGGCAAGGTCAAAGGGGATCTCTTCCTCGAACCAGGGGCTTTTGACCATGCGGGGCTTCTCGTCCTCCTCGTGGCCCATGGCTCCCTCCACCATATAGCCCACACAGTCGATAAGCCGGATGCGGCACTCCCCGCCGCCCTCCAGTTGGAGCGGCACGGCCTGCTCCGGGATGAACTTCGGCTCTGTGGTCATGATCGTTCGCCCTGCCGCCGACTGCGGCAGCTCATCCCGGGCCCGGAGCTTTGCGTCCGCCGGGCCGATGGCAGGCAGCACCAGCTGCTCCATAAACTGCTTGATGAGGGTGCTCTTGCCGGTGCGCACCGGCCCCACCACCCCAATCAGGATCTCCCCGCCGGTGCGTGCCCCGATCTCCCGGCAGACAGTGGCTTCCAAACACTCCTGTTTTTCCAAATTGCTCTCTCCTCTCTCCCGTCCGCACCGGGCGGCAAGGCCGCACCTTCTGCGTCTGCTTCTCGGAAACAGTCTATTCGGACAGGCGGCAGGATATGAGCGGCACCTAGCGAAAAAACGTCGGTTGACGGAAAATCCTTTCTACGCTACAATAGAGAAAACTGTATGGAAAGGCGGAACGCAGATGGAGTGGAAGGTTTATTTTGAGGACAATCCGGGCTGTCACCGCCCGCATCGGGGCCGCCCCGGGCAGGAAGTGTCCTGCGGGGCACACTCGGTGTGGGGCGGGCAGCATTTCATCATCCCGGCGATTTACCTTTGTGGAAAAGGGCTGGTTGTAGACATCTGCCGCCGGGTGGAGCGTGAGGCGATCGAAGCGCATTACCAGAAGTTGGCCGCTTATGAAGGGATGGATATTGACGAATGCCCGCCGGAAGTTGTCGAACTGGCCGAAGCCGAGGACCCGTTTGGTTCTTTTGACTATCTGCCAAGTGTAGCCATCAACGGCAAAACCGTGGAGTACAGCCGCGGTGCCGGGGAATACTATAACCCCCTCCGCTCCGAAGAGGAGATCGTTTGCAGCGGTGAACAGGCGGCGCGGGACATCGTGAAGCACTACGGGCTTGACCCGGAACAAGGCTGGGATCTCCGGCAGTGGAGCTTTCCCTGGGCGACAAAGCGCAGGCCGGCCCACATCACCAGCCTGACACTGACCCTCACCCAGCGGGAACAGCCCGCCGAAGCGGTGCAGTTCACGGCAGCGCCCGGAAAGGTCGTGGAGTTTGCCCACCCCGTCACCGGTGTGCCCTGCGTGCTGACGGTCAAAGACCTGAAACCGGCCCGGCTGCCGGAGAATGACCTCCCCCACATGGGGCCGCCCATGGAATGGCCCCGGGAATTTGTGGAAATGGCTTACACCCTGACCCCCGCCGTGACCACCGGCTGGGTGCAGGTGAACGACTGCGCCTCTAGTGATAAGCCCATCCGGAAAAGCGATGCACCCACGGAAGATGGAGCTATTGGCATCATCGGCGGGGCAGACGGCCCAACGGCGATCTTTGTAAGCGGAAAGCAGCAGGGTGATACCCGCACTGCCTGTTCCTCGCTCCACTTTGCGCCGGTGGAACCGGAAACTATCCGGTGGAAGGTGACCTACTACCAGAAGCAGCTCCCGGATGAAACTATAGCGCTCTGATAACGAAAAGACAGGCGGCTCCAACCAAAGTTGGATGCCGCCTGTTTTACTGTTCAGATCAACTTGATGGCCACCGCCTCGCTGGTGCGGTCCTGGGCTTCGTTGGTATGCTCGGGGTCATCCAGCATATAGCGGAGCAGAAGCACCTCGCCCACATAAAGCACCGCCACCTTGATGGGGATGCTGCCGGAATCCAGCGGGCTTTCCTGCGCACCGCACCGCAGCACCACATCCGCCATGGCTGCGCCGGGCGAATCCTCATAATGGGTGAGCAGAATGATCTTTGCGCCGGATGCCTTGGCCGTGCGCAGCGTTTCCAGCATATCGCGGGTCGCGCCGGAATAGGAGATGAAGAGCACCACATCCTCCGGGCCCATCAGGCTGGCAGCCAGGATCTGCAGATGACTGTCCCCTGCGGTGCGGAACTTATTGGACAGGCTGGAAAAGCGGGCGCAGATATCGTTGGCCAGCAGCATACTGCCGCCCTGACCCAGGCAGAACACCTGCCGCGCCGCACGCATCAGATCCACAGCCTGCTCCACGGCTTCGGGCGAAAGAGAATTCTGGGTGCCGTTGATGGCAGTGAGAAACAGGCCGCTGGCGTGCTCACACAGGCTGGCGGTGGTAGCGCCCGGCTCCGGCTCATGCTGGTTGACCAGTGCACCGGTGGCGTTGGCCTGTGCCAGCGAAATGCGCATCTCATGGTAGCCCTCAAAACCCAATGCCCGGCAGAAGCGGAACACCGTTGCCTCTGCTACCTTGCATTCCCGCGCAAGGGAGGAAATGGAAAGGTACTGTGCCTCGTCGGCATGGTGGACAAGGTAATCTGCCACAGCACGGCCGGATTTTGTCAGTTCGTCCTGCCTTTGCTGCAGCAGCTCCCAGAAGTTTGTGGTCGTAGACATGATGGTCTCCTTTTTCCTGCTCCGTTTCCCGCCGGAAGGGCTGGCCGCACACGCCAACACCATTGTCGGGAAGTTTTCCTTTAAGAAAAGTATAAAAGAATCCCAGCCGCTTGGCAAGAGGGGCTTTGACTACAAATTCAGGTTCGTTTCTGTGCAGAGCGACCAAATTCGCTGCATTAGTATGACTTATTTGTGAAAATCCTTTTCAATTTACCGGATTTTCCCCTCTTTTTTGAGTGAAAACTATTTTCACCGGCAAAA
>OLWJ01001041.1_pt1 | contig 10561 bp, 9 predicted proteins | sample 1674291 | NCBI WGS metagenome assembly OLWJ01 (sample SAMEA103958159, study PRJEB25191) | human gut metagenome | biome: human-associated habitat [ENVO:00009003]; feature: intestine environment [ENVO:2100002]; material: feces | place: Germany | collected 2013/2015
TACTTATGTGCAAATACAAATAATAAAAATTCATTATCACAAATTATACAAACGGCTGCTCCGTTAAAATCTACGGCTTTCGCGCTTATTTATATTATATGCCGTTTTACGCTCAATGCAAGATTTTTCTTCGCGGCAGCCGAATAGGAGAGAAAGGATTGATGTTATGCCGGAGCAAAACATACCGGAGATCAAGGGGAGTCTCAGAGACTTCATGCTCAAGGTTCCCGAGCCGATTTATCGCTGCAGCGGAATCAAAATACTCGGCAGAAGGATAAAGTCCGTGCTTTTTTCGACCGACGCGAGCATTATCAGAAACACTAACGCAGACGCTGTTATCGCAGTCTATCCGTTCACCCCGCAGCCCGTAATAACCCAGGCCGTCATGGTGGCGGCGGATGTGCCGGTCTTTGTCGGAGTCGGCGGCGGACTGACACAGGGGCACAGAGTCGTCAATCTCGCCCTGCACGCGGAGTTTCAGGGCGCGATAGGCGTTGTCGTCAACGCGCCGACAAGAAACGAGACGATAAGAGACCTGCACGCAACGATAGACGTGCCGATAGTTATCACCGTACTCAACGAGGACGAGGACATACAGGGGCGCATCGACTCGGGCGTCAGCATTTTGAACGTATCCGCAGCCGGCAGAACGCCGCAGGTCGTGCGCAGCATCAGGGAGCGTTTCCCCGATGTTCCGATAATCGCAACCGGCGGCCCGACAGATGAGAGCATCCTCGCAACCGTCGAGGCCGGAGCCAACGCCATAACCTGGACACCGCCGTCAAACGGCGAGGTGTTCAAAGACATTATGGACAAGTATCGCCGCGGCGAACCGCACCCGGACTTTTAATTTTTAAACAAACCCCGCTCCGAAAAATCGGGGCGGTTTTTTTACGGTATTATTTCAAATCCGCGCCGTAAAACAAGTGCAGGCCCGTTCGCTGCACTCGCGGCAAAAGTGATATTACACCTCCGGGCAGTACTGCTGTTCTATTCGTCCTGCGCACTCGCGAAGCGAATATCACCGGACGAAACCGGATATCACTGCCGAAGGCAAATTGAACTGAAAAAAGCACTTGCGATTGCAAGTGCTTTTTCATGGCCCGCCCGGAGGGATTCGAACCCCCGGCCTTCAGAATCGGAATCTGCTGCGATATCCAGCTTCGCTACGGGCGGATGTGCGGATATTATAGCACAGAACAAAAGCATAAGCAAGTGCGACTGAGGCCACACACAAAAATATTTTCCCCAAAGCCGACAAAATTGAAAAAAGCCCTTGCAAAAAAGCGAAGTCTCGCTTATAATATATGAGCTGTCGCTTTTCTGCTACTGTGGCTCAGTTGGTAGAGCAGCTGATTCGTAATCAGCAGGTCGCCGGTTCGAGTCCGGCCAGTAGCTCCAACCCGCAATCCTTTGTGTATCAAGGGCTTGCGGGGTTTTCTTTGTTTTTGTGGATGTTTTATTACAGACGTGTGAGATAAATCGAGGCTGCAACGCAGTTGCAAGATGCACGCCGCAGGAGTGAAATTTGTTCGGGCTCGTATTGATAATCGGGCGGCCGTGTGGTATCATATCTCTGCAAAAAAACATGGGGGACGGCACATGAATAAAAAAGAAGTAGCGGCATTCTTTGACCGCATGGCTCCGGAGTGGGATGCCGAAATGATAAAGAGCGACGAGAAGATAAATTTCATACTTGACGCCGCCGGAGTGAAAGAAAACTCCGTCGTTCTGGACGTCGCCTGCGGCACGGGAGTTATGTTCCCGTATTACCTCGCACGCGGCGCGGAACGTGTTATCGGCGTTGATATCTCGTCGGAAATGGCGCGCATAGCCGCATCGAAAATGCACGATCCGCGGGTCGAGGTCATCTGCGGCGACGTTGAGGAAATAGCCGTCGAGCGCCTGTGCGACTGCTGCGTGGTATATAACGCGTTTCCGCATTTCGAGAGCCCGGAGAGGCTCGTTAGGCGCCTGTCCCGGTGGCTTAAGCCCGACGGACGGCTGACCGTGGCGCACGGCATGAGCATTGAGGCGCTGAACAGACATCACAGCGGCAGAGCGAGCAGCGTCTCGCGCAAGATGCTGACAGCCGAGGAGCTGAGCGCGGTATTTGCGCCGTATTTCGAGGTTGACACCGCCGTTTCGGACGACGAAAAATTTGTAGTTTCGGGCACAAAAAGATAATATTTAAAGCTGCCGTATTTCGCGGCAGTTTTTTATGCGCAAAGCCCCGGGACAATGCTGTTCCGGGGCTTTGCAAAGAGTCATGATGAAAACGGGAAGTTGTCTGTTTAAAAAATTTTGACGGCGATGACCGCAAGCGCGGCAGCTGCCGCAATCGCCGCGAGAGCCTTCGCTATCATCGGCTTTGCCATGTCCATAGTCGTCGGGACCACGCGCCAGACGGCGTCTTTAAGCGGCGTGTTAAGTTTGCCGTCGCAGAGCTGTTTATATGTTCTTGTATAGGTTTTGTAATTGCGCGGATTTTTTTCGTCGAGGACAAAGCATCGCACGCCGCGCTGTTTTCCGTTGCCGTAGACATTGAAGCCCGCCGAAGGCGTGAAGCCGACGTCTATATCGTCCGTCTTTCCGACATAGGAATTTTTGTGGTCGTGGCCGACATAGACTCCGAGCACGTCGCCTTTTTCTTTGAGCGCCTCGAACTCGCCGGTATTGATATCGGGTATCGACGGCGGCTCGAGCAGAACAGAGCCCTCGACGCATTTGCTCTCGTCTGTTTTATAGTATTCGCCCTTGTGTACTCTGAACGCGGGTATCGCGCCTTTTTCGTGCTTTCCGACTCTCCTGAGCACATTGTAGTGCTCGAACATCGGGATGTGCTGGAACACTATCGACGGAACATAATCGCCGTTTTCGGCTTTCAATTCGTCGCGCTTCTTTCTGTACCAAGCTATTATCTCCGGGCTGAAAGGCTCATATCCGCCGCCTTTTGCGTCCGTTCCGCTGTCGAACAGATATATATTGAACGCGGTGCGTTTGCCGTCCGACGAGAGGATGGGTATATGATATGTTCCTCCTCCGTCTATGCCCTCGGCCTGCTCGCCGATGCAGCCGGGCAGAGCCTTGTATATCTTTTCAAACTGCTCTTCGTTGCTTATCCCAACCTGCCTGTCGTGGTTGCCGAAGGTGACGGCGAACGGGATATGCCTGTCAGTCACGGGCTTCAGCAGCGTTCTCACCGTCTCGGCGACGTTTTCCGTGAGCTCGTTGCCCCTGCCCTTATACGAGACTCCGTAGCCCTTTATCTGATCGCCCGTGAACACTGCGAGGTCGGGCTTTTCGCTCTCCAGCGCCGCGTTAATAAGCTTTAACGTGTCGGGCGACACCTTCGGAATCTCCTGTATATCGGTTATCTGCATTATTTTGAACTTTCCGTCGGAGTTAAAGCGCATATTTACGCCTCCTGCTCAGCTTCGGGCTTTTTCTTTCTGTGGATAACGAACCTGTTGAGCGGGTATGTCCAAAGGGTCGGTACGGTCATGACGACCACCTTGGTCAGCAGCTCGACAAGTGCGTTGCTGTGTCCGCTGTTTTTTATGAGTGTGCCGAGGAATGCGCCGAACCATGTGTTGAAAATGATGGTGCACACGACCATAATCGCATACAAAACCGTCGAGAGCAGCGGGTTTGCGTCGGCCTTGAAGGTTATCTTCCTGTTCATAACATAGGCTATCGCGTAGCCGACGACTGTCGAGATGAAGTAAGAATACATATAGCCCTTATATTCGATTCCGAGAAACGCCAAAACGGGGCTGTCCGTCACGGGAACATCGTTCAGCGACTTGAACACAACATATTGGAGCAGGGCGAACACGCCGAGCTCTATCAGCGACGAGGACGCGCCCGCAAAAGTGAACTTTATAAATTTCCATATCTCCGCGTGCTTTTCGAAAAAGCTTCCGTCCTTTTGGGCGGCAGTGGTTTCTTTCATCTTCTTATCGACCGGGCGCGTGCGTTTTTGAGTTTTGTGCCCGGCTTTCCCCCTTCTGCCAATAAGTTTACCCCGCAGAGAGACGGTAAATCAACCGAGTTTCGGTAAAGCGAAAGTAAAATCTGTGTAAACAGCTTTAAGATAATATAACGGCAAAAAGCCATAACCCGCAGCAATGACTGCAAGTTATGGCTTTCATATTTTTATCGGGCTTTGTCTCAGCCGCCTATCTTCTCCTTGCCGCACATATAAGGTCTGAGGGCTTCGGGGATGTTCACGCTGCCGTCGGCATTGAGGTTATTCTCAAGGAACGCTATGAGCATTCTCGGCGGGGCGACGACGGTGTTGTTGAGCGTGTGGGCGAAGTGCTTGCCGTCCTTGCCGTTGATGCGGATTTTAAGCCTGCGCGCCTGCGCGTCGCCGAGGTTCGAACAGGAGCCGACCTCGAAGTATTTCTTCTGTCTGGGCGACCACGCCTCGACGTCTATGGACTTCACCTTGAGATCCGCAAGGTCTCCCGAGCAGCACTCGAGGGTGCGCACGGGGATATCGAGGGTGCGGAAGAAATCGACCGTGTTCTGCCAGAGCTTGTCGAACCACATCTTGCTGTCCTCCGGCTCGCAGACGACTATCATCTCCTGCTTCTCGAACTGGTGGATGCGATATACGCCGCGCTCCTCGATGCCGTGAGCGCCTTTCTCCTTGCGGAAGCAGGGGGAATAGCTCGTGAGGGTCAGCGGCAGGGTCTCGGGCTGAATTATCGTGTCGATAAATTTGCCTATCATCGAGTGCTCGCTCGTGCCGATGAGATAGAGGTCCTCACCCTCTATTTTATACATCATAGCGTCCATCTCGGCAAAGCTCATAACGCCGGTGACCACGTCGCTTCTTATCATGAACGGCGGCACGCAGTAGGTGAAGCCGCGGTCTATCATGAAGTCGCGCGCGTAGGAGATAACTGCGGAATGCAGGCGGGCGATATCGCCCATGAGATAGTAAAAGCCGTTGCCCGCGACTTTTCTTGCGGAGTCGAGGTCTATGCCGTTCATTCTCTCCATTATGTCCGTGTGATACGGAACCTCAAAATCGGGAACTGCGGGCTCGCCGAAGCGCTCTATCTCGACATTCTCGCTGTCGTCGCGGCCTATCGGTACGCTCTCGTCGATGATATTCGGAATGACCATCATTATCTTCTTTATCTTTTCGCCCAGCTCCTCCTCGAGCTTCTCAAGCTCGGCAAGCCTTGCGGCGTTCGCGCCGACCTGAGCCTTCACTTCCTCTGCCTCGTCGCGCTTGCCCTGCGCCATGAGCGCGCCTATCTGCTTTGAAAGGCGGTTGCGGCTGCCGCGCAGCTCGTCAGCCTCGCCCTTTGCGGCGCGGCTGAGCTTATCGAGCTCTATAACCTCGTCTACGAGCGGGAGCTTCTGCTCCTGGAACTTCTTTCTGATGTTTTCCTTGACTGTTTCGGGGTTTTCTCTTACAAATCTGAGATCAAGCATTTTATATCCTCCTGTCATTTCTGCCCTAATTTATAAAAAACACCCTCAGGACGGCTGCGGCCGTCCCAAGGGTGCAATAAGCACGGTACCACCTTGTGTTTAACTCTCGGCCCTTAACGCGGGCACGCGGCAAGGCTCCTCGCCCTGCGGCTCAAAAGCGGAATGACTCCTGCGGACGAAGGAAGCTCGCAGCAAACGCCTCCCTCTCTGATCGTCCCGAAAGAATCGTGTTCTTCGTCACAGCCTTTAGAATATGGGATTATTATACCCCGAAGAAAATTCAAAGTCAAGACTGTTTTTTCGCCTGTCTGCGCGGCAAGAGCTTCGCCTTGTCGAGCACCTTGACGAGGCTCGGGATTATCGCAAGCTGAATGGCGAGTCCCGGCAGGCAGGTGACAAATGATGCGGTTATCCACACGGAGAACGAGTAGCTTCCGGCGGAGAAAATGAGCGCCTTGAGTATGCCCGAGACTACGCGTCCCGCTATGAGCGCGGTTACAAGGCTCGCATACAAAGAGAGGTAAGCGGTCTTGTATTTGAACGCATACATCATAAGACCCGTCACCGCGCCGTATACGGCGAGCTCTGCGGTCATCGCGGGAAGTATGGCCATGGGCGGCATCTGGGTCAGAAGCGTCGAGAGCGCGGGGCCGAGCAGGCCGCAGACAAGCCCGTACTGCCAGCCGCAGATAAGCCCGCAGAGAAGCACGGGGATATGCATGGGCAGGAATATGGTCCCGGCATTTTTGACCGCATGGAACGCCATGGGCAGCACGATGCACAGCGCGACGCAAAGCGCGGTTATGACCATCTTTTTGATTCTGTCTGAATTTTTGTTTGTCATGAGGATCGTCCTTTCAAAAAACAAAAAGCGGGGGCACGGCACTCCCTCCTGGAAGCGCAGTTACCCTCGCGGCAATGTTTTTACGGTATTTGAAAAAATTCGCTCTCTTCTGAAAGCCCGACCCCTTCATGAGATCGCGTTTATTATATCATATTTCAAGAGAAAATCAAGACAGTTTTCCTATTTCCTTCACGGCGGCCTGAACGAGCCTCGCCATGGGGATATCCCCGACCCCGACAACGATATTGTCGCAGTGGTTGACGGGTATGAGCACGCGCTTGGCGTCGCTCTGCCCTATCGCCCGCGCCATCTCGGGCGTTATCTCACCGAGCAGCGAATCGGCTACGACTATTCCGACGGGACCCGCTATGACATCCGCCCTGCGGCAGCCGACCAAAACGGCATTTTCGCCCGTTGCGGCGGCGTCGGCGCCCGCCTTGAGCATGGCGGAGGTCGCTATGCTGTTGGCGCCTACGGCGGTCACGAAAAAGTCCGGATATTCGCTTTTTATCCCGGCGACGAGCAGCTTGCCTATTCCGCCGCCCTGACCGTCTATAACAAGTACCTTCATTTTGTCTCTCCGTCAGTTTTTCACGGGCTCGAACAGCTCTCCGTCCACCCCGCAGTTCTCGCAGCGCTCGGGCGCGGTGTCGCCCTCTGTTTCAAAGCCGCATATCGAGCAGCGCATACGGGCTATCCCGTCCTTCTGAGCCGCGAACAGCTCGGCGGGCGACTCGCATTTCGGGCATTTTCCGGGCGCATTTTCGCCCTTGATTTTAAGCCCGCAGACGGTGCATATCCATGTCCTTGTCGGTGCGGGACGGCGCTCCTCGATAAGCTCGCCGCCTACTCCGCAGTTCTCGCAGCGCTCGGGCGCGGCGTCCCCGTCATAGGTATGACCGCATATCGTGCACACGAACACAGGTTCTCTTTTCTCTTCCCTTGGCTCCGCCACCGTCTGCGACAGCGATGCGGGAGCCGAGCAGTTTGGGCATTTGTCCGCGGCCGCGTCAAAAGTGCGTCCGCATACGGCGCAGTGAATCTTCCTGACCGTATTTCCCTCTTCGCTCACCGAATCCCTCCGTTTTTTGTTTTTTTCCGTGCCGACCTGCCGGGCAGCACCGGGGTTACTCTTATTCTATCATTTAATATGCCGAAAAGTCAAGTTGCAAGAGCGGGCGGAATATGATAAAATCAGGACATCACGAGAAAGGGTGAACAAGCATGGGAGTTTATATTTTTCTTGCGGTATTGGCGGCTCTGGTTATCTTTGTCGGCATACTGCTGATAAGGACCGCGCTCGCCGCAAAAAAGGCGGAGCCTATAGGCGAAAAGCCGGTCTATACGACAGAGCGTGAGGACACGGAAAACGGCGAACGGCTGATGAAAATGATAGAGTGTCAAACGGTCTCGTCCCGCGAAATATATGACGACACGGAGTTTTCGAAGCTCCGCGCGGCGGTCAGGGAGCTGTTTCCGCTGCTGCATGAGCGCGCCGAGATAAAATATTTCAGCGAGGACTGCTGGGTATACAAAATACCGGGGCGGGACAGAAACCGAAACATCCTGCTCATGTCGCACCACGATGTAGTTGCCGCAACTGGCGAATGGAGTCACGCGAAATTCGGCGAGATAGAGGACGGAAAGCTCTGGGGACGCGGCACCGTGGACACAAAGACTCCGCTCTTTGCGGAGATGACCGCCGCGGAAGAGCTGCTTTCGGAAGGCTTTGAGCCCGCCTGCAATCTATACATAGCCTCCGGCCACAACGAGGAGGTTTTCGGCGACGGCATACATGAGGCCGTTAAATATTTTGAGGAGCAGGGCATAGAATTCGAGCTCGCCATAGACGAGGGCGGCGGAGTTATCGGTGCGCCGATAAACGGAATAGACTGCAAGTGCGCCATGATAGCCGTCCACGAAAAGGGCTACCACAGAATGAATGTCCGCGCCGTTCAGGGCGACACCGAGGGCTTTGTCATCACGGATAACCCCGTGACCCGCGTCTCGAAGTTTATAGCCGAGGTTTCGGCGCTCAAGCTTACTGTAAAAATGCCCGCGCAGGTGCGCGAGATGTTCACCTCGCTCATGCCCTATATGAGCTTCCCTCTGAGATTTATTTTTGCAAACCTGTGGTGCTTTGAGCCGCTGCTCGTAAAGCTCATGCCCAAGATAAACGGTCAGGCCGCCGCTATGCTCGGCACGACCTGCTCTTTCGGCAGCATCGAGTCGAAAAAGGGCGAGACCCCGCGCGACAACGAGTGCTCGGCGAGCGCGCTGATAAGATATATCGACGAGGCCGACCTTGAGGCCGACATGGAGAAGATACAGGCGCTCGCAAAGAAATATTCGCTCGAGATAACCGAGCCTGCCGACGGGCATGAGTTCCACCGTCCCGCGGACACGGGGAGCAAGGCTTTCGAGTATGTCTGCCGCTGCGCGCGCAAGACGTTCCCGCACGCCGCGGTTGCTCCGTTCGTTCTCGCGGCGGGCACCGACGCCCGCTGGCTGTGCGACGTCTGCCCGTGCACCCTGCGCTTTGCGCCGATAGACATAGACAATCAGCAGTTCAACAGCGTCCACAGCGTCGACGAAAATATCGACCTTGCCGCCATAGGCGAGGCGATAGAGTTCTACAAAGAGGTCATCGGAAACTACAAATAAAAGATTTTGCATATCAAAACGCGCCGCCCGACACAAAAATGCGGGAGGTGCGTTTTGTTTTTACAAAAAGGCAGTTGTCCGCCGCACCCATACATATTGTATGCATATTAATGCAAAACACAGGTATTTGTATAGCATAATATGTAAATTTGCTATTTATAATTTATTTTAAAAAATTGAACAAGTCCGGCGGTTTTTTAGTCGAAAACCAACAAAAAAAGTTGACATTTTCCGCCGTAAAGATGTATAATGTTCAGAGGTGCAAGGATGGCTGTCGGTCTGTGCTGCCGTTTGCGCGGCGCAGATAATGAATATCCGCAGCCTCAAGGCATTGAATAACCGGAAAACAAAAAAGAGATTCTATGGAGATTTGTGGAATGAAAAGATTTTTAGCTTTAGCAATTGCGGCTCTGATGATTTTGTCCTGCGCAGCCTGCTCCTCCGACGGAAACGGCGACACCACCGCAGCAGAAGGCACCACTGCGGCAGACACCGTTTCGGATGTCATTGCCGCGCCCGCAAACGATGACACGACCGCTCCGTCCGAGACGGCCGCCCCCGCGGAAAACGGCGGCAATACCGCCTCTCCCGCGCCCGCAGACAGAAACAATAACATAAACATTAAGCCTGCCGGCACGGCAAAGCCCTCAGCCGGCGGCAGTTCGACCGTTACGCCCCCGAAAACGGACAATACACCCGTCGAGGTCGAAACCGACCCCAAGAAGATTATCGTCTCGGCAGAAAAAGAGTGGATATTCACCGAGAAAATTACGGATTCCTGCCACGCCTCCACCGTTCTGCCTCTTGATGACGGCTCGGTTATCGCAGCGTGGTTCGGCGGCTCGTCCGAAAAGGAGAACGACGTCAACATCTACACCTCGGTGCGCACCGAGAAAGACGGCTGGAGCAAGCCTATAGTTGTTTCTGCGGCCGCCGAAATAGCCCACTGGAACCCCGTTCTGTTCCAGAAGGAGGACGGCACCGTCATTCTTTACTTCAAGGTCGGCAAGGATACCGATTATTGGCAGACCTATTATGCAACCTCGACCGACGGCAGAAGCTGGAGCACTCCCAAGGAGCTTGTCCCCGGCGACAACAGCGGCGGCAGAGGCCCCGTCAAGAACAAGCCCATCAGACTTAAGGACGGCACTGTTCTTGCACCCGCTTCGACCGAGATAGACGGCGAGTGGAGAGCCTTCGTTGACATTTCCAACGACGACGGCGAGACCTGGACCAGAACAGAGAACGTTGACTCGAAGTACTGCATATGCTTCAAGGTACCGATGATTCAGCCCACCCTGTGGCAGTCCGCCGACGGCTCTGTTCATATGCTTACAAGAACAAAGGTCGGAAAGATTTATCGCAGCGATTCTTACGATAACGGTAAGACCTGGTGCAGAGCTTATGCCACCAAGCTTCCCAGCAACAACAGCGGCATCGACCTCGACACCGACGACCAGGGCAGAATTTTCTTGGCTTATAACAATATCGGTGCTCCCGGCATCCGTACTCCTCTTGTTCTCTCCGTTTCTACCGACGACGGTAAGACCTTCACCAAGATAAAGACCTTTGAAAGAGGTTTGGCCGAGTATTCGTATC
>OLWJ01001048.1_pt1 | contig 10517 bp, 8 predicted proteins | sample 1674291 | NCBI WGS metagenome assembly OLWJ01 (sample SAMEA103958159, study PRJEB25191) | human gut metagenome | biome: human-associated habitat [ENVO:00009003]; feature: intestine environment [ENVO:2100002]; material: feces | place: Germany | collected 2013/2015
AACGAGAGAATGACCTTAAGCTCGAGCTTCTTGTATTTGGGTATCTTATACGGCTTTTTGAGCGTCGCTATTGCGGGGATATCGCCGCCGACTCCCTGCTGTCTGCCGTCGATATTGACGGTCAGGTTGGTGCTTCTCTCAAGCTCGCAGGAGTGAGCCGCGTTGTAGAGCGCCTTCTTGGTATAAGGATGCACGCTCATCTCGAACGGAGTGTCCGCCGCGGAAACGGTGACTCCCCTCTCGCTGCCGACCTTGAGCCATCTGACATCGCAGCGGTTCGCATTCTCCTGCGGGAACAGGTAATCGTGAATGAAGCTCTCCGCACTCTGGAAGCGGTAGACTCCGAGACGTGCACCCGTCTTACGGTCGCAGTAGTTCTCGTGCGGGCCCTTGCCGTAATACTCTATTCCGTCGACTCCGTCGGTCAGCTCAAAGGTCAGACCGTAGCGCGGCAAATTGACCGGAGTGATGTTCTTGCAGGTAAGCGACGCAGAAACCGTGCCGTCCGGGAACACGAGATATTCCGTGACTATGCCGGACAGGTACTTCGTGCGCCACTTGACGCTGAGCTTGACGCAGTTGCCGAATTGCTCCGCCTTTATCGAGGTCGGGCGCATTATGCGTTCCGCGTTCTCGAAAGCGTGCAGTCCGATAAAGGTCTTGACCCACTCGAACGGCACCTGAGCCATACGCTCGTTATCCGTATTTGCGCGGGAGAACTGCGGGCGGATGCCGCGGTCGATATGCTCGACTCCGTTCTTCTTATACGAGCAGAGCTCGCCCGTCTTTTTGTTGAGCCTGACTTCGAAGTTCTCACCGGTGACGATATAGCAGCGGTCTCTCTTCGAATATTCAAACTTAACCTTCTTGCCGTCCGCTCTCGGGGCGACGGAGGAATAGTTGTATTTGCCCAGAACAAACTGCTCGCGCGCCATGGTATGACCCGCTTCGAGCGCCATTATGTCGCGGCGCAGAATAAGCTCGCAGTCGAGCGTGCGCTCGCTCTCGGTTTTGAGATCGAACGGGACATCGACAACCGCCTTTTCGAGATAGCCCTTGTCGGGGAGCTCAAGCTCTGCGGAGTCGATAAGCTTGCCCTGCTCGCGCAGCTCGAGACGGAGCTTGAAGTTATCGAGAGAGGTGAACATGAAGCGGTTGAGAACGGTTATCTTGCCGCTCTTGAGCGAGAAATCCGCCTGCTGATAGCACTTGACGACCTCATAATAGTGCGGGTTGGGCGTGCGGTCGGCGCGGAAAACGCCGTTGAAGGCGAAGTTAGAGTCGTTGGGCTTGTCGCCGAAGTCACCGCCGTAGTTCCACTTGTCTCTGCCGTCTGCGGTCTTTGTTCTTATCGACTGGTCGGCGAAATCCCAAATATATCCGCCGGCGAGACGGTCATATTTCTTGAAATCCTCCCAATAGTCGGCGAAGTTGCCCATGCTGTTGCCCATGGCGTGGGAATACTCGCACTCTATAAACGGCTTGTCGACATAATCGGAGGGCTTGAGATGATAGCCGAGACCGAGGTTCCAAAGCGCGCGGCTGTGAGTATGCGGCTTGTTCTCGCCTATGCTCTTCATCGCGGTCTGCACGGTGTACATCTCGCTGAACAGGTCGCTCGTCTTGAGCTTTGCGTCGGGCTCGTAGTGAACCGGACGGGTCTTGTCTATCTTCAAAATCTCTTTCTTCATCTCGGCGAAGGCGTTGCCGTTGCCGGACTCGTTGCCGAGAGACCAGAAGAGGATGCAGGAGTGGTTCTTATAGCTGTTGACCATATTGCGCACGCGATAGCAGCACTCGGCAGTCCAATGCGGATCGCTGCGCGGGACGCGCGTGGCAAGGCCGTGAGTTTCGAGGTTGTTCTCGCTCATGACGAGAATACCTATCTCGTCGCACAGCTCATAGAAGCGGCGCGAGTTCGGATAGTGGCAGGTACGCACGTTTGTTATATTGCTGTTTTTGAGCAGCTCGAGGTCGCTTCTTATAATGCTCTCCGGCACGGCATGGCCGTAATCCGGATGGAAATCGTGGCGGTTGACGCCGCAAATCTTGAGCGGCACGCCGTTGAGCAGGATGAACGGGCCTCTGCCCGTCTTGCTGTCATAGGGCGCTATTTTCACTTCTCTGAAGCCGAACTTATGCTCTCTGCGATCGGTATAGTCGCCGCCGGAAAGAGTAACCTGAACGGTGTAGAGATAGGGGTCCTCATGGCTCCAGAGCTCGAAATTTTCAACGGGCATTTCAAAGGTCACATTGCAAAACTCGCCGTCCGCAAGAGCCTTTACCTCTGCCTCTGCCGAAGCGAACTTTGCGCCGTCGGCGCGGAGGATATCGACCTTGAGCTTGCCGCCGTCAAACTGAGCGCGGCGCGCCTTAACAACACAGTCGAGCTTGAACACGGCGGACTTGAAGTCCTCCGCCATCTCGCTGCGCATATACATATCCTCGATAAAAACCTTCGGCTCATAGACGAGCGTCACATCGCGGAAGATGCCCGAGAGGCGCCACATATCCTGATCCTCAAGATAGCTGCCCGAGCAGTAGCGGCGCACGGTGACGGCAAGGCGGTTGACGCCCGGATGAACAAAGTCCGTTATATCGTACTCGCACTCGTCGAAGGTATCCTGAGAATAGCCGACGAATTTTCCGTTGACGAACACTTCGCCGCTAGAATTGATTCCGCCGAAATGAATGAACACATTGTCGTCGGTATCCTCAACCTCAAACTCGCGCACATAGAGTCCGCAGGAGTTGAGCTCCGGCTTTATGTAAGGAATCCTCGTGGTAGAGATAGCCTTGGGATAAATCGTCAAAGGAGCTGACATCGAAGTCGGGAGCATAGTAGCCCTCGATAATGTCGTTGACGCTCTCGCAATAGCGGAATTTCCAAATTCCGTTGAGGCTGACGGTCTTTTTCTCCCATGCGGCGCTGCACGGAAAGCCGGCTGCGCTGCGCGGCTCTGTGTTGACAGAATATACATCTATATCCTGCCACATTTCTTTCTTTGCATTTTTTGCCATGATTACCCTCCGGGGATATAAAAGTCTTGCAATAATATTATCATACAGCGGGCGCTGTAGTCAAGCGGGAAGGGCTATTAAAACGGCGTGCGCCGCTTTTTAAAGCCCGCACGCCGTTAAAAATCAGTTGAGCTTATCGTATGCCTTCAAAAATTCCGTCACGTCGGAAAGCATTTTTGCCGTGCCGCCCTCCGAGTTGCTCTCGAGGTTCAAGACGAGAATCGGGTCATGCACGCTCATGCGCAGCAGGAACCAGCCGTCGCCGTTTGACTTATCGGTATTTATCCTGATGCCCTCATAGTTTATCTTCTCGGCCTGCCAGCCGTCACGCTTCTCGGCGAGCGCTTTGAGGTCGGCTATGACCTTATCGCCGTAGGGCTTGAAATCCTCGAGGTCGATTTTGAATCTGCGTTCAAGCTCCTCCGCCGGCTCTTCGAGGTCGGAGATGAAGCTCTCGAGGCTGCCGCCGCTCTTTTTGAGCAGAGCCGCTTTGATTATGAGCTTCGTGACAAGATACGCGCCGTCGTCGAGATAATAGTTCTCCCTGAACGCGGCGTGACCGGAGGTCTCTATCGCAAGCGGGCAATCGACTCCCGCACGGTTCAATTCTATCTGCTTGTTGATGACGTTCTTATAGCCGCGCTTGAAGCGGATATGCTCGCCGCCGTGCGCCCCGATAAACTTCGTGAGTCCCGCGGAGGTCACGGAGTCGGTGACTATAACCGCGCCGGGCTCATTTTCGAGAATGACCGCCGATATCATGGCGACAAGGCGGTTGCGGTTGAGCTCTCTGCCGTCGGAGAGAATGCAGCCCGCCCTGTCGACGTCGGTGTCAAAGACTATGCCGAAATCGGCGTGCGTGCTCTTGACCCGCTCTGCGGCGCTGTCTATCATCACGGAGGACTCGGGATTCGGAACATAGACGGGGAAGTTACCGTCCGGCTCGAGGTTCATGCTCGGAGAGACATCCGCGCCGAGAGGGGCGAGAACCTCGGAGGCATAGAAACCGCCCGCACCGTTTCCCGCGTCAACCATTATGCTCATGCCCGCAAGGGGCTTATCGGCCTCATCGGCGCCTATGCCCTTGCAGATAAGCGAGCGCAGATGCGCGGCGTACTGCTTCATATGGTCGCAGGACGTTATCTTCGCGGGGACATCGCCGAGCTCGATATTCTCGGCCTTTTCGAGTATATAAGCGATATCGGGCGAGTCAAGGCCGCCGTCAACGGTAAAGAATTTCAGTCCGTTTCTGTCGCCCGGGTGGTGGCTCGCGGTCATCTGCACGGAGCCGTCGCAGGGCAGGTCGAGCACCGCCATAAACATAGCGGGAGTGGAGCTTAACGCACAGTCGATTATATTGACCCCGCGCAGGGCGAGTCCGCGGACTACCGCCGCGCTTATGCGCTCAGCGGAAAGGCGCGGGTCGTGGCCTATGGCTACAGTCAGCGCCTCCGCCGCCTTGCCCGTCTTTTCGGCAAGAAAATCGGCAAAGGCCGCGCTCGCGCGCGTGATAAATTCATCGCTCATATAGAGCGGCTCGTCACCGTTTCCTATGCCTATTCCGCGGATATCCGTTCCGCTCTTGAATTTTTTGTAGATGCCTGTCATGTCGTTCCTCCTGTTTGCAACCCGCGTCAGTCGGCGCAGATATCATTTTTTATTTTTTCATAGGTCTTTTCACCTATTCCGTCAACATTTGTTATCTCCCACGGATATATAAATTCCCCGTGCTCCTCACGGTAGCTGACAATATTCTCCGCCTTCTTCTCCCCTATCCCGGCGAGCGCGGTAAGCTCGTCTTCGTCGGCGGAGTTTATGTCTATTCCGTAAGCGCTGCCGTCTGTATATTGAACCGTGCTCGCGGCTCGGCTCGGAGATAAGCGCAGAGCCAACGCGGCCGTAAGTGCGGCGGCGAGCAGAATAAACGCGGACACCGCAAGCAGAAGTTCGTTTTTCGATCTGCTCACAGCGCCCACCTCCGGTAATTTATTGAGTTTATTGTAACATATGGCAGGAGGGATTTCAACCGATTATTATTTCAAGAATCCCACCAATTCATCCGTGTCGCGCGGATTGATACGCTTGGAGATTATATAGGTTTTGTCGCTGCCGTCCGGGTTTCTCTCGCCGAAGCGTCCGTAGGACGAGGTGACTGCCGTGCCGTCGGGGAGCACGACGTTTCCGCAGTAGGCGGTGTCGGCGTTGGCTTTAATCTCCGGCTCGGTCTGACCGTCGAGATAGGTATGGGCTATCTTAATGCGGTAGTCGCCCTCCGTGCCGTTTTTGAGGTCGTCGTAGCTGCCTATCCACGCTATCCAGCCCTCGCTGTACCAGTCGCCGTTATCGGAATAAAGCTTCAGCTTCTCCGGGGCGCGCTCTATCGAGCGGAAGGTTATGAACAGCCTGCCGTCCTTTAAATAGTCCGCCTTGTGGCGCTCGCCGTTGAGCGCGGATGGGGCGTGAACGGGCTCGGACCATGTCTTGCCCTCGTCGCGTGAAAACGAGATCAAAGAGTTTTCTTTCTTGGTGTTCGAGCGCGAGATGAGGCAGAGCTCGTCGCCCTCTCCACCGTCGCTCCTGATAACCTCGACCTCGCACATATTCGAGCGCAGCTCCGCGTCTCTGTGGGCGGCGAAATACTTCTCCGGCTTGCTCCAGCAAACGCGTCCGTCGGGGGTAAAGCTTAAAATCGTCTTGTAATTATAAAAATTGCCGTCGTGGAAAAAACCCATCCATTTGTCAACGAATTTGCCGTTCTCCTTGAGCCTCGTAAGCGACGCCATGGCGACTATGGGTATCAAATCGCAGCCGTCGGCCTTTGAATAGAAGGTCTCGAACTCGCTCCATGTCTCGCCCTCGTCGCAGGAGACGGAGCAGTTGAAGCCGCCGGGGGTGTCCATATCGGGCCACTTGGAGTTTGCGGAGACAAGAATGAGCTTGTCGGGCGTGCCGTCCGAAAATTCGAGGCGGTAGACAGTCGGGGTCTCAAGCGATTTTTTCCACGATTCGGGCGGGACTGCGATACATTTTGTGTAGCTGAGTCCGCCGTCCGCGCTTATCTTATTGAGCACCGCTCCCTTGCCGTGTCCGTGGGGATAGACGGTTAGAATATCGCCGTTTTTAAGCAGGACGGAATCGGGGTGGCCTAAATAGCTCTCGCTGTCGTCTACCACGGTCTGCTCATAGAGATAGGCGTATTTCTCCGGCGTATTCTCCGGGCGCTCGCTCAGGTCTAACTGCGGAATATTATAGTTGTTGCCGATAAATTCTTCCATATCTTACTCCGATATTGCTCTTATTCTGAACGCCTTGACGCCGTGCGGCTCAACAAAGGCGCTGAGAGTGGTATTTATAACCGAGGTCTCCTTCGTCCAAAGGTCATAAGCCTCGTACTCCTGCGCCAAAGGAGTTGTGACATACGAGCGGCAGACGATATCGTCCATGCGGTGCTCGAAATATCTCGTGTCGCTGCCCTTGTTGAAGAAGCAGACCGCGACATCGCCGTTTTCGAGAGGCTTTATGAGCATATCGGCTATGAGCGTTGTCTTTATTCTTCTGCACTGCTCGCCGAGCGCATCCTGATCAATCGCTATCATGTCTCTGTCGGTGAGTATTCTCAGCGTCTCATTCTCCGTGTCGGCGGTTCCGTCCTCGCGGATAAACTCGCGCACGTCGTTGCCGAGAATCAGCGGAGCCGCCATGAAGCACCAGAGGGTAAAGTGGCTGCGGTTCTCCTCAAAGGTCAGATCGCCGTTGCCGACCTCAAGCATATCCGGGTCGTTCCAGTTGCCCTTGCCCGCATATTTAAAGAGGTTGACGTTAATCTCATATGTGCCGACAACAGACTTCCAATTTGCCTGGATATCGGGCGTGGTGCGCCAGAGATTGCCCGCCGCCGCGCCCCAGCGCCACGGGAGATTTCTGCCCCACTCGCAAATCGAATAGACTATCGGGCGCTCCTCGGTGCCGTTTCTGTCGGCATACTCGGCGGTTGCGCGCATGAGCTCTCTGCCCATTTTGGCATACTGCACTGCCGCGCTGTCCTGCCTCGAGGCTATGGGATTCTCAAGCTCTATTGTGTTCGCGCCAGCACGGAGCTTTATCTTCACCTGATGTCTGCCGTCGGCGGTGAAGCCCTTTGTCGGCGGGACGGTGGTCGCGTACTTGTCCTCGCCGTTGACGGTGACCTCGAGATATTTGAAGCTGTTGCTCTTCTTTCTGATTCCGAGAGTCAGGGAATATTCGCCGTCCTCCGGCACATCGACGCCGAACAGAGCCGAGCCTCTGTGCGCGGAGAGCCCCGAGATATATCTGCCCGAATCGAGGCGCTCGTCCTCGAGTATCTTTGCGTCGCCGAAAAGTGACGCGTCATCCGCGGGAATAACCGTTTCAAAAGAGCCGTCCGAATTTGCGACGCTGATATATTCGATATAGGGCGCGCGCATCGGGATTGGCACGTTGTGGCAGAAATCGTATTTGAAATATTCGACTCCCCACTCGGCGAAGGTGTCCGCGTCTGTCGCCTCGTTGCCGAGACTCGCGGGCAGATCCTCGCAGGTCAGGGTGCCGTTTGAGGAATATATGCCGAGCTTGAGTCCGAGGTCGTTGACGCTCTTGACAAGCGCGGGCATACCGCTCGGGAAATTCGAAAAATCGCCCTGGAGTCTGCCGTTTTCGTCGCGCATGGAGGACTGCCAGCAGTCGTCGAGGTTGACATACTCATACCCCGCGTCCGCAAGCCCGCTCGTCTTCATCGCTTCGGCAATCTCGAGAATAAGCTTCTCGTCTATCCTGTTTCTGAATGCGTTCCAGCTCGACCAGCCCATGGGCGGGGTCAGAGCGGTGCCGTTATAGAATTTTTCGTCGGTAGGGAAAGTGAGCTTGACGCTGTTCAGAGCGTTCTTCGCCATATCCGCGGCCTCGTTTTTACCGGGCAGGATATTCGGCGCAAACTTCTTGACCGCCGCATAAGCTCCTGCGGCGATACCCGCAAGCGCGGTGATTTTAAATATCGATCCCATGAATATCATCCTTTCATTTAAAAGCTAAAAGCAAAATTAAAAATCCACTTCCGCGAGGTTGTAAACCCGAGAAAACTGTGGTATTATTTAATTGAACAAAAGACGCTCTCAAGGCTGCCTTTTGACAGTGCCGCAGTTATCCCTGCAACACTAAAAATATTATCATATATATACTTTTTGTCAAGGCAAAAAGCAAAGATACGGAGGAAAATATGAGCACACGGAGACTTGTTAAAACATTCTGCGACCTCGTTTCGACGGGCAGCGAAACGGGACACGAGCGCGCATTCTGCCTGGAGCTTGAAAAGGCGCTTACCGAGGCGGGCTTCGAGGTCGAGCGCGACGAGGAGGCCGGCAAAAAATGCGGCTCGGACGGCTTCAATATATACGGCTATCTGCCCGGCGAGGGCGAGAGCATACTTCTCTCCTGCCACACCGATACGGTAACTCCCGGCGCGGCGGTCACTCCCGTTGAGCGCGACGGGTTCATATATTCGGACGGCACGACGGTTCTCGGCTCGGACGACAAGTCCGGCATAGCGGAGATAATCGAGGCCGTAACAAGACTCAAAGAGAGCGGCGAGAAAAACAGAGCCGTCGAGGTTCTGTTCACCCTCTCCGAAGAGACCGGAATGCTCGGCTCGCGCTTTGCGGACTACGACAGGATAAAGAGCAAGGCCGCCATAGTGCTCGACAGCGAGGACATCGGCGAGATAGTCAACTCCGCCGCGGCGAATATAGTTATGTCGATAAGCTTCTTCGGCAAGAAGGCACACGCCGGCGTATGCCCCGAGAACGGCATACACGCACTCAAGGCTGCGGCATACGCGGCGGCGAACATCCCCGTGGGTCATGTTGACGACATAAGCGTGCAGAACATCAGCAATTTCGTCTCCGAGGGTCCGACCAATATCGTAGCGGACAAAGCGTCGTTTGACATGGAGTTCCGCTCATACGACGAGGACACGGTGCAAAAGCATATCGCGGACGCACTCGCCGTTATGAAAGAGGCGTGCGAGAAGTTCGGAACAACATTCGAATACGAAAGCGAACGCCACTCCGGCGCATTCACGGTCGATCCCGAGTCTCAGCTTATAAAGGACATTTTCGCGGCATATGAGGCGGCGGGCATACGCCCCTATCTCTCAAAGACGCTCGGCGGCTGCGACGCTTCCAACATCGCACTGCACGACATAGCCGTTGTCAACATCGGCACGGGTATGTGCGACGTCCACACAACATCGGAGAAGATAGCTATAAAAGACATGGAGGACAGCACACGCTTCCTTTTTGAATTGCTCAAGGCATAAAGTATCTCGAAAGGAGATTTTGATATGAAGCTCATAACTGCCGTTATCGGCAAAAAAGATCTCAACCCCGTCTGCGATGCGCTCAGAGAAGCGGGCTATTCATTCACAAAGATTCCGACCTCCGGCGGATTCCTGCGCAACAGCAACATGACCCTGCTCATCGGCGTTGAAGACGACAAGCTCGCCCATGCGGTTGAACTGATAAACCAAAACTGCAAGAGCCGCACCGAGCAGAACGAGGACAGAAAGGCAAGGGTCGGCGGCGCAACTCTGTTTGTGACGGATGTTGAGCGATTTGAAAAGATGTAAAAAAAAATAAGCCGTCCGGATGCCGGCGGCTGCAAAAAAAAACGAACGGCTGCAGCAAATTGCTGCGGCTGTTTTTTGTATGACGAAAAATATATAATAAATAAAAAGTGCAGGGACAGAAAATGAACAATAGCGAAAACCGGCCGGAGCAAAAACTTCGACCGGTTTTTTATTTGAGATAAGCAGTAAATTCTATTGTGTTGCCGTCCGTAAGCTCGGCTTTTATCGAGCCCTTATGAGCCTCCGCTATGCCCCGCGCTATCGAGAGCCCTATTCCGAAGCCGCCCGCGCTTCGCGCCTTATCGGTGCGGTAAAAACGGTCAAACAGCTTCTTGGTCTCGTCCGCGTCAACATTTTCGCAGCCGTTTGACGAGCGTATAACAACACCCCGCCTGTCCTTTTCGAGCCTTAGCGTTATAGGGGAGCCGGGAGAGGCATATTTCACGGCGTTGTCAATCAAAACGGATACCAATCGGCGCACCGCATACTCGTCGCCCGTATAGCGAATACTCGGAGCGATATCCGTTTCGAGCCTGTGCCCCGGACGATAAGGCGGTGGCTGCGCGTCCGGCGTTCCTCTTGGGATAGCTTCTGACGCAACACCTTTTCCCGATTTTCAAACTGCCGGATTTTCTTCTTTCCGTCCTCAATCTCGGCTTGCAGTTCTTCGCGGGTTTTCTCTCTTGGCTTTGTCATGGTTGGGCGCTCCTTTCTGCTCATAAGCATAGAAAAAGGACAGTCGATTTTCTCGGCTGCCCTTGTAAAATAGAAAACTTATTTACTTTGCAAGAAGGTTTTGTTCGGATACTTTTTCATCAGAAGTATGGCTTGTTTGGGCGTGGGGCATATCAGTCTG
>OLWJ01001052.1_pt1 | contig 10502 bp, 10 predicted proteins | sample 1674291 | NCBI WGS metagenome assembly OLWJ01 (sample SAMEA103958159, study PRJEB25191) | human gut metagenome | biome: human-associated habitat [ENVO:00009003]; feature: intestine environment [ENVO:2100002]; material: feces | place: Germany | collected 2013/2015
TTGCATTATCAGAAATCAACTATGAGGGCGACAACAAAGAAATTCAGAAAAAGGTAGACCAGCTTCTCGAAAAACAAAACTAAATCCCCAAAACACCCCGCCGTCTCTTGTGCAAAAAGGCAAGAGACGGCGTTTTTGCGTGGAAAAACTGAAACGAAAAATCAGCGATGAATCGCTTGTTTATCAATTTGACCGGAATTTGCGCAACAAAAAACCTATAAACCTATTGACATTCTGGGGAAATGGGTATATCATACGGCCAATGGAAACGTACATCCGCAAGATCAGGAGAAAAGGAGGGGAACAGACATGGACTGGAATGTGATGGTGCAATATCTGCCGCAGTATGAAAAAGCGGCCTGGCTCACCCTGCGTCTGGGTGTGGCCGGTATCTTCTGGGCCATCCTTGTGGGCCTTGTCTGCGCCGTGCTCCAGTACGAAAAAGTGCCGGTGCTGCGCCGTATCGTGGGTGCCTATATCCAGCTCAGCCGGAACACGCCGCTGCTGGTCCAGCTGTTCTTTCTTTATTATGGCCTGCCCAAGATCGGCATCAAGACCAACGCCGAGCTCTGCGGCATTGCAGGTCTTGCCTTTCTGGGCGGCAGCTACATGGCCGAGGCCTTCCGCAGCGGGCTGGAAGCCATTGAACCCATCCAGACCGAAAGTGCCCTGAGCCTTGGCATGAGCCGGCTGCAGACCATGCGCTATGTGGTGCTGCCGCAGGCGGTCTCCATCAGTATGCCGGCCTTTATGGCCAATATCATCTTCCTGCTCAAGGAGACCAGCGTGTTCAGCGCCATCAGCCTGATGGATCTGATGTTCACGGCAAAAGACCTCATCGGCCTGTACTATAAGACGGCCGAGAACCTTTTCCTGCTGGTGGTGTTCTACCTCATCATCCTGCTGCCGGTGTCCCTGCTGGGCAGCTGGCTGGAAAGGAGGCTGCGCTATGCCGGATTTGGGTCTTGAAGTCCTGCTCAAGGGCAAAAATATGGTTCGCCTGCTAGGCGGTCTGGGCGTGGCGCTTAAGATCAGCGCTGTGTCTGTCCTCATCAGCCTGCCGCTGGGCATCCTGCTGGGTGTGCTGATGACCTTCAAAAATCCCATCCTGAAAACCATCCTCCGGGTGTATCTGGAATTCATCCGCATCATGCCCCAGATGGTGCTGCTCTTTCTGGTGTATTTTGGCACCACGCGGGCCTTTGGCTGGGATCTTTCCGGCGAGACGGCGGCGGTCATCGTGTTCGTGCTCTGGGGCACAGCCGAGATGAGCGACCTCGTCCGCGGTGCCCTCATCGCTATCCCGAAGCATCAGTATGAGAGTAGCGAGGCGCTGGGCATGAGCCGGGCGCAGACCTATTGGTACATCATCATCCCTCAGACGGTGCGGCGGCTCATCCCGCTGTCCATCAACCTCATCACCCGCATGATCAAGACCACCAGCCTGGTGTTGATGATCGGTGTGGTGGAGGTGCTCAAGGTGGCCCAGCAGATCATTGAGGCCAACCGCACCGCCAGCCCCAACGCGGCGTTTGGCATCTACCTCACCGTGTTTATCCTGTATTTTCTGGCCTGCTGGCCCATCAGCCTGCTGGCCGGTTACCTCGAAAAGAAATGGAAGTGACTGTTATGGCAGAGCCGATCCTGACTGTAGACCATCTGGTAAAAAGCTACGATGGCAAGACCAATGTTCTGGATAATGTCAGCTTTGCCGTCAAGCCCGGTGAGGTCATCGTTGTGGTGGGCCCTTCCGGCTGCGGCAAAAGCACCCTGCTGCGCTGTCTGAACGGTCTGGAGCCGGTGCAGGCGGGCCGGGTGAAGCTGGGCAGTGAGACGGTCGCCTACGGCGGCAAGAATCTGGCGGCCCTGCGCCAGCGCATCGGCATGGTGTTCCAGAGCTATGAGCTTTTCCCGCACCTGACCGTGCTGGAAAATATCCTGCTGGCTCCCACCAAGGTGCAGAAACGCCCCCGGGCTGAGGTGCAGCAGGAAGCCGAGGCCCTGCTGGACCGCGTGGGCCTGCTGGCCAAAAAGAACAGCTACCCCCGGGAGCTTTCGGGTGGTCAGAAACAGCGTGTCGCCATTGTGCGCGCTCTCTGTATGCACCCCGAGATCTTGCTGTTCGACGAAGTGACCGCCGCCCTTGACCCTGAAATGGTGCGCGAGGTGCTGGATGTTATGCTCGACCTGGCCCGTGAGGGCAAGACCATGGTGATCGTCACCCACGAGATGCAGTTTGCCCGGGTAATTGCCAGCCGGGTGCTGTTTCTGGACGATGGCCGTATTGTGGAGGAAGCGCCCCCGGCGGACTTCTTCGACCACCCGCAGACCGAACGTGCACAGCGTTTCCTGCGCACGTTCACCTTTGATGCGGTTGCAAAGCAGTGAGAAATGCGCAGCAGCCCATTTCCAATTTGAATCTTTTTGTCTGATGCTGTGAAATGATGTCACAGATCATGGATAGATTTTTATATGGGAAAGAAAGGAAAGGAGTTACTACCATGAAAATTAACAAGATTTCCCGCCGTGCCTTCCTGCTGGGTCTGGGCGCAGTTTCCACCGCCGCCCTGCTTTCTGCCTGCGGCGGCAGCGCATCCTCCTCTTCTGCCGCATCCGGCAGTGCCGCAGCTGCTGGCAGTGACGTGTTCCGCACGCTGGACGAGATCAAGGCGGACGGCACCGTGAACATCGGCGTTTTCTCCGATAAGAACCCGTTTGGCTATGTGGATGAGAACGGCGAGTATCAGGGCTATGATGTCTACTTCGCCCGCCGCCTGGCCGAGGATCTGGGCGTGGAAGCCAACTTCGTCTCCACGGAGGCCGCCAACCGCATTGAGTACCTGCAGACCGGCAAGGTCGATATCATTCTGGCAAATTTCACCGTCACGCCCGAGCGCGCTGAGGAGGTGGACTTTGCACTGCCCTACATGAACGTTGCACTGGGTGTCATCTCTCCCGACAGCAATGTCATCACCAGTCTGGACAACTGGAACGCCGACGATCAGATGATCGTCATTTCCGGCACCACCGCCGAGACCTACCTGACCAAGGAATATCCCGACATTCCCCTGCAAAAGTATGATTCCTATGCAACCGCCAAGAATGCGCTGGAAAACGGCAATGGCGCTGCATGGGCCAACGACAACACCGAGGTCATCGCTTTTGCAAAGCAGAACTCCGGCTACACGGTGGGCATCCCCTCTCTGGGCAGCCAGGATACCATTGCCCCCGCTGTGAGCAAGGGCAACACCACCCTGCTGGACTGGATCAACGACGAGATCAAGAGCCTGGGCGAGGAGAGCTTCTTCCACAAGGATTACGAGGAGACGCTGGTGGATACCTACGGTCTCGACTATGAGGATGAGCTGGTCGTTGAGGGCGGCGAGACCAACGCCTGAGCCTGAAAACGGAATCGCGGACAAATAAGAAACCCGGGGACAGCATCACAGCTGTCCTCGGGTTTTTGTGCGTTCGGAAATCTTACACTTCCTCGGTCTCATCCTCGTCGTCGTCGTCCTCGTCGGCGAGAGCTTCTGCATGGATGCGCTGGCGCAGGCGGGTACGGAACTCCTCGGCGGGGATGCCGCTCTGGTTGGGGGTCAGGTCCGGGGCGGGCTTGCCGTCAGGCAGGTGGGCACCGAAGGCCGGTACAAAGAAGAACTTGCGCACGACAAAAATCAACGCAATGGCACCCACGCTGATAAGGTTGTCCAGAGCCGATTCGTGGCCGACTACCATGTGGCGGGCAATGGCGTAGAGCAGCACTTCCAGGCTGCTGCCGGGGCTGTGCTTGGCCAGCATCTTGATGAACTCCACGCCGATGACAATGTCCAGCGCCCGCTCAAGGAAGCCGCGAATCTCTACATCGTTGCCATCAAACAGCAGGCCCGGCATCCACTTGAGCAGGGGAATGAAGCTGAGCAACAGGCCGATGAGCACCAGCCCGGACAACACGATCTCCAGCAGGGTGGAGGCCTGAATGATGTAGCTGCGCAGTGCCTTGCGGCTTCGGCTCTCAACATGGGAGGAGTGCGGGGTGTCGGAAGGATGGGACATGATGCGGCATCTCCTTTGCTCAAGATCGTGAAACGAAAAAAGCTGACAAACTTTTCTTAAGTTTAGCAAAGGATTTGAGCAAAGTCAATGAAATGTGCCGAATTTTCTGGGAATTACTGGACGGCTACATAGCCGGAGTGCTCAATGCAGGAACGGCCTGCATCGGTGGAGAGCCACTCGTAGATCCTGCGTTCCGGGCTGTCGGCAGCGGAATCCTGCAGGATGGCGGCATAGAATTCGTTGCACAGTGGGTAGCTCTGGTCGGCGATCGTCTCGTTGGAAGGGGTCACGCCATCCACGGCCAGCAGCCGCAGACCGGGCTTGGAGTACATCTCCGAGATGTAGTAGTAGACCGAGAAACCGATGGCATTGGCGGAGTTGTTATACTCTGCAATGCTGTCCACCAGCTCACCCATGGCGGTGGGGGCCAGCTCGGTGGGGGCCTCCATCAGCGAGCCGCCCTGGATCAATAGCTTCTGGAACAGGGTCTGGCTGCCGGAGTCCGCCCGCCGCTGGAATGCAATGATCTCCTGATCCTTGCCGCCCACATCTTTCCAGTTGGTGATTGCTCCGGCGTAGATGTCCTTGAGCTGCTGCAGAGTCAGGCTCTGTACAGGGTTGTCCTCGTTGACGATGAACACCAGCGCGTCCCGGCCAATGGCCTTCTGCTCCAGCGGGTCACCGTCTGCCTTCAGCTCCTCCTTGACGGATTCCGGGGCTTCGTAGGCGATGATGAGCTTGACCGAATCGCCGTAATTGTTGCCGTACAGGCCCAGGTTGCGCCAGGCCTGGGCCGTGGTGTTGGTGGTCACGGCGCTCCGGGCGGTCTCCAGATCCAGCCCGGTGGTATCGGCCATGATCTGTGCGATCAGCGGGATGCAGGCCGTGCTGCCATCCGTAATGGGGAATTCATCCACGCTCAGGATGGGCTGTGCGGGCATTTCACTGGCGGCAGAAGAGGAGGGTGCCTCAGAATCCGGCTGAGACGGTGCCGCCCCCGAATGAGAGGAGGCCGGCACGGTATTGCAGGCGGAGAGCAGGGCGGCGGTGGATGCCAGACCCAGACCGGTCAGGAACGCGCGGCGGGAAATTTTGACAGTACGCATGGAAAAACCTCCTTAGAAGAAACCGTTGTCCATTTCGTCGTTGCTGGAAGCGAAGATGCTCTCGGCGTAGAGCCACTGGCCGGTCAGGTCCATCCAGCCGCTCTCAAAGCCCTTGACGGCGGCGAACACGCCCTCGGGCAGGCCGTTGACGCTGTTGGCGTAGTACCCGGCACAAGTGCGCAGACCGCTTACCACCACATTGCCGTCGCTGTCCAGAACATCGTAGAGCCAGCTGCTGCCGGGGCCGTTGTAGCAGCCGTAGAAGTAGATACCGTCCTCAGTGGAGAGCAGGGGCGAGTAGTAGTTGTAGGTCTCATTCAGCTTGGCCGGGTCGAGGGTCTTGTGGATGCCGTCCGGCCCGCAGATGTGGATGGCCGTTGCGTCGTAGCTGTCATTGTCATCCTGCTGGACCCAGGCCCAGCCGTTCCCCTCGGGGTAAATATGGGTACGCACCTGATTTTCCACTGGGTCGATGGTGGTATCGGTCAGCAGAACACCGGTCTGCAGATCGAACACCCGCACGGTGCCGTCTACGGCATAGATGGCCAACGTGGCATCATCCGTATTGGCATCGTAGAGGTCTTTCTCCTCGCCGGTGAGCAGGTCGTGGAAGCGGTACCGCCCGGATGCCTCCGGCTCTGTGATGGCAGCACCGGGCAGGTAATACCGCACCGGCTCATCGAACTCACAGAGCACCGCGCTTTGTTCGGTGCTGGCCAGATCCACCAGCTGATATCTGTCATCGTGATACAGGCTGACCGTGCCTGCACCGGTGTACTGCTGGTAACCGGTCAGCTCCTCGCCGGTGGTGGGGTTGTACAGGCTGTCGGCACCCGTCGTGCCATCCTCGTTGTAGTGGCTCACCACCAGCCAGTCGGTGGGAGCGGAGCTGTCGCTGCTGCTGGCATAGAAGCTGGAAAGGCCGGACAGCTCTGCCTGATAGACCACCTCACCCTGCCGATCCTGCACCTGCACGGCGCAGTAGGCGGTCAGATCATCGCCCCATTCGTTTTCCTGCACATAGTCTGCCGGGACATTGCAGACTTCAAAGGCCAGATAGCTGCCTGCTACGCTGCATCCGTAGGCGTTTTCGGGCACAGCCAGCTCCTCGCCCGTGGCAAGGTCGATCACCCGGCAGTCTCCGGCGGCGTGGTGCAGCGCGGGGGAGTAGGCCATCTGTTCCGGTGCGGTCAGGACCAGCAGGCTGCCGGTCAAAGCGGCATCGTAGGCACGGTCAAAGGTCAGGATCTCCTTGCCGCTGCGGTCGCACAGGGCGGTTGCCCGCCCGGTGGGGGTGCCGGGGGCTGACCACTGCCGCAGATAGTATCGCACGGTGCCGGTCAGGGTATCCGGCACCAGATACACGGTCTCGCTGCTGGCGGCCTGATACAACACGGTATTGCCGCAGAGCACGGTATTGCCGCCGTTGGAGCCGTTGCTGTACAGGATGCGCAGCTTGCCGTCGTCCAGTGAAGCTGCAGCGGGGCCGGGCGCTTCCTCAGCCTGCGCGGGCTTGGAATCGGGCAGGGGCGAGGCCGGAGGCAGCAGGGAGCAGGAGGCCAGCAGCCCTGCCGCAGCAGACAGGCTGAGCACTGCACAGCCGATGCGGAGAACAGAACGTTTCATAAGCGTACCTCACAGGTTTGGCAGAATTTAACTTTCCTATCCTGATTATAATACGAATAAACCGGACGTTCAATTGCAATCGAACGTCCGGTTATGGTTACAGTTTTGTTACAGGGCTCGCTCAGACCTCGGCAGCCTCAGCTTCGTCCATCCGCACCAGCTGACGCAGGAAGGGGAAGAGGAAGGGCACAGTGACAAAGAAGGTCAGCACATCGGCGATGGGCTGGCAGATCTCAACACCCAGCAGCCCAAAGGCCCGGGGCAGGGTGAGGATGAGCGGGATGAAAAACACGCCCTGACGGCAGCAGGCCAGAAAGGTGGCCCGGCCCGATTTGCCGATGGACTGGAACAGCATGTTGCCCGCCACGATCACGGGCTGCAGCAGCATGGCAAAGCACTGGTAGCGGAAGGCAGGCAGGGCCACGGCGGTGACTTCGGGATCATCGCGGAAGAGGCGGATGAGGGTCTCGGCATTGAACCAGCAGACGGTGAGAATGACAGAGAGGAAGCAGAAGCTGGCTGCCATGGTGAACAGGCAGGCCTGCTGCACCCGGCGGTACTTTTGGGCACCATAGTTGAAGCCCGCCACCGGCTGAAAGCCCTGACCGGTGCCGATGGCCACCGAGATGATGAACATGAAGATGCGAGAAACGATGCTCATGCCGGCCACGGCAGCGTCGCCATAGCCGCGGGCGGCAATGTTCAGCAGCATTCCGCCAATGCTGTTCAGGCCCTGACGGCCAAAGCTGGGCATACCGGTCATCAGGATGGTGCCGAACTCCGCCGGGCTGTGGGTGACTGCCGTGATCCGGAACTGGCTGACCGTTTTGCCCCGCAGGAACATGGACAGCAGAATGCAGAAGCTGATGGTCTGGCTCAGGGCCGTGGCAAGGCCCGCACCGGCGGTGCCCATGCCCAGCCCAAAGATGAGCAGCGGGTCCAGCGCAATATTCAGCAGGCCGCCGGTGACCAGGCCGATCATGGCAAAGCTGGCCTTGCCCTCATAGCGCAGGATGTTGTTCATCACCAGACTGGACATCATAATGGGAGCGGCCAGCAGGATGTACCGCGCGTAGGCACAGGCATGGGGCAGGATGGTCTCGGTGCTGCCCAGCAGCATCATAAAATCGGGCAGGGTGAGCAGGCCTGCCGCTGTGATGATGCCACCGAACACCAGCGCTGTGAAGAAGCTGGTGGAAGCAAACCGGGTGGCGGCATCGGTGTTCTGACTGCCCAGGCTGCGGCTGATGATGCTGCCGGAGCCGTGGCCCAGCATGAAGCCCAGCGCCTGGAGAATGGCCATCAGGCTGGAAACGATGCCCACTGCACCGGATGCGCTGGTGGAGATCTGGCCCACAAAAAAGGTGTCGGCCAGATTGTAGATGCTGGTGATGAGCATGCTCAATATCGTGGGAGCCGCCAGACTCAGGATCAATTTCGGGATGGGGGTCTCCGTCATTTTGCGGAACTGCTCCGCGCTGCGGTCGGCATTTGCCATGAAAAAACCTCGCTTTCTCTTTGACACGATCTTTACATAAAAAACATTCGTCCCCAGTATACTGCGGGAACTGTTTTGTATCAACCAATTCCTTGCCGGGGTTATTGCAGCAAAAGACCGCCCTGCCCGGCGGCAGAGCGGTCTTGGATCATGGAAAGGAAAATGACAGTTACAGGGTCTTGCAGAACTCCTTCAGGTAGGTACGGAAAGCCTCACCGATTTCGGGGTGCTGCAATGCCAGTTCCACCTGAGCCTCCACCACACGGAGCTTGTTGCCCATGTCGTAGTGGGTGCCGGTGAACTCCACAGCGGTCATGCCACCGCAGTTGCGGGCATACTCGGCCATGGCATCGGTCAGCTGGATCTCGCCGCCTGCACCGGGTTTGGTGTGGGCGAGGATATCGTAGATCTCAGGGGTCAGCAGCACACGGCCCAGAATGGAGTAGTTGCTGAACTCCTGGCCCTTCTTGGGCTTCTCGATCATGTCATCCACAAAGAAATAGTTGTCGTGGATGGGGGTGGTCTTCAGGCTGCAGTAGCGGCTCACATCGGCCCAGGGCACAGCGGAGACACCGGCAGCCGGGCGGCCGAACTCCTCATAGGCGCGGATGAGCTGGGCGCAGACAGGGTCCTCGCCCCAGATCACGTCGTCGCCGTAGATGACCACGAACGGGTCGTCACCGGTAAAGGCCTTTGCCATGCTCACGGCGTGGCCCAGGCCCAGCGTCTGCTTCTGGCGCACAAAGAAGATGTTGGCAAGGTTCGAGATGCCCAGGCACTCCTCCAGCATTTTTTCCTTGCCGGGGGCGGCCAGCTTTTCTTCCAGCTCGGGGCTGCGGTCAAAGTGATCCTCGATGATGCTCTGGTTGCGGCCCAGAATGATCAGAATGTCCGTGATGCCGGACTTGACGGCTTCCTCCACCAGATACTGGATGGCGGGCTTATCCACGATGGGGAGCATCCCCTTGGGCATGGCCTTGGTGGCGGGCAGCACACGGGTGCCCAGACCGGCGGCAGGGATGACAGCCTTCGTAACTTTTTTCATGGTTCGGAACTCCTTCATCATATCATTTCAGTCTGAACGCTCAGCCGTAGACCAGATGGATCAGGGCATCCACATTGGGGCCAAGCAGCAGGGTGAACGCGCTGCCGATGACCATGAGCAGGACCAGACAGCCGAGCACGGCAGCCCAGCTGGTACCGCCCTGAGCGCAGAGCACGGCTTTGCGCTGTGCCGCGTCCGGGAACTCCGCGCGGATGCGGCGGATCTTTTCGGCGGCACTCTGGCGGTAGAACCACTTGCCGTACAGGCCGCGCACGATCATCAGCAGGAAGCTGAGCACCGAGCAGACCCGGGAAAGGGTGAGCAGGGTGGAGGTGGAAAGCCCCGGGGCCAGGCTGCTGTCCGTGATCTGCAAAAGGTCAATGAAGGTGGGCAGGGCCAGCACCAGCTCGGCGGCCAGAAAGGCGAACGCGGGCTTCCACGCCTTGCGGTAGAAGAAATAGAACGGGCCGAACAGCATGGCCGAAAAGCTCATGGAGGTCTTGGTGTGGGACAGCTGCATCCGGCAGTAGGCGCTCAGGTAGGCAGGGGAAGCCGGGCCGATGAAATCTGCCCAGTCCTTGTAGGGGATGCCGTCCATGACCTCTTCCTTGCCAAAAGCGGCCTGATAGGTCTGACGCAGCGGGTCTACCTGCGGGGCTCCGGTCTCCTGGAACTGGCGGTAAAAGGTGGAGTAATCAAACTCCTCGCTGTGCTCGTCCGAATCGGCACGGTCGGCGGGCTCCTGTGCCCCCTCCGGGGGCAGGGCCGCACCGCAGCAGCGGCAGACAGACTCACTGCGCAGGGTGCGCTCGCCGCAGGCAGGGCAGGTGCACAGCTCACTTTCCTGATAAGGGAACTTCCACTCGTATCCGGCGGCGTGGGCCGGGGCGTGGATGCAGCGGCCGAGCTTTTCATAACAATCGCGGTGATAAGGCGCGCCGCAGTCGGGGCAGACAACGATATCGTCCTGCAGTGTCAGCGGCTTGCCGCAGCCCTCACAGGGGCAGCCATAATATTTGGGCATAAGATCCTCCCAGTATGCTAGTTGAACTTATTATACTCCCTTAAAAGAGAAAAGAAAAGGCAAAAATCTTCAAAATTCCAGTAGGTTGAGTATTTTTCCTCTTTACTTTATCATGGATTCTGGGTATACTAATGAAGTATCTGTGTA
>OLWJ01001053.1_pt1 | contig 10495 bp, 7 predicted proteins | sample 1674291 | NCBI WGS metagenome assembly OLWJ01 (sample SAMEA103958159, study PRJEB25191) | human gut metagenome | biome: human-associated habitat [ENVO:00009003]; feature: intestine environment [ENVO:2100002]; material: feces | place: Germany | collected 2013/2015
ATCTTTCTGTTGTCTCTCGTATTAGAGATGAGTGAGAGATGAGAGATACGTGAGCAATGCATGAGGGTGGATTATTGGACGGTTGGAAAATGAGCGTGGATATTTGGACGGTTTTTGAGCGTTTGACGGCCGATTTCGTCCGAGAATCCACGCTCGTTCGGTGGGCGTCCGAATTTCCACGCTCGTGTGCCCGAAAATCCACGCTCATCCGGCAGATTGGTCGAGGGCCCCATATGGGTATACTCTCGAGGATTCGACTCGATTCGCCCCCGCTGGGGCGTCAAAGGAGACTGCATATGCCCACCACCTCAACCGACCCGCGCGCTGCTGCTGCCGCGCTGCTGGTACCTGGCACTACCTGCCACGGCTTTGCCGTCGAGCGCCGCGAGACCGTGCCCGAGCTCGACTCGGACGCTTACGTGCTGCGCCACACTGCCTCGGGCGCTCGCCTGCTGTACCTGGCGTGCGACGACGAAAACAAGGCCTTTGCCATTGGCTTTAAGACGCCTCCGGCCGATTCCACCGGCGTGTTCCATATTCTTGAGCACTCGGTGCTGTGCGGATCGGCCAAGTTTCCCGTCAAGGAGCCGTTTGTCGACCTGATCAAGAGTTCCATGCAGACGTTCCTCAACGCCATGACCTACCCCGACAAGACCATCTACCCCGTTGCCACCACCAACGAGCAGGATCTGTACAACCTGATGGACGTGTATCTGGACGCGGTGTTCAACCCGGCCATCTATACCAAACCCACCATTTTTGAGCAGGAGGGCTGGCACTACGAGCTGGACCTGCCGGAGGGCGTCGAGGGCGAGGGCGGTGACAGCTTCGCGAGCCTGCGCGAGGGCACGCTGCGCTATAACGGCGTGGTGTTCAACGAGATGAAGGGCGCGCTGTCCGACCCCATGAGTGTGCTGGACGATGCCGTCAACGCCGCGCTCTATCCCGACACCGCCTATGCGCACGAGAGCGGCGGCGACCCGCGCGCGATTCCCGCGCTCACCTACGAGCAGTTCCTGGACACGCACGCGCGCCACTACAATCCTTCCAACTCCTACATCACGCTCTACGGCGACCTGGACGTGGACCGTGCACTGGCCTTTTTGGACGAACGTTATCTGTCGCAGCCGAGTGCCGCGAGCCGCCGCATGGACGCTGCCGTTGCCGCCGGCGAGGACCCGTCCACGCTGGCGCCCAATCCGCTGGACGTGCAGGCGCCCGTGACCTGCGAGTACAAGCGCATCGAGATGGCCACCACGCCCGAGAACGCCCTGGTAGGCCTGGGCCTGGTGCTGGGCAGCGCGCTCGACCGCAAGCGCACGATCGCGGCGGATATCCTGTTCGAGGCACTGCTGGGTTCCAACGAGGCACCAGTTAAGAAGGCCATTCTGGCCGCCGGCCTGGGCGGCAACGTGGTGAGCTACACCGCGGCCGAGAGCCTGCAGCCCTACGAGCTCATCATGCTGCAAAACGCGCAGCCCGGCATAGCGCGCGAGCTGCGTCGCGTGTTCCAGGACGCCTGCCGCGACCTGTGCGAGCACGGCGTTCCGCGCGAGCGCCTGGAGGCCATCATCAGCAGCAACGAGTACGACCTGCGCCAGCGCGACTACGGCATCGCCGACGGCGTGGCCATTGCGTGCGACGCGCTGAGCACCTGGCTCTACGATGACGACGCCGCGACGCTGGCGCTCAAGTACGGCCCGGTGTACGAGGAACTGCGTGGCGAGCTGGACGGCAGCTATTTTGAGGATCTGCTGCGCGAGCTGGTGCTGCAGAACGACCACATGGCGTTGGTCGAGCTGGTGCCGGTGGATGCCGCCGAGGGTTCGGAGGGTGCCGAGGCCGCCGAGCTGGCAGCCAAACGCGATGCCATGACCGATGCCGAGCTGGCCGACGTGGTCGAGCGCACGGCCGCGCTGCGTGCCGCACAGGAGGCGGAAGACACGCCCGAGGCCAAGGCCACGCTGCCGCGCCTGCGCGTGTCCGACATTGGCGAGGCGCGCCCCGAGCCGCCGCTGGTCGTGGACACGACAGCGCCCATCCCCTGTCTGCGCCACGACATCCCCACCAACCGTTTGGCCTACGCCATGCAGTATTTCGACCTGAGCTGCGTCGCCTTTGAGGACCTGCCCTATGTGACGCTGCTCTGCCGCCTGCTCAAACAGCTGCCCACGAGCGAGCACTCGGCCGAGGAGCTCGACAACTTGCTCGCCGGCAAGCTCGGCTTTTTGAGCTTTACGACCGAAGTCATGACGCAGCCCGACGTGGACGGCGTGCGCCCCTACCTGCTGGTGAGCGCCGGCGCCCTGTCCGAGAAGATCGATGCGCTGGCGAGTCTGCCGCGCGAGGTATGGTCGAGCACGCTTTTGGCAAACGCCGACGCCGACCGCGTGCGCGACGTGCTCACGCAGATTCGCATTGGGCTTGAGCAAGGCTTTATCAACAACGGCCACTCGGCGGCGCTCGGTCGCGCGATGAGCTACAGCTCGCCTTCGGCCGTGGTGCGTGAGCAGCTCTCGGGCGTAGACTTCTACCTGTTCCTGCGCGATTTGCTCGAGCACTTTGACGAGCGCGTGGACGGGCTGCGTACCAAGCTTGCCGAGCTGGCAGGCCGCATCTTTGTGGCCGACGGCTGCATGGCGAGCTTTACCGGCAGCGACGAGGACTTTGACGCGTACTGGGATGCCGCGGGCGACCTGGGGCTGGGTGCGGGCGATGGTGCCGACCGCGGCGCGCTCGCGGTGCCGACGCCGTGCGACCGCCACGAGGCTTTCGTGATCCCCAGCGACATCTGCTTTGACGCGCGTGCGTGCGATCCGCGTCGCCTGGGCATTGACGTGACAGGCGCTTGGGCCGTGGCTGCCAACGCGCTCTCCTACGATTACCTGTGGAACGAGATTCGCGTGAAGGGCGGTGCGTACGGCTGCGGATTCCGCGCAGCCGGCGAGCGCCAGACGGCGTTCTACACCTACCGCGACCCGGCAATCGACCCCTCGATTGAGCGCGTGGAACGCGCGGGCGAATGGCTCGGCAGCTTTGAGCCCGACGAGGCCGCCTTTGAGGGCTTTATCGTGAGCTGCGTGAGCGGCATGGACGCGCCGGTGAAGCCGTACGCGCTCACCAAGCGCCGCAACACGACCTACCTGGCTGGGCTCGATCCGCACGCACGCGAGGAGCGCCGCGCCCAGATGCTCGCTGCCACGCCCGGTGAGCTGCGCACGCTCGGCGCCGACGTCACGCGCATCGCGGCCGAATCGCCGACCTGTGTCTTTGGCGGCCGCGATGTCATCGCCAAGAGCAACGCCGGCTTCAACGTCATCGACCTGCTGGGCTAACCACAACAAAGGTAGATTTTTGGGACATGCCTGAAAATCTACCTTTTTCTGCGGCTTGGGCGAGGCGGCGCAGCCCACCGCGGCGGTTTGTCTCGATCTGTAACATCTAGACGGCAATATCGGCTCCAGATGTTACAGATCGAGACGTTCCCGAACGGCACCAGCTCTTTGTCTCAATCTATAACATCTAAGTCCAATTTTGCCGAGTTACTGTTACAGATCGAGACAAACCGCCGCAGACGCCCATCACAGCACAGACCACCACGAAGGTGCATGTGTCCCCTTCGTGGTTGTTTTTGCTGTTTACCCAGATAAAACCTGCCAAAATAAACCTGTCCCTTTTTGGCAGGTTTGCTAGAGGAGGTTGGGATGGACAAGGCTAAATTGCGGCGAGCGGTGATTGCCCGGCGCGATGCGATTGATTTGGATGTGCGGGCGGCGAAGTCTGCCGTTATCTGTGCGCGGCTTGTTGAGCGACTGGGTCGCTCGGATCCCGCGGCACCGCACACCGTTGCCGTCTATGCCGCGATGGGTTCCGAAGTCAATCCTGCCGCGTTTGCCGCGGCGGCCGCCAAACGCGACTGGCGCGTGGCCTATCCGTGCATGCTCTCGGCAATTGATGCCGCAGCTTGTGGCCAGCGCATGTGCATGCGGGCAGTTGCCGCCGACGATGCGTCCGCGGCTCCGTTTATCGCCCACCCCACGCGGGCCTTCGAGGCCACGGACATCGACAGCAACCACTTCCCTATCGTGCCTGCCGAGGCTCTCGACATGATCGTCGTGCCGCTCGTAGCCTTCGACCGCGCCAGCGCGCGCCTGGGCTACGGCGGCGGTTGCTACGACCGCTACCTGCCCATGCTCCCGCCCGTATGTCAAATCGTCGGCATCGCCTTCGACGAACAACGCATCGACCACGTCCCCACCGATGCCCACGACCTGCCGCTACCCCGCATCATCAGCGCCTAATCGCCGCCACATCAGCCACGGCTACAGCAGTACCATCGCAGCCTAGTGCTCCTCGCCGGCGCGGGCCAGGTCGTAGGGCGTGGTCTGATAGACATAGTAGTTGAGCCAGTTGGTGTAGAACAGCTGAGCCTGGCTGCGCCAGACGTTGCGCGGCTCTGCGGTGGGGTCGTCGCCCGGGAAGTAATGCGCCGGCACCTGAGGGTTGAGGCCGCGCTTCACGTCGCGCTCGTACTCCAGGCGCAACGTGTCGGTATCGTACTCGGGATGGCCAAAGACAAAGAAGCGACGGCTGTCGGTCGACTTGACGATGTACAGACCCACCTCGTCGGACACGGCCACGACCTCAAGCTGCGGCTCGGCCTCCACGTCCTCGCGGCGCACATCGGTGTTGCGCGAATGCACGGCATAGAAACGGTCGTCAAAGCCGCGAACCAGTGGGCTTTGCGGCTTCACCAGATAATGCTCAAAGACGCCGCTCGCCTTTGCCGGCAGGTCGTGCTTCTGGATACCGTAATGATGGTACAGGCCCGCCTGCGCGCCCCAACAAATGTGCAGCGTAGAGTGCACATGCGTGGTGGACCAATCCATGATCTGGCAGAGCTCGGGCCAGTAGTCGACCTCTTCGAACGGCATCTGCTCCACCGGCGCGCCCGTGATGATCAGGCCGTCGTAGTGGATGTCGCGGATGTCGTCGAACGTGCGGTAGAACGTCTCCAGGTGGCCGGCGCTTACGTGCGTGGCCTCGTGCGTCTTGGTGCGCAGCAGGTCCACCTCCACCTGCAGCGGCGTGTTGGAGAGCTTGCGCATGATTTGCGTCTCGGTGGCGATCTTGGTGGGCATGAGGTTGAGGATGAGCACGCGCAGCGGGCGGATGTCCTGGTGCAGCGCGCGGTACTCGGTCATGACAAAGATGTTCTCGCTCTCGAGCTGCGCGGCGGCAGGGAGGGCGTCGGGAATGCGAATGGGCATGGATGCTCCTTACGAGTCAGTTGCAGCTATGGTACAACGACCGGCCCCATCCGAGCGAGCACATCGCCCAGCGATGCCGTCAGCGGCCCAAATCGCTCCAAAAGTAGAGATTGAGGCATGCCCAAAAATCTATGGCGCTTTAGCCTAGCAAAGTGACGGCAGGACGCTACAATGGTTCGACGCGAAAAACTCGGCCGAAAGGATACATATATGTACCAGACGCGTAAGATCGGTGTGGTCGGCCAGGGCCACGTAGGAGCACATGTCGCCAACAGCCTGCTTATGCAGGGCATTGCCGACGAGCTGTACCTGTGCGATATCAACGAGGCCAAGGTGACGTCCGAGGTCCAGGACCTGCGCGACTCCCTTTCGTTTGTCCCGTACAACACCAAGATCGTCAACTGCTATGACCACTACGAGGAGCTAGCCTGCTGCGACGTCATCGTCAACGCCGCCGGCAAGGTCGCGCTGGCCGCCGGCAACCGCGACGGCGAGCTGTTCTTTACCACCGACGCCGCCCGCACCTTTGCCAAGCGCATCGTCGACGCCGGCTTTGACGGCATCTTCGTGAGCATCTCCAACCCCTGCGACGTCGTGTGCACCGAGCTGTGGCATCTGACCGGCTACGATCCCAAGAAGATTATCGGCTCGGGCTGCGGCCTGGACTCTGCCCGCCTGCGTACCGAGATCTCCAAGAAGGTCGGCGTGAGCCCCAAGTCCATCGACGCCTACATGATCGGCGAGCATGGCTTTAGCCAGCTGGCCGCCTTTAAGGCCGCGACCATCGCCGGCAAGAGCCTCACCGAGCTTCAGGCCGAGAACCCCGACAAGTACGCCTTCGACCACATGGAAGTCGAGGAACTCGCACGCAAAGGCGGCTATGTGACCTACCAGGGCAAGCAGTGCACCGAGTACGCCGTCGCCAACTCCGCCGCGCGCGTCTGCGCCGCCGTGCTTCACAACGAGCACGCCGTGCTTTCCGCCTCCACGCTTATGACCGGCCAGTATGGCGAGGAGGGCATCTTCACATCCCTGCCGTGCGTGATCGGCGCCGAGGGCGTCGAGGAGGTCTACACGCTCGACCTGTCCGAGTACGAGCTCGAGGGCTTCCACAAGAGCTGCCAGCACATCCGCGACAACATTGCCCAGCTCGACTGGTGGGACGCCGAGGCCTACGACGCAAAGTAGGCCGCTGGCTGCCGCAACCTTGCGAATCTAAGCGCGATACTAAGCGGGCCGCGCCGGAAACCCACCGGCGCGGCCCGCTTTTTACGCACGCTGTTCGCTTGCGAATCGAAGGTGAATGCTTTTCCCGTTACCTAGTACTGCTCGATGCCCATGTAGCGACGAACCTCGGGGCTGTGGTCGAATACCTTGCCGCGAGCGGCACGCAGCTCGCAGCTCATCGCATAGAAGAAGATCGGCTCTAGGTACGAACGCACGCTGGCAGGCACCTCGCCTACGCCGTACTCGAGCGCATCGAGCACCATGACCGTATCGGTGTGCGTGTTGAGGAATGCAAGTGCACGCTCCTCCATGGGGCGGCACTCACCCGATCCGAGCTGCACAAAGTAGAACACGCCGGGCTCGGTGGCCTCGAACGGACCGTGGAAATACTCGCCGGAGTGGATGTAGCAGCAGTGCTGCCATTGCATCTCCATGAGCGAGCAAATGGCCATGGCATAGGTCTGGCTAAAGTTGGGGCCGGAACCCAGAATATAGAAGAACTTATGCTGCTGGCAGAGCTCGGCAAAACGGGCGCCCAGCTCAGCGTTGACCTTCTCGCGGGCAGCGGGCAACAGGGCATCCATCTGCTTAAGGCCGGCGTACATGTCGGCGAGTGCCTCGTAGCCTTCCTGCTGGTCGAGCAGCTCGGCGGCGATCAGAGCGCCGATGCCCTGAGGCACCTCGGCCTGCGGCACGCCCTCGCCCCACGGATAGACCCAGGTGGTCCACTTGCCGTTATCAATCTTGGAGCCCTCGCAGTCGGTCATGGCGACGACCTCGGCGCCGGCTGCCAGCGCCATCTCGCAGCCGTCAACGACCTCCTGCGTGTTGCCGCTGTGGCTGCAGGCAATAACGAGCGACTTCTCGCCAAGGCTCTTGGGGGCCATCAGGCAAAACTCGCGTGCCGTGTAGACCGTCGAGGTAAACGTGGTGGCCTCGCGCTTGAGCAGCTCGTTGGCCGGCATCAGGTCGATCATCGAACCGCCACAAGCGATCCAAAAGACATTCTCAATCTTGCCCTTGCGCTCGATAATTTCCTGAACCAGATCATGTGCGTTCATGATGATGCTCCTCCTTGTGGGGCGGCTTTGAACGACGGCAGCTCGTACCTGCTGTCATTCTATGTTGTCCTATTTATAGCACGCACGACGACGCTCGTGAAGCCATTTCGCCAAACTTGTTCTATGTTGTTCTATCTGTGGATGTTAGATGTCAAACACGTAGCGCGAGCCCACAATCTTTTGACGCCCAAGCAACAGGGGCCGCTCGTCCGCATCGGTAAAGTACGCCTCCATATAGAAGAGCGGCTCGCCGACCGGCACCTCCAGCAGCGAGGACGCCTGAGCATCGGCAAGCGCAATCTCCACGGTGCAGGGGTCGGATTTGAGCGGCGCGCGGCCCGAATGCTCGGCAACGAGCGCAAAGATGGAATTGTCCGTGAGGTCCTCATCGGCAAGCGTCTGCAGATAGGGATGGTCGGCCAGCACAAAGGCGTTGTTCTCGAGCATGACGGGCACGCCATCTGCCGTGCGCACGCGCTCGACCACGATGAGCTCGCAGCCGGGTTCCACACCAAAAAACGCCGCGTCCTCGCGCGTCGCCGCAACCACCGTGCGCGACACCAGACGTGCTCCGGCCACCATGTCGTTGGCGGCGCAACCCTCGGAAAAGCTCTGAACGTCACCCTTCTGGACAATCTTGCGTTTGAGCTTGGGCGCACACACAAACGTGCCCCTCCCCTGCTGGCGGTTGAGATACCCCGCGCGCGACAGCTCCTCGACGGCGCGGCGCACGGTGATGCGCCCCACGCCGTAGTACTTCGCGAGCTCCATCTCGGAAGGAATGCGCGAGCCGGATGCGTACACGCCGCGCGCGATCTCGCCCTTTAGGTCGTCCATGACCTGCTGGTACAGCGGCACGGCGGACACGTCAGTACGGTCGGTCTTGCTATCGAAAGCCATCGTTACGCTCCATCCCGCGCATGCTCGGACTCAAACTCTTCAATCGCCGCCATAAACTGCTCGCCAAAGGCGTCGGCCTTTTTCTCGCCAATGCCGTTGACCTGGATCAGCTCGTCGCGCGTCTGCGGGCGCAGGCGGCACAGGCCGCGCAGGGCCTTGTCGGAAAAGACCATGTACGGCGCCATCTCCAGCTCCGTCGAGATCTCCTTGCGCAGGGCACGCAGGCGCTCGAACAGCTCGGCATCGTCGCCAACGCGAGGGCGCTGATCCAGCTCGGCCTCCTCGCGCAACAGATCGACGGCGCGGCGGGCGCGGGCCGAGGCCTTGCGCTTGGACGCGCGACGCTTAACGGTAAAGGCGAACGCCTCATCCTCGACCTCGCCGGCACGCGGGCCCAGCCCCACGACCGGGTACTGCCCCTGCGAGGTGGCCAGATAACCGCGGCCGCACAGCTGCCCGATGATGTCTTTGATGCGCCCGACCGATTCGCTCGACAGCTCACCGTAGCCGCGGTCCTCGTCCAGATGCATCTGGCGAATGCGCTCGGTGTTGCCGCCGTGAAGCACATCGGCGATGAGCGACTTGCCAAAGCGCATGGGACGCGTGGCCACATAGCGCACGGCAGCGCGGGCCATATCGGTGACGTCCTCGACCTCGAACTGCGTGAGGCAGTTGCTGCAGTTGCCGCAGCCCTCGGCGTCATCCGTGGCGGTGGCGCCCGCACCAGCCGCAGCAGCATGCTCGGCCGCGGCCTCGTCGCCAAAGTAGCGCAGCATGTATTCGCGCAGGCAGCCGGTAGTATTGCAGTAGCCCTCCATCTGGCTGAGCAGGCGGTAGCGGTTCTGGAGCGCCCATGCGCGCTGCTCGTCGTCGAGCGCCTCATCGGCAGCATCGCCGCGGTCGATCAGAAAGCGACGCATGCGAAAATCGTTGCCGTTCCACAGCAGGTGGCAGCTGGCCGGGTCGCCATCGCGGCCGGCTCGACCCGCCTCCTGGTAGTAGGCCTCGATGCTCTCGGGCACGTTGTTGTGGATCACGTAGCGCACGTTGGGCTTGTCGATGCCCATACCAAAGGCGTTGGTGGCAACCATCACCTGGATATCGTCGTCGATAAAGGCGCGCTGGCTTTGCCGGCGGGCGTCGTTGCCCATGCCGGCATGGTAGCGGCCAACGCGAATGCCGCTGGGGCCCAGCGCCTCGGCAAGCTCGCCCGCCAGCGCATCAACTGTCTTGCGGGTCGAACAATACACGATGCCGCTCTCGCTCGAATGCGCGATCACGTAGTCGCGCACCCAGGCAGTCTTGGCCTTGTCGCCCATCTCCTCGCAACCAAAGTAGAGGTTCTTGCGATCGAAGCCCGTCACTACCGTCGCGGGGTTTTGCAGGCCAAGCATCTGCTGAATGTCCGCGCGCACACGCTCGGTCGCCGTAGCGGTAAAAGCCGCCACGATGGGGCGCTGCGGCAGGGAATCGATGAACTCGCGAATCTGCAGGTAGGCGGGGCGGAAATCCTGACCCCATTGGCTTACGCAGTGGGCCTCGTCAATGGCCACGAGCGGCACGCCAATGCCGGCGGAACCCGCAGCCTCCTGCGCAAAGGCCAAAAAACGCGGCTCGAGCAAGCGCTCGGGCGCCACGTACATAAGCTGGTAGCGGCCCTCGCGCGCCCGCTTGAGCACGGTGTTTTGCTGGGCCGGAGTAAGGCTGGAGTTGAGATAGCTGGGTCGCGCACCCGCCGCGAGCAACGCACGGGTCTGGTCCTCCATAAGCGACAGCAGCGGACTCACCACAAAGGTGATGCCGGGCAGCATGAGCGCGGGCACCTGGTAGCAAATGGACTTGCCGGCGCCCGTGGGCATAACACCCAGCGCATCACGACCGGCAAGGATCGCATCGACCATGCGGTCCTGTCCCGGGCGAAACGAGGTGTAGCCAAAATAGGCGCCGAGCGTGTCGAGCGCCATCTGCTGCATGCTATCGGTCATGGTTTCCTAACGTCCAAGTCATCTGCCGCCGATTATACGCCGCCACGCGGAC
>OLWJ01001062.1_pt1 | contig 10452 bp, 8 predicted proteins | sample 1674291 | NCBI WGS metagenome assembly OLWJ01 (sample SAMEA103958159, study PRJEB25191) | human gut metagenome | biome: human-associated habitat [ENVO:00009003]; feature: intestine environment [ENVO:2100002]; material: feces | place: Germany | collected 2013/2015
AAGCCGCCGGGCCTGCGGCCCCCACCTAGTTCCTGCACCAATAAGGCCCTCAGCAGTAACCGGTGATATGATGGTCGCTTCCGGGGGCGAGCTGCGCCAGCACCGGGCCATCCAGCCGGCGGGTGGTTTCCCCCTGATGGATGAACAGGAAGTGGCTGCAATAGAGCTGCTGTCCCACCCGGAACATATTCATGGGGTCGTAGCCGCAGATGGCAGCTTCGCAGGGAATAAAAGCGTGTGCCTGCCGGTGCGCTTCGATGAGCGCTTGCTGCTTTTGGATATGTTCGGTGAAAAGGGCAGTCAGTGCCGCCTCCTCCGGTGCATCGGCGCACAGTGTCTCAGTGGGGCAGTTCTGTTCGTACAGGGTGGCGCCGGTAAATTCATTGCGAAGCGGCAGCCCCAGCTGCTCCAGCGCTAGGCATAGCACCGTGCCGGTGTAGTAGCAGAGCCGCCGGGCATCAAAGAGAAGCGGAAGCTCATTTTCCAACTTGGCGAGGTAGCGCTCCCGCGTTTCAGTGTACCTGGTGGGATCCAGTACTCGCAGGGCGCGCAGGCACACGGTTTCCGCCGTGCCCTCTATCGTTTCGGTTTTCCACTCCTCCGCGGTAACATGGGGGAAACGCCGGGCACGCTCATTGCGCAGTGCGGCAAACCGCAGGAGCTCCTCCTTTTCGCCGGTGCGGCAGGCAGCTGCCAACGCACGGTTTTCCGCCAGCTTCAGCCGGTAAAAATCCGGCTCCACCGGCGCGTTCAAAAGGCGCAGGTCATCGGGGAAGCGGCGCTCCCCCTCATCAAACTGGAAGCAATGGAACATCTCATGCGCCATATTGGCGGCAAGGGCCACAGGCGGCTGGGGATCGAGCGCCACACTCCAAATAGCGATGCGCCGCCCCTCGTATTCGATGGAGGTATTGCCGAGGAAGCGGTCATCCCACGGGAAAAGCTGTCCCTCCAGGCAGACCTGTTCCTCATCGTACAGGGCAAAGGGGTAGCGGTGATAGCCGGGGTACAACGCGGCAAAATCCAGCCGGTCCAGCTGTTCCGCAACGGCGTGGTAGAGAGTTAAAAGTTCCATGGGCGGGTCTCCTTATCTTTGGTGGATGGGACTATTATAGCAAAATCTGCGGGGAAAGAAAAGGGCGCCGCCCCCAAGGGGGCGGCGCGGTATGGTTTGTGCAGGGGGTAAGCGGGGGCCGCCGGGCCTGCGGCCCCCAGCGAGGTTCCTGAAGAAATTAGGATGTTACAGCAATCCCTGCCGTTTCAGGATGGGGCGCAAACGGCTGGCCAGCAGCGCTGCCAGCAGAATCTTTACCACATCGCAGGGCAGGAACGGCACCACACAGGCAGAAAAGCTGGCGAAAAACGGCGTACCGGAAAGGATGGAATACCACAGGGTACCGAAGAAATAGCATACCGCGCAGCCCAACACCATCGCTACGCACATCTGCCAAAAACGCGCGCCCCATTTTTCCACCAGCAGGCCGGTGAAGAAAGCGGCGAAGATATAGCCGACGACATAACCTCCGGTGTTGCCGACGAGATTGCCCAGTCCCCCGCGGAATCCCGCCATGACCGGAACCCCCACCGCAGCCAGCAGCAGGTAGACCAGCAGGCTGAGCGCACCGCGCCACGGGCCCAATAGCGCGCCGGCCAGGTAGACGGCGAAAAGCGCCAGGTTAATGGGAATGATCGGCAGCGGTATGGTGATTTGGCTGCAAACGGCGGCCAACGCGGTAAAAATGGCGCACATGGTCAGTGTTTTGGCGGAAAAGCGGGAAGCGGTGCGGGACTGGGTTTGGGTGGACATGGGGGTTACCTCCGGGGGAATGATTTTTATAACAAGGTAAGGATAGCACGGCGAGAGCTAATTGTCAACTAAAATATTTATTTGGTTGACAATTAGTGCAATAGTTTCGCCCCCCGCGCAGGGGGAGGGGGTTGATTTAGTTTTGGCGGGATTTTCCGGTTTGCGCTGGAGGCAGGATCGGGCCGCAGGCCGCCCGCCCAAAGGGCGGGCAAGCGGGCTTTGCCCGCTTCGGCGGCGGAGCCGCCGGGCCTGCGGCCCGCGCTCTCCGTCTCTACCAGGTCATCCCCTCAGCAGCAGGGCCCCCAGCGCCCACAGCAGGTACACATGCGCCGGGTAGAACCAGTAGAACAGCCAGCGCGGGGAATTCCCCCGCTCCCCGTTATACATGGCCAGCGGGATAGCCGCGAAGACCATCATCCACTGGTAATAGGTGAACAGCAGCGTTACCGGCGAACCGTTCAGCAGCAGGATGGGGGTAAGGTACAGCACCAAGCAGGACACCACATAGGCGGTCAGCTGCATGCTTCTTTCCCGCCGGAAGAAATACAGCAGTACCCCGATCATCAAAAATTCGATGCCGCCCTCGCAGGTATAGGGACTGGGCAGCAATGTAGTGGTCAGCAGGCTGGCTGCTGCGGTGGGGAGCACCGCTTCCAGCAGCAGCGGCAGCACAAACGGCCCTGCCACCAGCAGGATCCCATCCCAGCGGCGCTGTTCCATCCGCTTTAGCCCCTGCAGGATCACCAGCAGCAAAAAGAAGGTAGCACAGATGCCATTGGTAGGGGTGATGCCATCCGGCCGCAGACCCCCGGCATATTGCCGCAGCAGGGCATTGGTGATCCCCATGCCCGCCGCCACCGCATAGACCCGCAGCAGGTATTTTTTATAATTTCTCGTCCGGCCAAAGCCCTCCACCACAAAAAAGAGGAAGATGGGTGCGGCCAGTCTCCCCACCCAGCGCAGCGGCTCCGGCAGGTACAGGTAGTAGGCCATATGGTCCAGCAGCATGGTGAACAGCGCCAGAACCTTGAGGGCGGACGCAGAAAGGGATGGCTTCATGGTTCCTCCTTGGCGGGATGAGATGGGGGCCCGGTCGGGGCGGGACCCGGGTGGCCCGCTGTTTTATTCAGACTTGCACAGGGGGCAGGATCCGGGCCGCAGGCCGTTTCGGCTCCGCCGAAACACGCAGGCAAAGCCTGCGTCGACCGCCTTCGGCGGTCGGGCCTGCGGCCCGCGCTCCCCTCCCCCGGCACAGATGTTACTTCTCCAGCAGCTTCTGCACAGCGGCGTGGTCGGGGGTGGTCAGCATGGTGTAGTAGGTTTCATAGATGACCATGCCCGGCCGGGCACCGTTCGGCTTTTTGATGTTCTTCACCAGCGTGTAGTCAATGGGCACACGGCTGCTTTCCCGCCCGCTGCTGTTGCAGGCGGCCAGCATGGCCGCCTCCTCTATGGTTTGGTCGGGCAGCTCCTCCAGCGGAGTGCCGTTGGTAAGCAGGATCACATGGCTGCCCGGCTGCTTTTGGATATGGAACCACAGGTCGCTGCCATGGGCGGTTTTCAGGGTCAATTGGTCATTTTGCAGGTTATTGCGCCCGCACAGGATGGTATATCCATCGCTGGAGCGGTACCGCAGCGGGGGCAGGGTGCCGCCCCGGCGCTTTTGCAGCGGCTTTTGGCCCTTGGGGGTCAGCGTTTTCAGGTAACCCTGCTGCCGCAGCTCCTCCCGGATCTCCAAAAGCTCGCCTTCGGTGGTGGCCCGGCGCAGCGCCTCCTGCACCGACTCGATGTAGGCGATCTCCTCCTCGCATTCGGTGATGAGGCGGCGCAGCACCGCTTCGGCATTGGCGGCCTTGCGGTATTCGGTGTAGTATTTCTGCACATTGCGGCTGGGGGCCAGGCGTCCCTCCAGCGGGATGGTCACATTGACCGGCGGATCGGCGGTATAGTCCTCACAGGTCAGGGCGGTCATGCCCTTTTCCAGCCGGTACAGGTTGGCGCTCAGCAGGTCGCCGTAGAGCCGCAGCTGATCCCGGCCGGCGCTTTTTTCCAGCTCCTGCAGGCGCACCGCCCGCTTGCGCACCAGCCGCTCGTGGATGGAGGTGACCTGCCGGCGCAGTCCCTCCCCCGCCAGCTTTACCCCTTCGCTGCCGGTTTTCAGCCGGTAAAATTCCTCCAGCAGCTCGCTGCAGGTGGGGTAAGGCGTCTGCGTGATATTCGTTCCCTCATACTGCCTTTGCGGCAGAAAGGTAAAGTCCGGCTTTTCGCCGCCCAGCAGCAGCGGGGTGCCGCCGCCGGGGGCCAGTGCCGCCGCCCATTCCACCAGTACGGCGGAAACGGTGGCCCGCTGCACCGGGGAAAGGGCGCTAACCGTCGGATCGCCCGGGGCAATGCGGTAGGAAAGCTCCCGGCAAATGAGGGGGGAAGCCCCCTCCAGCACCGCCAGCAGCGCCTTGCTGAGAGGAAGATCCGGCCCGGAAAGCAGCCGGTCGGCAGCATCCAAAGGGGAGGTCATGGTAAGATCCAACTTTTCCTGCCGCGGCGGGTAGGCATACTCCAGCCCGGAAAGCAGCGGCCGGCTTTCGCTTGCCGCAAAATCCACCCGGTGGATGGCATCAATGACCTTGCCGTTTTCGCCCACCAGCACCAGATTGCCCTGCCGTCCCATCAGCTCGCACACCAGCCGGAATTTGGCCCGGTCGCCCAGTTCATTGGTCGCCTCAAAGTGTAGGGTGAGGACGCGGTCCAGCCCCTGCTGGGTCACCCCGGTCAGCCGCCCGCCGCCCAGGTGCTTGCGCAGCAGCAGGCAGAACATCGGCGGGGTGGCCGGGTATTCAATGGGGATGGCCGAAAAGTGCAGTCGTGGGGCCGCACCGGCCAGGATCACCAGGCGGCGCACCGGCCCCCGGTTGTGCAGGTGGATGACTACGCAATCCCGGTTGGGCTGGCCTATTTTATCCACTCTGGCCCCGATCATCGGTTCCAGCTCCTGTTTTATCTTGTGCAGAAATCCGCCGTCAAATGGCATAGGGATCACTTCCTTTTGGTTTGGGTATGGATGGTGCAGGGGGCTAGTTCGGGCCGCAGGCCAAACCGTCCTACGGACGGTTTCAGCGGGCTTCGCCCGCTGACGGCGGTGCCCTGCGCCGCCGGGCCTGCGGCCCGCTCTCCCCTGCCCCCTGCAAAAATGTGCGTGGGGGCAGAGACCGCGGACCCACGGGGCGCAGCCCGTTTCGGCAAAGCCGAAACACACGAGCAAAGCTCGTGTCGCCCGCCTGCTGCGCCCCGCCCTGCCCCCTGCAGAATTTCAGTTTTATCGCAGCGCCAGCAGCAGCTTCGTCGCTTCCGCCAGCTCAGCGTCCCGTTCGGGGCCGGGCTTGGCTTCCACCAGCCCGGTAATGCGCCGCCGCAGGCGTCCCAGCACCTGCTCCCGGTATTCCCCGGCCAGCGGGTCATTTTCCAGGTCCAGCGCCCCAAAGTACAGCGCCGCCGGGGTCTCCTCGGTAGCGCAGCCGGTGTACTGCGCCCGCAGCACCGTATACAGCTTACCGTTCGCCCGGCAGCAGCGCTCCTCCTGCAGGGTAAAGCGATGGGTATACAGCCACTGCCGCAGGTGTACCGGCCGGGTCATGGGCTGCAAAAGGTAGGTAATGGCCGGGTTTTCGGTATAGTCCCACCGGGAAAGGATATCCGCGATCAGCTCCCCACCCATCCCGGCGATCACTACCACATCCACTCCCACCGGCGCGATGCCGCACAGTCCGTTGGTCAGGCGGCACTCGCTCTGTGCCAGCAGTCCCCGGCGGGTCAGCTCCTGCCGGGCCTTCTCCAGCGGCATGGGGTTAATATCGGCCGCAATGCCGTAATCGCAGCGGCCGCCCTCCAGCAGAGCCGCCACCAGTAGCCCATGGTCGCAGCCGATATCTGCCACCGCCCGGCAGCGCGGCACCATAGCCGCTATGGTACCCAGTCTTGCATCAAGATGCTCCATTCCGGAACCTCCTATCTCTCTTGCCCAAAATGCTTTCTTCCCCCGGCCTTCCGGATGCGCGCAGGCACGGCTCCGCTCTCCGTCGGGCCGCCCCGCCAAAGCCGGGGCCGGCCCTCCCCCGCTCCGCCGCGCCTGCGCGCCTTCGCGGGTCTGCGGCCATACCTTTTCTCTGCGGCCGCCATACCGGGAGATCATTCTAATAGCATACCAATTTTCCGCCCGCCCGTCAATGACATCCCCCGGCCAAAAGGAAGCGGCCCCCGCAGGAGCCGCCCTTTACTTACGATTGGTTTTGCCTTTTTATCTCTGTCCCTTATCGTAGGGGATGCCCTCGGCCTTGGGGGCCCGGGAACTCTTGGAGGTAAAGGCCAGTACGACCAGCGTGATGACATACGGCAGCAGCCGGTAGAAGTTGGCGTTCAAGCCCAGCTCCGTCAGCGCGTAGATGCCGTCGCCGTTGATATCCAGCGTGGAATAGCACGCCGCGATGCACTTAAACAGACCGAACAGCAGCGCGCCGCCCGCCACATTCAGCGGCTTCCAGTTACCAAAGATCATAACCGCCAGCGCCAGGAAGCCGAAGCCCGCCACATCGCCGTTGGCCGAACAGTTGGCGGTGGTCACCGCGTATACAAAGCCGCCCATACCGGCCAGCGCGCCGGAAATGGTGGTGCCGGCATAGCGCATCTTCTTTACATTGATGCCCAGCGAATCCGCCGCCTGGGGGTTTTCACCGCAGGCCCGCAGCCGCAGGCCAAAGCGGGTCTTATACAGAATAATGGCCAGAATGATGAATACCAGCACGCATACATAGTTGCTCAGGTACACCTTATTGAGGAAGGTCTCCTGGAAGAAGTTCAGCTCCGCGGTTCTGTCAAAGCCCAGCATCGTCTTTTTTATCATGAACCAGGAGGCAGAGTCACCCTTGAGCAGCAGCAGCTGGTTCTGCTTGGCGATGAGGCGCACCAGGAACAGCACCAGCGCGGGCGCCAGCATGTTCAGCGCCGTACCGCCAATGGTCTGGTCTGCCCTTAGGTTGATGGCCGCGAACGCCAATAGCAGCGAGAACACCGCGCCCAGTATCGCCGCCACCAGCATGGCCAGCAGCAGATACCCCTGCAGCGCCACCCAGTTATCGGCGGCCTTTGCCGCCTCAAACCAGCCCATTGCCTGCATCATCCGTACAAACAGCACTCCGATAAAGGCGCCAAAGATCATAATACCTTCCAATGCCAGGTTGATGATACCGCTGCGCTCCGCAAAGATGCCGGCCAGCGCCACTACCATCAACGGGATGGCATAAATCAATGTCTGTCTGATGAGAAATGACATTACGCCTCGGCCTCCTTTCCGGTTTCCTCAGTCCCGGCCGCCTCGCCCTCCGGCTCGGCGGCCCCACCGGCGTCCTCGGCGGCTGCGCGTCAGGCAGCAGCCCGGCGCCTTCCGGCTGCTTTTTCTTCCATGGCAGGATGGACTTGCCCTCCTTCTTCCGGCGGCTGATCCACAGCTTGATCACCAGCGAGAAAGCCGAGAGGTACACAATCACCGCGATGATCACATCGGTGATGTACTCGTTGTAGGCCGTCAGGTTGGTCAGCTGCAGACCCGCGATGGAAAGCAGCGACATGAATATGCCGGTAAAGATGACCCCGATGGGGTTATTGACCGCCAGCAGCGCCACGGCAATGCCGTCAAAGCCCTCGCTGGGCAGCGACTGGTAGGTGGTCCAGAAAAATTCGGTGTTGCCGGAAAGATAGTACAGAGCCCCCGCCGCGCCCGCCATGGCGCCGGCAATGGCCATCGAGCAGACGATATTGCGCCTATCGTGGATGCCGGCATACCGGGCGGCGTGCCGGTTGGCGCCGCAGGCCTTCAGCTCATATCCAAAGGTCGTCTTTTCCAGCATGATGTAAACCAGGATCGCCATAATGATGGCGATGATGATGCCGCCATTTACTTGGCTGCCAGGGAACAGCTTATCCAGCCCCATCTTGGAGGTCGCCACGCCGTTGTAGGTCGTCTTGTAGACATACCCGGTCTTGTTGCCCTCCACCATGTTCTTCAGGTTGCTGATATCAAAGAGCCAGGTCACCAGGCTTGCCGCGATCCAGTTGGTCATGATGCAGGCGATGACCTCGTTGATATTAAGGGTCGCCTTCAGCAGGCCTGGGATGGCGCCCCACAGGGCGCCGGCCAGCACACCGCCCAGGAAGGCGATGAACCAGATGAGCCAGGCGGGAACGCTGCTGCTGGGGATGGAAAGCGCCAGGAACAGGGAAGCTGTGGTACCGGCCAGGTACTGGCCCGGCGCGCCGATATTGAACAGGCCGGTCTTAAAGGCCACCGCCACCGAAACACCGGTAAGGATGAGCGGCGTAGCCCGGAACAGCATGTTGCCGATATTGGTGGGATTGAAGCCGAAGGTCAAAGCACCGGCGGCGTCACGCCCGGTGCTCAGCACGCCAAAGAGCACCAGCCGAATGCCGTCCCAGGCGCCCTTCAGCGAGATCAGCGGGTTAAAGGCGCCCACGATCAGGATGACCACCGCACCGGTCAAAAGGCCGATGAGGATGGAGATGATGGAGGCCCGCAGCGAATAGGTGGGGGCCTTTTTCATCAGCGGAGATTTTACTTTATTACTCATCGCTGCCCTCCCCCTTTCCTTCCTGCGTGTTATGCTGCCGCTTGGCGCCGGCCATATACAGGCCCAGCTCCTGCACGGTGGTCTTGGCGGGGTCCAGCTCGCCCACGATCTCACCCTCGTACATCACCAGGATGCGGTCGGAAAGGCTCATCACCTCGTCCAGCTCCAGAGAAACCAGCAGCACCGCCTTACCGCGGTCCCGCTCCGCCACCAGCTGCTTGTGAATATACTCGATCGCGCCGACATCCAGACCGCGGGTGGGCTGCACCGCCACGATCAGCGCCTTATCACGGTCCAGCTCACGGGCCACGATCGCCTTCTGCTGGTTGCCGCCGCTCATGCTGCGGGCCACGGTAATGGGGCCCTGGCCGCTGCGCACATCAAATTGCTTGATCAGGCCGTCGGCGTACTCACGCACCGCGTCCGCCTTGATGAACCCATGATTCTGGAATTTGGTCTCGTAGTAGCGCTGCAGCACCATATTCTGCTCCAGCGTAAAGTCCAGCACCAGGCCATGCTTGTGCCGGTCCTCCGGGATGTGGGACATCTCCTTGCCGCGCTCTCTTATCTTCGCGTGGGTAATATCGTGCCCGCACAGCTTCACGGTGCCGCCGCTGGGCTTCTCCAGGCCGGTCAGGCCGTATACCAGCTCGGTCTGGCCGTTGCCATCAATGCCCGCGATACACAAGATCTCCCCGCTGCGCGCGGTAAAGGTCACATCGTGCACGGCGTCCTTCTTGTGCAGCTTGCTGGGCACGGAAAAGTGCTCTACCTCCAGCACCGCCTCGCCGGGCTTCGCCGGGGATTTCTGCACCTCCAGCTGGACCGGGCGGCCCACCATCATATTGCTCAGCTCCTGCTTGTTGGTCTTGGCCGTATCGATGGTGCCGACATATTTGCCCTTGCGCAGTACGGTGCAGCGGTCCGCCACCGCCATGATCTCATTGAGTTTATGACTGATAAAGAGGATGCTCTTGCCCTCCTTGGCCAGGTTGCGCATGATCTCCATCAGCTCATCGATCTCCTGCGGGGTCAATACGGCGGTCGGCTCATCAAAGATAAGGATCTCATTATCGCGGTACAGCATCTTCAGGATCTCCACCCGCTGCTGCATACCGACGGTGATATCCTCCACCTTGGCGTCCATGTCAATGGCAAGCCCGTATTTTTCCGAGAGCTCCTTCACCTTCTGCCGGGCTTTTTTCTTCTGCAGAAAGCCCAGCTTGGTGTCCTCCGCCCCCAGGATGATGTTATCCAGCACGGTAAAAACATCAATGAGCTTGAAGTGCTGGTGCACCATGCCGATGCCCAGTGCCGTGGCGTCATTGGGGTCATTGATCTTTACCGGCACGCCGTTTTTGCGGATCTCTCCTTTTTCCGGCTGGTACAGGCCAAAGAGCACGCTCATCAGCGTACTTTTGCCCGCACCGTTTTCGCCCAGCAGCGCGTGGATCTCCCCGCGCCGCAGCTGCAGGGTAATATCGTCATTTGCCTTAATGCCGGGGAACTCCTTGGTGATGTGAAGCATTTCAATAATGTAATCATTGTTGTGGTTTTGTTCCATGCTCCATCCCCCCTTCCTGTTTGTTTGGTCTGGTCTGTGCCTCCTTGTGCGCATTGCATATTACAACATTATAATTATATAAGTTATTTGCATGACAGTCAATGGTTTCTGCGGCAAATGGGTCCTTTTCGTAGTGATGCATAGAATTCGGATATAGATTCTGTGCAATTTTCTCCCTTGCGTTTTGCTGCAAAATATGCTATTCTTTAAGTACAGAAAGGGTGAGTCCAATGTACAGCTGATCCCGAAGGCACCGACGACCGGTCCCGGCACTCTCGAATGTTGAAACGTCATAAACGGAGTTCACCGCCTCCTGCGGTGTTGATATAGAGCGAGAGTGACACCATGTGCAAGCGTTATCCGGTGCCGCCGACTTTGCAGAAAGAGAGGTAACCAAGGATGTTAGATAATAAGAGCGCAGAGAAATAGCCCTTGACCGCGCGAGA
>OLWJ01001076.1_pt1 | contig 10349 bp, 10 predicted proteins | sample 1674291 | NCBI WGS metagenome assembly OLWJ01 (sample SAMEA103958159, study PRJEB25191) | human gut metagenome | biome: human-associated habitat [ENVO:00009003]; feature: intestine environment [ENVO:2100002]; material: feces | place: Germany | collected 2013/2015
TTCCGATTCCGGTCGATGCCTCGCATGTCCGGCTTCACTTTTTTGCCAGACATCATGACGGAAACACGAGACGCAACCCTTAGCTCGCCCCTGATTCATACCCGGACCGTTATTCATGCGGAGCGTATGCGTAAGCCCAATCCTCTTGTGAAGATTTTGTGTATTGTCAGGCATGCGTGGGTTTCACCGTCGATCTGAATGATGATAGGCTTCTTGATGCCTGCCGTACGAAGACTCATCAAGGAGATGCCATGAACCTGTATCGCTACGCGATGTTCATCGCACGCGCCTGTCGTGGGTCGTTCGTCGGCAATGTTCTGTTTGCCAATCCACAAATGGCCCTATTCTCGATGCTGGTGTAGCGGGGACACGCCTTATGCCGGGATGTACCGATGGCCCATCCGCAATCGACGTCGCATGAATCGCTCACCATAGCCATCAACTTACGCAAAGCCGCGAATCGTTTGCCGTATATGAATGCGGAACGGATGGCGGCTTTTCCTTTACCCCGGACTCATCGGTGTCCCCGCGTCTTGACACAAGTATGGGGCCGGATCGCCCACACATGCCGTTACCAACAGAAGGAAATGCTGTGACCTCACAGAAAACCGCGGAATTCGGGTCCGCCGCCAGTTCCGTAAAGCCTATTGATTCGCACGCCCGATTCATCGTCGTGGGCGTGATCGTCGTCGGCTCGTTCATCGCGCTGCTCAACCAGACCGTCATGTCACCGGCCTTGCCGGCACTGATGCGTGATTTCAATATCACCACCGGCACCGTGCAGTGGGTGACCAGCGTCTACATGCTGGTCTCGGGCATCATGGTGCCGATTTCAGGCTATCTGATTGATAAATTCTCCACCCGAAAGCTCTTCGCCGGAGCCCTTGCCACTTTCATGGTCGGCACACTGCTGTGTGCCGTCGCGCCGAATTTCGTGCTGTTGCTCGTCGGACGCATACTGCAATCCGCCGGCTCCGGCGTGCTGTTGCCATTGGTCGCCGTAGTGCCGATGCTCGTCTATCCGCCGGATAAGCGCGGCACCGCCATGGGCATGGCCGGTATCGTCATGGCCGCCGGCCCGGCTATCGGCCCGGTTGTCGGTGGTCTGGTGATTGACGGTTTCGGATGGCGCCCGATGTTCATTGGCATCGCAGTCGTGGCACTGGTCATCCTTGTCGGAGGCACGATGATGCTCAAGAACGTCAGCGAGTTGAAGAACCCAAAGCTCAACGTCCTGTCCGTGATCCTTTCGACCATCGCGTTCGGTGGCCTGCTCTATGGCTTCTCGTCCGCTTCCACGATGGGATGGGCCAGTCCGGTCGTCATTACCTCAATCGTCGTTGGTCTTGTGGCCTTCGTCGCATTCGTATACAAGCAAGTCAAGCTCGATGAGCCATTGTTGCGCGTTGACACCCTTGCCACCCGCAACTTCCGCAACTCCGCGATTCTGGTCACTCTGATCAACGCCGCAGTCGCCGCAACCAACGTGACGTTGCCTATCTTCATCCAGAATGTGCTCGGCCAATCCGCCACCGTCACCGGCATGGTCATGCTGCCCGCCGCGGCGGTCGGCATCATCCTGAGTCCGGTCGCCGGTGCCGCATTCGACAAATTCGGCCCGCGCGGCGTGGGCATCGGCGGCCTTGCGCTCATGACCATCTCTCTTGGTCTTCTCGGCACCATCAACACCAGGACATCAGTGCTGTTTGTCGCCGTGTTCTGCGCATTGCAGGCATCCGGTCAGGCTATCGCCAACATGCCGATCAACACTTGGGGCGTCAACGCTTTGCCGAACGACATGATCGCCCATGGCAACGCCATCGCCAACACCGGCCGCCAGATCGCGGCAGCCATTGCGACCTCGCTTCTGGTTACCGCAGAAACATCCGTGACCGCCTCGCACATGTCCCAGGGTGTGAAGTCCGCCACGGCCAGCGGCATCGCGTTCTCCTACCTGCTGTGCGCCGCCATCTCGCTGGTCGCCCTGATCATCTGCATCTTCACCGTCACCAGTCGTGCCAAGGAGAAGGCCGCACGCAACGCCAAGGCCTACGAGGCGCAAGCCTCCGCCGAAGTCGCGGCCGAAACCACTGAAGGCCAGCCCGCCGAGCATCACTACGCCGGCGCATACGTGGCCCCTGCCTCCTCCCTGTTCAAGCAGACCCAGGAACAGTCCATCAGTGGGATCATGGACGATCATCCCTACAGCTGCCTGGACAGCGATGACATCACGCATGTGGTGCGCGAGTTCATCCGCCTCAACGTTTCCAGCCTTCCCGTGGTGAACGGCGATGGCAGGCTCGTCGGCTTCGTCAGCGACGGCGATGTCATGAAATCGATTGCCACCTATGAATCCCGTACGGTTTCCACCGGCACTGGTTCGACGATGGTGGTGTTCGACGACGAAACCGTGGCCTCCAAGGTGCAGGCGCTCTCCGGCAAGAAGGTGATGGACATCGCCACGCGTAAGGTCGTTGCCGCCACGCCCGACCAGCATGTTGGAGAGGTGGCCCGAATCCTCGCCAAGAAGCAGTTCAAGAAACTGCCGGTGGTGGATGGTGATGGCAGACTCGTCGGTGTGATCCGCCGTAAGTCCGTGATGGAACATGCCTTCGACGCGTTGTTCCCAAAGGATGATCGGTGATTCGGCGTCATCATCGTCCGCAACAACATGCGCGTGGTCGCCTTCGGCATCACTCTGGTGGGCGTCTCCGTCGTTGGTCTTGGCGTGGTCCACAAGCTGCTGGCGTATTTGCTGATTGATGTGGTGAACGGTTTGGCTTCGGCCATCTGCATGGGCCCGATGCGCACCATCATCCAGACCGAGACCGATGAGAAGATGCCTGGCCGTGTATTCGGCCAGGCACGGCGCAACACTAGTGTCGATGCGGCGCGTAACGCGGCCTGATGGCGATTAAGCCGAACTACCAAATTTGTGCGTACGACTCGTAGGACGTGTAGTCCGGCAAATCGTACACCAGTATCGAGAAAGGCATGGATTGGCCATTGTCCGGCCAATCCACAAATGCCATTTCTCCATAGATGATGGTACCTTGCTTATCCCGCAACACTAGGGAAACCTTGATCTGCTGTCCATCTGAAGGCTTGAAACCATCGGTCACGGCGCGGACTTCGCCATTGAAGGTCGTGCCGCCGTCGTTGTTGCGCACTTTGGAGATTCCGCTGATGGGGAAAGTGGCAGTGCCTTGTGCTTCCGTGACGTTGTACTCATTCGGACTGAGCGCAACGAAGTCCACGGTGGCCGGTGCGGTACCTTGACCCGCTTGCCCGGCGTTATATATAGTCTGATTCGGGAACGCCATATTCAGCGTTTGCGTCTGCGAGAACACGATGGAGCCGTCTTTGGTTCGCCGGTGATGGCGACTTCTGGATACTGTACCTGCAGGGTTGTGCTGGTGTTGCGCAGGGCGAATGCGTAGCTAACGTACCCCTGTTGGCTTACAGACCAACCGGATTCCACCAGCTCCAGCGGATTGTCGGCAACCGCGTCGGTGCCGCTTGTGCCGGTACTGTTATTGCCGCCAATGTGGCGGCACTGGGCTTGCGTTTTTCGGCAGTGGCATTGTCGGCAGCGTTGCCACAGCCTGTATTGACCGGGGCATTGTCGGCAACGGCCTCGCCGTCCTGCTCTTGGACGAGCCGTTCGCGAATGCGTTGCTCAATGGGATCGTCGACCAAAGTCTGGATGATGTGTGCCAGATCGCGGTCTCAGACTGCATCCCACTTACCGACGTCCAACAATTGGGGTGCGGTTCAGTTCCGTGAAAAACACTCTTGTGCTTTGCTTCGTTTCCTGCTATGTGTGAAAACATGGATAATACGCATGCTCGCCGCTTCGATGACACGGTGCGGCGTCGGGCGGGGGAGCGCGGCGCCATCATGACGCTGCGCGACTGTCCGCGCGCCATGCGCGTTGTCGTGGACGGCATCGACCTGGATGACCGGCACCGGTTCCGCCTATGTGAGATAGGATTGGCTCCGGGCGCGGGTTTACGGGTCATGCAGCGGAGCGCTTTCGGCGGAAGGGTCGTCGCATTCGGAAACGAACGTGTCGCGGTGGACGGCGGCACCGCGCGTGCCGTCCGGGTACGGTTCGCGCGGGATGAACATGCGCAAGACGACGTTGCGTAACGCGAAGAGAACGGGAATATGCGCGAATGTTGAATCTACGGAACCTGAGGGGCGGCGACTGCTGCCGTTCGCAGAATGGCTGTTGCCGGCATCGCGCTTGTCGTGTCAACAGACCCGCGAATGACGGCATGGGCGGCGACTCCGGCAATATGGGAAACGTCGAAAATGTAAAACGCGTCGTGTTTGTAGGCAATCCGAACGTTGGCAAATCTTCCATGTTCAACGCGCTGCTTGGCGCGAGGACCCGTACGATGAACGCGCCAGGCACCACGGTGTCCATCACTTGCGGGCAATACCGGTACAAAAGCTCGAAAACGACGAAAAATCCGCAGAATTGGCAGTTTGTGGACACTCCCGGAACCTATTCGCTATCTCCGATGAGTCCCGACGAGCAGGTTGCCGTCGACGCGTTGACCGGCGCGTCGGGCATGCCCGTTCCCGACCTTGCCGTCGTGGTGCTGGACGCCACCGCGCTGTCCCGATCGCTGTACCTGCTGTCGATGGTGGTGGAGCTCGGGCTGCCCACCGTCGTGGCACTCACCATGAACGACCTCGCCGTCCGCAACGGCTGCGGCGTCGATGCGGAACGACTGTCCCATTTGCTGGACGGCATGCCGGTCGTCGCGATTGACGGACGTACCGGAAACGGCGGCAAGGCTTTGGCCGGCGCGATCGCCGCAAGTTTCGAGGGAACGCCCGTTCCGCACGGGCTGACCGCACTGCCAACCGCGACAGCCGACGCCGACATGAAAACCGCCGACGGCCTGAGCGTCTGGGCCGAATCGCGGGCCGACGCACGACTCGACTGGACCGCCGGCATATTGCGCGGCCTCGACATGCATGCGGTCGACCACGTCACCTTGTCCGACCGCATCGACCGCGTGCTGCTGCACCCCGTGATTGGCGTCCTCGTCTTCCTTGCGGTGCTGTTCGTCGTGTTCCAGGCCACCACCACGCTCGCCAGCCCCATGCAGGATTGGATTGACGTGACCTTCCGCGGATGGTGCACAGATGGACTCGACCTGCTGCTCGGCCTGTTCGGACCATCCGTGAGCGGCGGCTGGCTGCGTTCGCTGCTGGTGGACGGTCTGCTTGACGGCGTGGTCACCGTGCTGACGTTCATTCCGGTGATGGGCATCATGTTCCTGCTGCTGTCAATCTTGGAGGATTCCGGCTACATGGCCCGCGCCGCGTTCGTGATGGACCGTGCCATGCGCGCCTTGGGATTGGACGGTCGCGCGTTCCTGCCGATCATCGTCGGCTTCGGCTGCAATCTGCCGGCTTTGGCCGCCACACGAACCCTATCCGATTCCCGGCAACGGGTGCTTACCGGCATGCTGGTGCCGTTCGCGGCATGTTCCGCGCGACTATCGGTGTTTTTGGTGCTCGCCCACGCGTTCTTCCCGAAATACGCCGGTCTCGTGGTCTTCCTCATGTACGTGGCTTCGGTCATGGTCATCCTGCTGGTCGGCGTGCTGCTGCGCCACACCATGTTCCGCGGCCTCGAACCCGAACCGTTGATGCTGGCGCTTCCCGCATACCAATGCCCGCGCGCGTTGCAGCTGGCACGTTCGGTGCTGCTGCGTCTATGGGGCTTCATCCGTGGAGCCAGCGTGATCATCATTTCAATGATCACGGCGCTGTGGCTGCTGCAGGGCATTCCGGTAACCGCCAACGCAGGCGGTTTCGCTCATGTCGACGACGTGCATGATTCCGCGTATGGCGTGCTCGCCGACGCGGTCGCTCCCGTGTTCGCGCCGGCCGGTTTCGATGACTGGCATGCCTCGGCCGCGCTGATCACGGGATTCGTGGCCAAAGAGGTCGTGGTCGGTTCGATGTCGCAGTCCTACCATGCGGACGAACCGGATGATGCGGCTTCCCAACAAGCCGGGGAGGGAACGCTGGGACAGAAGCTGCGCGCCTCGTTCGACCAGTCATCGCACGGCCACGGCAAGGCGGCGGCCATCGCCTTCCTGCTGTTCACGCTCGCCTACACGCCATGTCTTGCAACGGTCGCCGAAATGCGACGGCAGTTTGGCACGAAAGTCGCGGCGCGATCCGTCCTGCTGAGCTTGGCCGTGGCATACGTCATCGCCATCATCGCCTTCCAAACATTGCGGTTGATATGGTGAGCGGTATGGAACGGTCCGGCGCTTCCGCGCACGGATGGCGGCGCACGCCACGTACGGCTGATACATACGGCGACGGCCGGAACGATATCGTCGCACGCATCGCCGGCGACATCGCCGCAGGATTGACGGTGCGGCAAATCGCCGACAAACGGCATCTGCCGGTCGATTTCGTGGACATGGCTGTCGAACGAGCGGACAAACGGGGGCTGCTGGCCGTGATGGACATGCGGCACGCCTGCGGAGAGACGATATGCCAGCCCGATCCTGCGTCATTGGTGTGCGCAGGATGCCCATTCAGGATATTCCCATCTTCAAGCCCGTACAATAGGCAAGGTTAACAAGACGAAGAACGATGACAGCTATCGGTTCGCAAGGGGTGACACGTATGGATTATCAGTACCAGACCACTGAACAGCCTTCCAGCCCCCGCAAGGCATGGCCGATCGTCCTTGCCGTGGTCGTGGCCCTCATCGTGGCATGCGGTGCCGGCGTGTGCGTTTACCGCAACAAGCATCAGGAAGCATTGGCCACATGCCGGCAATCGCTCGCGGAATTCAGCTCGGCCCGCAAAGCCGTGCTCGACACTTCCGAAAACGGCAGCGAACTGCAGAAGCTGATTCGAGGCGCGCTCGGCGTGAACGACATCATCGACGCGTTCGCGGACGCGGCCACCAGCGCCGAGAACACAGTCGATACGGAAGGCTGCAAGGCGGAAGCCACCATCACGCAGCTCAATCTCGTAGCCAAAACGTTGGACAGCGCCACCGATTCCCTGAACGCCAGTCTGAAAAGCATCCAAGAGAAAAACGCCGAAACCGCGTTGCAGGATCCGAAGGCCGATTCGGATGGCGCGGCAGCTGGACAATCGTCCAATAACCCATCCGGGCAATCGAACGGAGCCTCTTCGAACAGCACTTCTTCGAACGGCACCTCCGACGCGAAATCGTCGGATGAATCCAAAAAGGAACTGCAACAGTCGATCGACAAGGCAGACAAACTGGTCGACAAACTCAGCAAGGACGATTCCCTGACCCTGACCGGGCGCAAACTGCTGTCCGCGCTGTCCAAGGCCGCGGACTCCGGACAGAAGCTCGTCGAAAGCAGCAACATCAAGGATTCCAAGTATTACAAGGCGGCCAAGGTCACGCTTGACGAAGCCATTGACATGGCTGACAACTGGGTGAACAGCCAGGCGGCCAAAGCGCAGTAGCATGCTCCCGCGTGTTGCTTCCGCAGCCACGTCTAAAGTTTCCTTCGGAAAGCATGACGTGAATACGACGTCGGATGTGTGGAAGCGTGTAAGGGGGGCGGATGGCAGACGCGGGGCAGGAATCATCGGAAGTCATTAGCGTATCGAAGCCGGTCGCCCGCGTGATGATGCTGGTCAACGCGGCGGTATGGGGATCAGGTTACACCATGCTCAAGCATGTGCAGGAGAACATGCCGACACAGTGGATGATGTTCTTCCGCATGGCTTCGGCGGTACTGCTTATGGCCATCGTGTTTTTCCCACGTCTTCGCAGGATTCGCCTGCGCCGCTATATCGTTCCCGGTCTGATACTCGCGTTGACTTACTGGCTGGGATTCATCTTCCAGCTCAAAGGACTTGAAACCACGTCTCCCGGACGCAACAGCTTCTTCACCGACACCTATTGCGTGATGGTGCCGTTCGTGGTGTGGGCGTTCACGCGCAAACGCCCCAGCTGGCAGCATCTGGTGGCCGCGTTCGTCTGCGCGTTCGGCATTGGTCTGGTGTCGCTGAGCGGCGGCGGTGGCGCGGAACTCATGCATATGAGCTTCGGTGACGCCATGACTATCATCGGCGCGTTTTTCTTCGCGTTGAATCTGGTTTTGGTTGGTTTCATCGGCAAGGATTTCGACGCGATCGCGCTGATGCTTGCCGAATTCGTGTGGTGCGCCCTGCTGTTCGGTGCTGGCGCGGTGCTTACCGAAGGCGGACCGTCCATGGCTTGGGCGCGGTGGGACATCGTGCTGTGCATCGCCTACCTGGTGATCGGCTCCACGGTGATCGCCCAAGTGTTTCAAACCATCGCCATACAGAATCTGCCCACTTCCGAGGCGTCCGTGATCTTAAGCACGGAATGCATCTTCGCCATGCTGGTATCCGTGATTTTCACCGGCGAAACGCTGACCGTGCCGTCGTTATGCGGTTTCGCGCTGATTTTCGGTGCGATTCTGCTGTCCGAAATCCAACTGCCCTCCGCAAAACGACAGCGTGGCACAACGGAAGGCGATTAGAAGAACAGCGCCGCGATTCCCGCCGCGAAGCACATGAGCAGCACGGACGTGAGGAAGCTCGCCAGGAACGCCTTCTGTCCCTTCTTCGCGATGGCGCTGAAATTCACGTTGATGCCGAGCGCCGCCATGGCCATGCCGAGCACGATGTATGCGAAATCGACCAGATTCGGTGCGATGGCACCGATGAACGGCACGAACGTGCCGATGATGGAAGCGCCGATGAAACCGAGCATGAACCATGGGAACGACACTTTGCGTTTACCGTCCGTCGGTATTTCGGAATGGTTTCTGTCCCACCAGATGGCGATGACGATGGCCGCGAACACCAGCATCAGCACGCGGGAAAGCTTCATGATGGTGGCGATGTCCACCGCGCCGAACGCGTCGCCGGCCGCCACGGCATGGGCGATTTCGTGCAAGGAGGCTCCGGCGGTGATGCCCAGCTGCGTCTTGCTCAGGCCCGTCAACGGCCCAAGGGCGATTTCCAGCAATGCGAAGATGGTGCCCATGATGGCGATGATGGCCACGGCCATCACCTCATTGTTGGCCTTCTCATCCTCTTTTTCCGGCGGCACCTTGATGGAGCCGGACAATCCCATGACGGCTGCCGCGCCACAGATGCCGGTACCGCCCGCCACGAGAATGGCGAGCTGCGGATCGACGCCAAGCTTGCGTGCGATGTTGTAGCACACCACGATGGTGAGCGTCACCACCACTGCCGCGATCGGCAGACACTTGATACCCTGTGTGAACAGCACCGTCAGATTGAGCTTGAAACCAAGCAGGATGATGCCCAGGCGAAGCAGCTTGTTCGAAATGAGCCCGGCCGCATCCTTCACACCGGCCTTATGTTCGGCGGAACGGCTCGAATACCATTTGCGGATCGGGAACTGCGCGACCATGCCGATGAGCAGAGCGATGATCAACGCGCCGAACAGGCTGAATCCCGGAAACTGCTTGAGCCACGAAGCCACCAGAGAGGCCGCTAACGTGACGATGCCAATGAACGCCATTTCCTTGGTGGCTATGCGAGTCCACCATTTCTTGCAAAAATCAATCACGAGCGTCAAGTGTTCCGGTTCATGCGGACAAGCCGGCCGGATGGGGAGACACGCGCGGGAATCCATATTTTGCAACATATCTCGAACGGGTTTGAGGTCTGTTTGCTTCAAGTCGGGTTTAAGTTGGTACGCTGGAGATGCAAGCCAGAAACACAGGCAGAATCAAGGAGGGTCAAGATGCAATTCGAAGCCTCACGACTGGAAGGACTGGAACACCGCACCGACGCGCAGTCCGCACCGGAAGTGTTCTTCACGCCGATCATCACACCGGAAAGCCTCGTCGCCGCCTACCATGCGCTCGGACGCAAGCCGGAAGGCAAAACGGCCATCAAAGTCCATTCCGGCGAATCGGAGAAATCCAATAACCTCAATCCGGCGCTCGTCAAGGATCTCGTGCAGGAGCTCGGCGGCACGCTCGTGGAATGCTCTACCGCATACGACGGCAATCGTGAAACCCCCGAAAAAAGCCTTGCCACGTTCAAAAAGCACGGATACGCCGATCTTGCGCCAATCCAGATCATGGACATGGGCGGCGAAATCGAGATCCCGGTGGCCAAGCACCGCCACATCGCCTACGACATCGTCGGCAAGCATATCGACGACTACGATTCCATTTTCGTGCTGTCGCATTTCAAAGGCCATCCGATGGGAGGCTTCGGCGGCGCGCTCAAGAACGTGTCCATCGGCATAGCCTCGTCGAACGGCAAACGCTGGATCCATTCCGCCGGCGTCACCAAGGACAAGT
>OLWJ01001081.1_pt1 | contig 10330 bp, 10 predicted proteins | sample 1674291 | NCBI WGS metagenome assembly OLWJ01 (sample SAMEA103958159, study PRJEB25191) | human gut metagenome | biome: human-associated habitat [ENVO:00009003]; feature: intestine environment [ENVO:2100002]; material: feces | place: Germany | collected 2013/2015
TAACCGCCTGTTGGCTCAATTCCCCCCACCCAAGGAGAAAAAGTTATGTTAACCTACGAGCTGAAAAAATCCTCGGGGGTCCCCCTTTACGAGGCGCTATATCGCTGCATCCGGGGGGATATCCTGTCCGGGGCGCTGCGTCCCGGGGAGAAGCTGCCCTCCAAGCGGGCGCTGGCGGAAAATCTGGAGGTCAGCAAGATCACCGTGGAGGCCGCCTACAGCCAGCTGCTGTCCGAGGGCTACATCTGCTCAAAGGAGAAGGTGGGCTATTTCGTGGAGACGGTGGAGCGCCGCGCCCCGGTGCCCGCCGCCCCGGCACGGCGGGCGAAGGAGGACGCGCCATGCCTTCTCGACCTGACCGCCAACGGCACGGAGCAGTTTCCCTTCTCCGTTTGGTCGCGCCTGCAGCGGGAAGTGATGCTGGACTTTGGGGAAGCGCTTCTCGCGCCCCTGCCCAACCGGGGCATCCCGGAGCTGCGGCAGGCCATTGCCGGACATCTGGCGGCCTTTCGGGGAATGCGGGTGGATCCGGAGAACATCCTGATCGGCGCGGGAACGGACTTTTTGTACAATCTTCTGATTCAGCTGCTGGGGCGGGAGAAGGTCTACGCCGTGGAGGAGCCGGGATATGGAAAAATCCGGAAGATCTACGCCGCCGGGGGCGTGAAAACCGTCAGCGCCGCCATGGACGACCGGGGCGTTATCCCGGAGAGTCTCGGCAGCGCCGACGTGCTGCACATTTCCCCCTCCCACCACTTTCCCACCGGTATTGTCACCCCGGTGAGCCGGAGACGGGAGCTGCTGGACTGGGCGAACCGGGGCGAAAAATGGATTATCGAGGACGACTACGACTCGGAATTCCGATTCGACGCCCATCCCGTCCCCGCCATGCAGTCGTTGGACGACGGCGGGCGGGTGATCTACATGAACAGCTTCTCCAAGAGCCTTGCGCCCTCCATCCGAATCAGCTATATGGTGCTGCCCGCGGGGTTGATGGCGGCGTTTCAGCAGAAGCTGGGGTTCTACAGCTGCACCGTCCCCAGCTTTGAGCAGTACACGCTGGCGCGGTTCTTAAGCCGGGGCTTCTTTGAAAAACACATCAACCGAATGCGGAAATTCTACAAAAACCGCCGGAATGCCGTGGTTTCCCTGCTGGAAAAATGCAGTTTTTCCGACAAGCTGACCATTCAGGAACAGGACGCGGGACTGCATTTCCTGCTGAATGTGGCGACGTCCCTTTCCGATCAGTCGCTGACGGAGAAGCTGGCAGCGCTGGGCATCCGGGTCAGAGCTTTGAGCAGCTACTATCACGACCAGTCGGAAGACCTGCACTGTCTGGTGATCAATTACTCCGGCCTGAAGGAGGAACGGCTGTCGGCGGCGCTGGCGGCGATTTCCGGGGAGCTGGCGTAGATTTCCCTTGCCTTTTCCGGGGGCGGAGGGTATAATAAGCGGAAGAAGATATTTGCGGGGGAGGGACAGACAATGGCCGTTTCGCAGTCGTCATACCGTGGGTGCCTGCTGGGACTGGCAGTGGGGGACGCCATGGGATACACCGTGGACAACCGCAGCTGGCAGGAGATTCAGGAGGATTACGGCCCCAACGGTCTGCTGGGCTACGATCTGGTCAACGGCTATGCCGACGTCACCTCCTATACCCAGCTGGCGGCGTTCACCTGCAACGGTCTGCTGTTCGGCCTGACCCGGGGACAGATGCTGGGGAAAATGGCGCCCTTCATCAAATACGTGGGCATGAGCAGCCGGGAATGGGCTGCCTCTCAGCGCCCGTGGGGACGCCCCACCCGGAATTACTGCTGGCTTCTGCGGAAGGCCGAGCTTTGCCGCCGGCACTGCATGGACACCCGGATGCTGGACACCCTGAGCCGCCCCACGCTGGGAACCCCCGAAACCCCCGCCAACAATTACGACGGCCCCGGCGGCATCACCACCGCCATCGGCGTCGGGCTGTTTTTCCACGAAGACCGTACCGACCAGCATGAGATCGATCTGCTGGGGGCGGAAACGGTGGCGCTGACGCAGGGGAGTCCTTCGGCGTTTCTCTCCGGGGCGGTGCTGGCGCACATCATGAGCAGGCTCATCCGTCAGCCCCACCTGCCGCTGAAACGGTTGGTGGCGGAGGCCGTGGAGGCCATGAAAGAGCAGTTCGGCCACCAGTACAGTCAGGCGTTCGAGGTCGCGACATTGGTGCGCCACGCCATCACCTACTCGGAATCCCCCAATCTCAGCCCCGTGGACGTGATGGAGCGCTTGGGCTGCGACAGCGCCGCCCAGGTGCTTGCGGGGGCAATTTACACCTGCCTGACCAACTCCGCCGACTTTGACAGCGCCATGATCGCGGCGGTGAACCACTCCGGCCGCAGCGCCGCCGTGGGCGCCGTTACCGGCGCCATTCTGGGGGCGCGGCTGGGGGAGGAAGCCCTGCCGGACTTTTATATCGAGTGCCTGGAGCCTGCGGAGGTACTGCGGGAGCTGGCGGACGACCTGTACACCGGCTGTCCCATGGAGCGGGGCAACAAGCTGTTCGATCTGGACTGGGACTACAAGTACCTCCACGGCGGACAGTGAATCGGACATGAATACCTCCCCTCCCAAGGGCATAGGATGTCCAAGGGAGGGGATGCTTTTTGCGAAAGCGGGATTTATTGATCTTACTGGCGGCGCTGACCACGGCGGCGGTGACGGCAGTGGGGATTTTTTCGGGCAGCGCGCTGCCCACGGGGGCGTGGGGGCTGAGCTTCCGTCAGGAGGGCGCACCGCCCATCGGCAACGCCGGGATCGACCAGCTGAAGCGGTACGACGCCGCGTACATCGGCAGCACGTCGGAAAAGGTGCTGTACCTGACCTTTGACGCGGGCTACGAAAACGGCTGCACGGAGAAAATACTGGACACGCTGCAAAAGCACAACGTCAAGGCGGCATTTTTTCTCGTGGGCAACTACATCGAAAAAAACGCCGATCTGGTGCGCCGGATGACGGAGGAAGGGCATATCGTGGGCAACCACACCATGCACCACTACGACATGAGCAAAATTTCCGAAAAGGCGGCATTCACAAAGGAATTGCAGGCCTTGGAGACGCTGTACAAGGACACCACCGGTCAGGATATGCCCAAATACTACCGCCCGCCGCAGGGGATATACAGTGAGGAAAACCTGCGCATAGCGCAGGAGCTGGGCTATCGGACGGTTTTCTGGAGCCTTGCCTACGTGGACTGGAACAACGATTCCCAGCCCACCCGGGAACAGGCCTTCGCCAAGCTGCTGCCGAGGACCCACCCCGGCGCGGTGGTGCTGCTGCACTCTACGTCCAAAACCAACGCGGAAATCCTCGATGAGCTGCTGACAAAGTGGGAAGAAGAGGGCTACCGGTTCGCCACGGTGGAGGAACTGTTTGCGTCATGACGGGAAAGCACAAGCCGCCGCAAAGTGAAACTTTGCGGCGGCACTTTTCAGGTTTTCCGAATGAACTTTTCCTTGCACCGGGGGCAGGTGATGGCGATTTTCCCCTTTCCTCTGGGGACGCGCACCAGCTGGCGGCACTTGGGGCAGTCAAAATAGCGGTTCTGTCTGTCCTTTAAGCGGGTGAAAAACTGGAGAAATTTCCGGTTTTCCTGATACCGCTTGTAGGTGTTCCGGGACAGGGCGCGGCAGATCGCCCAGATCATCAGGCCGTAGCTCAGCGCCCAGAAAATGATATTCAGCGGCACCGCCTTGACCCACACCGACAGCAGGCTGCAAAACAGACCCGCACACAGAATTACCATATTCAGCCGGTCAGTGCCATAACGCCCGGCCATAAAGCTGCGCAGTCCCGCGGAGAGCTTCGCGGAAAACTGCCGAAACCAGCTGCTGATCCCATTCATAAAAATCACCTTTGCCAGAGAAATGCTTACATGTTATTATATTGCAAAAAGCGGCGAATGCAACAGCTTATGGCCAAAATTAACGGAATGTTTAAGATTGATTTAAGCACTCGATTCCTCTTGGCGCGGCGCGAAAAATGTGGTATACTGTAGCGAAAGGACGCGGGAAAGGAGGCGGGTCATGGAAACTATTGACAATTTGGAAGACGAGGCTGCCGAGGTTCAGAAGCCGGAAGGGATGCCGCCATTGCGGCCGGACGAGCCAGTCCCGGAGGAAGATTTTTCCATGGAAGATTCCGTGGTGATTCTGGATGAGATCTACCCGTCGGAGGTGCCTGCCCCGCCGAAAAAGCGAATCCGCCCGGAGTGGATACTGGCCGCCATTGCCTTGCTCGCCGCGGCGGCGCTGGCATGGGTCGCGATCCTGTGCCGTCCCTATTACAAGGCCGCGGACGACCCGGAAGCGCTGGTGGTGCGTCGGCACCACGAGGAAATGACGGAGCCGCCGGCCTCGCCGGAGCCGGAAACGGAGCCGGAGGAAACGGAACCGACCTCCGAGCCGACCATCCCCCCGGAACCGAATCCCTACGGGCGTCTGGACTTTCAGTACAACAACCATAACTATCTGACCTGCCTGCGCACCGACAGCTATTCCGGTGTGGACGTCTCCGCGTTTCAGGGGGACATCGACTGGAAGAAGGTCGCCCGTTCCGGCATTGATTTTGCCATCATCCGTTTAGGATATCGCGGCTACGGCAGCGGCAAGCTGGTGGAGGACGAGTACGCCCAGAAGAATCTCGCGGGCGCGACGGAAGCGGGGCTTCCCATCGGCGCATACTTCTTCTCTCAGGCGCTGAACATGGACGAGGCCGATCAGGAGATCGAATATATGCTGAACATTCTGGGGGACTACCGGCTGGACATGCCCATCATTCTGGACTGGGAAATTCCCGCCAGCGACGCCCGGACGGCCAACATGGACGCGCGAACCCTGACGGACATCCAGCTGTACTTCTGCGAAAAGATGAAGGCTCTGGGCTATCAGCCCATGGTCTATTTCAACTGGCACCAGTCGGAGAACCTGTATTACCTGAGCGAGCTGGAGGATTTTCCCTTCTGGCTGGCGCTGTATCAGGACAGAATGCGCTACCCATGGAAGGTGGAAATGTGGCAGTACACCTGCACGGGCAGAGTCCCCGGCATCAATGGGGACGTGGATATCAACGTTTATATGCCGTAAAAAACGCGGACATTTCGCCTGAAATGTCCGCGTTTATGTATATTTTCAGCAGTGCGCCGGATCCTGTGCCTGCCAGCTCAAATCTTTGGGGTAGAAGAAGCGCACCTTCTCCTGCGCCACGGAAATGTTCACCACGTCGGAGGTGCGCAGCTCGCCGTCCAGATTGATGGCGGTGGGCTTGTCGCAGAGGATCTTCACGCTGTCCGTCCGGAAATGGCGGATGACGTCGGGGTAGTCCTTGTACCGGCCGTTCTTGTATTTCCCGATGATGGAGGACACCTGCAGACGGCTCACCTTCTTCACCAGAAGCACGTCCAGAAGCCCATCGGTGGGGTCGGCCTCCGGCACGGGGTTGAAGCCGCCGCCGTAGAATCGCCCGTTGCAGACGCAGATCATGGTCTGCTGGGCGTCAACGGTTTCGCCGCAGATCTCAACCACATAGTGTTCCGCAATGCCCCGCACCACGTTCACCACCGTGGACGCGACATAGGCGCGGAAGCCCTGCAGCAGGGGAAGCCGCTTGTACCGGGCGACGTCGGTGCCGATGCGGGCATCCAGACCCACGGAGCAGATGTTCAGGGCGTAGTCGTCGTTGCAGCGGATCATGTCGAAGGTGACTTCTTTGGCATCCAGCAGCCGTTCCAGATCGGAGAAAGCGGCAGGTTCGCTGAAAAGCCGGACAAAGTCGTTTCCGCTGCCGCCGGAATAGGCGGTGATGGCCAGATTGGGAAATCCCGCAGCCCCCGACGCGACTTCGTTCAGGGTGCCGTCGCCGCCGCAGGCGTAGACGCGGTATTCCTCCCCGGTCTCTCCCGCTTCCCGGGTGATGCGGCGGCATTCTCCCGGAGCCTTGGATACCTCAACGCGGTAGTCAAGCCCCCGGGCATTGCAGCTTTCCACAATGGCGGCGGTGTATTGCTTCGTGTGATCCCAGCTGCCCGCAGCCGGGTTGATGATGAACAGGTGTTTCATTTTTTGTCATCCCTTTTCTGGTTTTTCCGGGAATTATCGGTGTACATATAGTAGTCGCACTTGATCATGCCGTTGTAGAGCTTGCGCTTCTTGTCGGCGCGGCGGCCAAAGTAATGCTCAAACTCCGGTTCGGAGGTGATGATGAATTTCTTCCAGCCGTCGGCGTATTTCAGGTGCCGCCCCAGCGCGGCGTAGAGCCGCTGGGCGCTCTGCTGCTCCAGCATCCGCTGGCCGTAGGGAGGGTTGCCGATGAGAATGCCGGACTGGGCGGGCAGGTCCATTTTGGTGGCGTCGCCGTCGGCGAAGCGTATGATGTCGCCTACCCCCGCCTTCCGGGCGTTTGCCATGGCAAGAGAGACGCACTTGGGGTCGTTGTCCGAGCCGAGGATCTGGTATTTTCCATGGAATTCCTTCGCTTTTGCTTCTTCCCGAACCTCGTCCCAGACTTTCCCGTCGCACCATGCGAATGCCTCCGCCGCAAACCGGCGGCGGCCGCCGGGGGCGGCGTTCCGGGCGATCAGCGCCGCCTCAATGGGGATGGTGCCGGAGCCGCAGAAGGGGTCCCACAGAAATTCCCGTCCCCGGTAGCGGGTCAACTGAACCATGGCGGCGGCCAGCGTCTCCCGCAATGGCGCGTCGTTGCCCACGGCGCGGTAGCCCCGCTTGTGGAGGCCTTGGCCGGAGGTGTCCAGATACAGCTGCACCCGGTCGTTCATGATGGAAAATTGCAGCTGGTACTTTGCCCCGGTCTCCGGGAGCCAGCTGACGCCGTATTTTTCTCCCAGACGCCGGGAGGCGGCCTTCTTCACAATGGCCTGACAGTCCGGGACGCTCATAAGCTGGCTGTTTAAGCAGTGACCCTTCACCGGGAAGCTGCCGTCTTTGGGGATAAAATCTTCCAGATTTGCATGGTAGACCCCCTGAAACAGCTCTTCAAAGGTCTTAGCAGGGAAGTCCGCCAGTACGATCAGCACCCGTTCGCCGGTGCGCAGGCAGATATTGGCCTTGGCCATGTCCCGCGCTTCTCCGGAAAACAGCACCCGGCCGTTTTCCACCCGGACGTTGGGGATATCCAGCCGCCGCAGCTCGTCGCCGGCAATGCCCTCAAGCCCGAACAGGCAGGGGACGGAAAATTCGTAAGTTGACATAATACCTCCGCTTCCCACTCAGGGAAGAATTTTCTTCGGCTTCATGTACCGCTCCTCCTCGGAGAAGATGCAGCCGCAGTATTTTTGCATGTAAAAGCCGTGTTCCCGGGCAAACTCCTGCCCGGCGCGGAAATAGGGGCGGAAATCCCGGTACAGGAACTGCACGCCGTACTCCGCCGCCGCCCGCTCGGCCACCTCCCGCATCAGATCGTGCTTCTGGTAGGGGCTGATGAACAGGGAGGACGTAAAGCTATCGAAGCCGCCCTCGGCGGCCTGACGGGCAGTTTCAAACAGGCGCATTTCGTAGCATTTGACGCACCGCCCCGGAATGTCCTCCACCACCGCCCGGACAAACGGGCGCAGACCGTAATCGTTGCGGACGATCAGGGGTAGTTCAATTTCCTCTGCGTAGGCCTGCAGGCAGTTGCGCCGGGCGCGGTACTCGGTGACGGGATGGATATTGGGATTGTACCAGAAGCCCGTGACCTCGAAGCCATCGGTGCGAAGCACCTCGATGGGCTGATTGGCACAGGGCGCACAGCAAATGTGCATCAGGGTTTTCATGGAAGCCTCCTATGGCAGACAGAATACGCCGCAGCAGCGGCCATTCCATCTATCGTATCACGGAATAGCGAATTACACAAGAGATTGGAAAAACGTTTCTATCCGGTGTTACGGCTCCAGACTTCCCGTCAAGCCGTCCTTGTAAAGCCCGGTGATGCGAACGCGGCGCACCTGATTGTGCAGCCCCTCTCCCGGGACATAGACCTTCACATAGTTGGGCGCGTGGCCGGTGAACAGGCCGTCCTCCATGTCCTCAAACAGGACGCTCTGCACGGAGCCGACAAGCGCTTCCCGGTAGGCGCGGCTCATTTCCTCGGCTACGGCAATGGCCGCACGGCTGCGCGCTTCCTTCACGGCATTGCCGTGCTGCCCCGGCATTTTGTCCGCGGGGGTTCCGGGACGGCGGGAATAGGGGAAAATGTGCATTTCCGCAAAGCCGCACTTGCGGATAAAGGCAAGGCTCTGGGCAAATTCATCCTCCGTTTCCCCGGGGAATGCCACGATCATGTCCGTGGTAACGGCACAGCCCGGAAACCACGTCCGCAGCAGGCAGACGCTTTCATAGTACCGCGCAGTATCATACTTCCGCCGCATTCGCTGCAATACCGTGTCGCACCCGGACTGCATGGACAGGTGGAACTGGGGACAGAGGTTCGGAAGCCGGGAAAGCCGCCGGCAGAAATCCTCCGTCACGATTCGCGGTTCCAGACTGCCCAGCCGCACCCGCAGCGCCGGAACGGCGTTACAGACCGCCTCGATCAGCTCCGTGACCGCGGGCTTGCCCGGAAGGTCGGCGCCCCAGCTGGCGATCTCAATGCCCGTCACCACGATCTCCCGGTAGCCCCGCCGGGCAAGCTCCTGCGCCTGGCTGACGGCCACGTCCACCGGTGCGGAACGAATGGGGCCCCGGGTGTAGGGAATGATGCAGTAGGAGCAGAAATTCACGCACCCGTCCTGCACTTTCAGCATGGCGCGGGTACGTTCCTCCAGTCCACCGGCAGGGAGGACTTCAAACTCCCGGCGGCGCAGAGCGTTGTCCAGCTGTTCCGCCCGGATTTTGCCCTCCATGGCAGACAGCATCAGCTTCACAAATTCCCGCCGTCCGCCGCTGCCGCCGATGATGTCCACCCCCAGCGCACGCACCGCCTCCGGGGCGTGCTGGGAGTAGCAGCCGCATACGCCGATGACGGCGTCGGGATTATCCCGGCGGCACCGGCGGATGACCGCCCGGTTTTTCTTGTCCGCCACGGCGGTAACGGAACAGGTGTTGATAATATAGCCGTCGCAGGGCTGGTCAAACTGCCCGATCTCGTGCCCAAGCTCCGTCAGCAGCTGCTCCATGGCCTGGGTCTCATATTGATTTGTCTTGCAGCCAAGGGTATAGAATGCAAATCTCATATGTCAAATCCACCAATAAAGATGTCAAGAATTTGTATTAATCGTCCAAACCGACAGTTGAAATTTCGGGGAAAACTGCTATAATAATTGTCATCCACCGATGATACGGGGAAGTTAGTGCCACCGCCGGATCATTCCCCCCAATTATACACGAAAAAAATAGGTTTGTACAGTTGCAGGAGGTACTTTTGTGCGGGAATTTCAGGTTCGGCTCCAGTCGGTTCAGGATGTTCAGGAATTTGTGTCGCTGTCCACGGCGCGGGGGTTCCCTGTTATTATCCGGGACGCCAACAACAAGGTCAACGGAAAGAGCCTCAGGGAACAGCTCGTTTGCCTCGCCCAACTGGTTGCCGAGCCATGCAGCGATAGCGCCATCGTAAGCGTTGGTAGTCTGGAACACGCGAAGAGCAAGCTGGGTACGCGTTGCGAGTGTGGTTGCGCCATCGTTTGCACGCATTTCGGCAAGAATGCTTCCGTAGCTTGCAGGATCGGTAACAACGGCAACACTTGCAAAATTCTTTGCAGCAGAACGCAGCATAGAAGGGCCACCGATGTCGATGTTTTCAATGCAGGTACCGAAATCGGCTCCTGACTCTACCGTTTTCTCGAATGCATAAAGGTTTACCACCACCATGTCGATCATCTCGATGCCGTGCTCAGCAGCCTGAGCCATATGCTCGGGGTTGTCGCGCTTAGCAAGAAGACCGCCATGAACCGCCGGGTGAAGCGTCTTCACGCGACCATCCATCATCTCTGGGAATTGGGTTACCTCATCGATGGGGGTAACGGGAATGCCCGCCTCCGCAATAACGCGAGCCGTGCCACCCGTAGAGATGATCTGCGCACCGAACTCTTCGGACAAAGCACGAGCGAATTCCACTACACCCGTCTTGTCCGTTACCGACATAAGAACACGCTTTACCTTAGGATCTGCCACCTGGTACCGCCTTTCCGAATTGTCTGGCTATTGATATTCGTTACGTTCAGCATAGCAGCGCCAGCCAAACGCAAACCTTCGAAAGTGAAAATGCCCGCCCAGCGGGCAGTACTGTTAGTTAGCTTGAAATGTGCACTTTACGCGTTTCGGGGCAAACGCCTACCCGCCCTTCGGCAAGAAGCTGGATC
>OLWJ01001082.1_pt1 | contig 10328 bp, 8 predicted proteins | sample 1674291 | NCBI WGS metagenome assembly OLWJ01 (sample SAMEA103958159, study PRJEB25191) | human gut metagenome | biome: human-associated habitat [ENVO:00009003]; feature: intestine environment [ENVO:2100002]; material: feces | place: Germany | collected 2013/2015
ACAAGGGCGCCCGCCTCATTATACACAAACACCTCGTCGGCCACTGCGCTTAAACGCAACTCACCATCGGCATAATCAGCTGTCAAACCGCTGTTTCCGCCAATGCACTCAACGCCCGACTGTCCATAATAAACCGGCTCATACTCATTTCCATAACGGTCGAGCACACAGACTGCATAATTATATCCCGACTTCTTGTCGTCAGGCATTGTATATGTGGTTTTATAACTCACTCCGAGCAGATATTCCGCAGGGATATTTGAATCCAAAGTTTCCACATTCACAGACTCCGGCACTGCATACACCGAATAGCGCACATTGTCCACTCCTGCCCACGACAGCACCGTGGCACGCTTGCTGAGCGCCGACACCTGCACCTTCTCCAAATCGGATTTCTTCCAATCAATTGCAGGCGTAAGCGCTTTGTTCTGGAACTTGTTCACCTGCAGCCATTCGCCAAAGCCGGATTGCTTCTTGCCTGTTACATAAGCCGCTGAATAAAACACCGCTCCCGGAGCCTCGTTTTCCGTATAGTCGCGTGAGTACTGCACCTGCTTTCCAATCTCTTCCCAATCGCCGGTTGTGTTTGACGAGTTCAAGAACGAAATTGAATGGCTTGCGTAATGATGGCGTCCAAAATGCTTTGCCACATACGACCACCACTTTGTCATCGGTCCGAACGGATTGGTCTTGTGGTTGGTTTTCCAATACAGCTGCGGCGAGATGTAGTCTATGGTTCCAGCCTCAAGCCATGCCACAGGATCAGAGAAAATTCCATCATATTGCCAGTCGCTTGCCACAGGGCAACGGTCGATGCCGTGTTTTGCTGCGACAGCGGCTGATGTGCACGCCGCACCGGCAGGGCTTATGCCGAAACGCACATACGGCTTTTGCTGCTGCACCATTTTGTAGACATCGGCAACCATCTGGTTTACGTTGTTTCTACGCCAGTCGCCAAACGTCATCGACGCGCCTGATTCTTGCCACAGATCGTAATCGCCGGCGCTGCTGGTCACAGGAATGCCTTCTGGATAAAAATAATCGTCAAACTGTATTCCGTCAACATCGTAATTCCTTACAATTTCGGTTACACCGTCGATTATAAGGTTTCGTGCCATTTTGTTTGCGGGATTTAAAAAAATTCCGTTTTCGGTTTCTTCGCCTATTTCGTTGTCAATCACATACGGATTGGTTTCACTCAAGGCTTGCGGAGTGCTGTCTGTGCTGATTCTGTACGGGTTCACCCATGCGTGAATATCAAGGTCAAGCTGCGAACAGACCTCGCACATTACCTCAAGTGCGTCATAACCCGGATTTACTCCCTGTTCGCCGCTCAAAATGTGCGAATAAGGGAAAAACTTTGAATCGTACAGTGCGTCACAAAACGGACGGACTTGTACTATAAGCGTGTTAAATCCTGCATTCTTACTGTCGATTGCTATATTTTTAAATTTTTCTCTGAATGAGGCTTCACTTTTGTCCGTTTCGTTCTGCATATCAAGTTCTATGTAAGAAACCCAAACGCCACGCATTTCCTTTTCGGCTTTTTTCGGTTGCTCATCGACTGCACTGTCGATTGTGGCAGTGTCAACCGTTGCGGTTGAGGTTGGTTTTACTTCGTTTTTCACCGAGTACGCTCGTGCCACAAGGGCGGTTATCAGCAGAACGGCAGATACAATTAAAGGTGCAAGTTTTTTTACAGACATCTAAATCCTTCCTTTTGAGGTGTAATATGGAAATTTATTCACAATTGTTACTGATTTATCTTGTACTGATAAACCTTGTATCAATCATTGTAACAATATCAGATAAAGTAAAAGCAATTAAAAGAAAGTGGAGAATTCCCGAAAGCACCTTGCTTTTGCTTTCAGCGCTCGGCGGCAGTGTGTCTATGTATATAACTATGCTGATTATCCGCCACAAAACCAAACATCCGAAATTTATGATTGGTATTCCTGTAATTTTTGCACTTCAATGTATTTTAGTATTTCTGATATGGAGATATATTTATGTCTGATAAGCTGATTTTTACCGTTCCAACCGAATATAACGGGGTGAATGCCCTTAGCTTTCTGCGCTCGTTCTGCGGACTTTCATCAAGAATGATAACACGATTAAAGCGTGAAAAAGACGGTATTTTGATGGACGGAAAAATTTTGCGTACGATAGATACTGTGTCGGCAGGAAAAACTGTAGAAATCAGTCTGCCCGATGAAAAAATCGGTATTGAGCCTGTCGAGGGCGAGCTTGACATTTTGTACGAAGACGACTATATTTTAATTGTAAACAAGCCGTATTCAATGCCTGTTCACCCTGTAAAACAGCACCAAAGCGACACACTTGCAAATCTTGTGGCATTTTATGCACAGAGCAAAGGTAAGGAATTCACTTTTCGTGCAATCAACAGGCTCGACAAGGATACTTCCGGTATAGTTTTTATTGCCAAAGACCGATACACTGCAAATGCTGTAAAATTTGCTCTTAATAAAACATATATTGCAGTCTGCTCGGGAATTATAAATGAAAACGGCACTGTAAATGCACCGATTGCGTTAAAAAAAGACTCCAAAATGGTGCGAGAGGTCACATCAGACGGCGCACCGTCCGTTACGCATTACAAAGTCCTTGTAAAGGGCAAAGACTGCACACTGGTAAGTCTTGTGCTTGAAACAGGCAGAACGCATCAGATTCGCTGCCATATGGCATACCTCGGTCATCCGCTTGAGGGCGATGATTTGTACGGAGGCAGACTCGATAAAATTCAAAGGCAGGCTTTGCACTGCGGTAAACTTGATTTTGTGCACCCGATAACAAAACAGCCGATTACTGTCACTGCGCCGATTCCCGATGATATGAAAAATATTTCTCGGGAAATAAATGCCGCTCTCGAAAACAACATTGTTTTATAAAGTGTCCGCATCGGTCGGCAGGTAGTTGTAAACTTCTTTGTATGACTCAAGCTGTGCCTCGTTTTCGGGCTTGCTCGGAATTAGCCCTGTGCAGTCGTAGGTTGAATAAGCGTTCGCCATTTGGTCAAGACAGCGTTCAAGATTTTTATTTGCGTTTGCAAATTCATTTTCTTTTGCCGCATTATTTGTTTTATTTTTACTTTTCATAAAATCACCCCGTAGTTATTATTTTACGCAATGCCGTAATAATTCGGTGATATTTTTAATCTTGCCGTTAAATGTCGCAAAGCGGCAAAAGGTTAGCCGTTTACGCAGAAAAAACTGTAAGTGCTAATTATATAGTATAAACCATAATATCTAAAAACATAACCTGTGTGAACAAGTATTTACACGATGCTTTACACACAGCTTTTCTTAAAAGGAAAGTTAGCTAAAACTAACTTAATGAAAATAACTTTAAAAGAAGTTAAGAAAAATGATTAAAATCACAAATTTATCGGAAAACGAGTTTAAGAAGATTGGCTTGTCTTATGCTGTGTTAACCCGACCGATGATTGCTAAGTTATAAAAATACAATTGGATAATTTACAACTTGCGTTTGCTGTGATATAATTTTATTAATTGATTTTTGTATTATTTTGCAGGGTACGGTGATAAAATGAAGAAAATCGCAGTCGGAATACTTGCTCATGTTGACTCGGGAAAAACTACGCTTTCAGAGGCGCTTATGTACTGTTCGGGCAATATTACAAAGCTTGGCAGAGTTGACCACAGGGATTCTTTTCTCGACACATTTTCGCTTGAGCGTGACAGAGGCATTACCATATTTTCAAAACAGGCTGTAATGAAGTACAACGATACCGAATTTACTCTGCTTGACACCCCCGGGCATATTGATTTTTCAGCCGAGGCGGAGCGCACCTTGCAGGTTCTCGATTATGCAATTCTTGTAATCAGCGGTACAAACGGTGTGCAAAGTCACACTGCAACACTCTGGAAACTCCTTAAAAGATACAATGTGCCGTGTTTTATTTTTGTAAATAAAATGGATCTTGACGGTGCGGATAAACTTGCGCTTATGGCACAGCTTAGAACAAATCTTGATGAAAACTGCATTGATTTCACATACCGAAATACGGATGCTTTTCGTGAGAGCGTTGCTGTATGTGACGATAAAATTCTCGAGAAATTTTACGAAACCGACAGCGTTGAAAACTCGGATATTGTAAGAGCGATTAAACAGCGCAAAATTTTTCCGTGTATGTTCGGTTCGGCACTGAAGCTTGACGGCGTGCGTGAATTTATAGATTGCTTTGACTTATATACACAAATGCCCGATTATCCCGATGAATTCGGTGCGAAGGTCTTTAAAATCGCAGAGGATAATCAGGGCAACAGACTTACTTTTTTGAAAGTAACGGGCGGAAGTTTAAAGGTGCGTGAAGTGCTTAAGAGTGACAAAAATGTCAATGCCGAAAAAGTGAACCGAATCAGAGTGTATTCGGGAGAGAAATTCACTGCGATTGACGAGGCGGCGGCAGGTACTGTCTGCGCAGTAACAGGTATTACTTTTGCAAAACCCGGTGACGGGCTCGGTGCTCAAGCGGATTCCGATTTGCCAATGCTTGAGCCTGTTCTCACTTATCGTGTCGACCTTTTGGACGGAACAGACCCACACACTGCCCTTACAAAACTTAAGATTATAGAGAATGAAGACCCACAGCTTAATGTGGTTTGGAACAGCCGACTTGCGGAAATTCATATTCAGCTTATGGGTGAAATTCAGCTTGAAGTGCTTAAAAGTATAATTTACGAACGCTTTGGTATGAAGGTTGAATTCAGCACAGGCAGTATTATTTATAAAGAAACCGTTGAAAATACCGTTGAGGGAGTAGGCCATTTTGAACCGCTCAAGCACTATGCGGAGGTTCATCTGCTTATAAAACCGCTTAAGCGTGGCAGTGGAATTATCATTAATTCACGCTGTAAAGAAGATTTGCTTGACCGTAATTGGCAAAGGCTTATTCTTACTCATCTGCACGAAAAAACGCACATCGGAGTGTTGACAGGTTCACCAATCACAGATGTAGAAATAACGCTTGTATCGGGCAAAGCGCACGCAAAGCATACCGAGGGCGGCGATTTCAGACAGGCAACTTACAGAGCAGTAAGACAAGGCTTGCGCTCGGCAAAAAGCGTTTTGCTTGAACCCGTTTATGAATTTACGCTTGAAGTTCCCAATGAAAATATCGGCAGGGCAATGACGGATATTCAGCGTATGAACGGTACATTTTCATCACCGGAAAGCAGGGGAGATGTTACGGTTTTGAGCGGCACCTGCCCTGTTTCGGAAATGGGAAGTTACACAAAAGAGGTTATGCAATACACTCACGGCAAGGGCAAACTTGCGTGTATTTTAAAGGGATATGAGCCGTGTCACAATGCAGAAGAAGTTATTGAAAGTATCGGTTATGACTGCGATGCCGACTTGGAAAATCCCTGCGGCTCTGTCTTTTGCTCGCACGGTGCAGGTTACAATGTGCCTTGGAATGAAGTTGCACAGCATATGCATTTGCCGAGTATTCTTGAACCCGTTAAGGAGGACAGCGTAAGTACAAACAGCAAAAACGCCTTTGAAAAATGCAAGAATCAGGACGATGTTTTTGCTCTTGACAAAGAACTTATGCAAATTTTTGAACAGACTTACGGCCCAATTACTCATAAAAAAGCACCCGAAAAGCGAAAGGTTACTGCGGTTTCCGCAATAGATAAGGCGGCTGAAAAATTAATGAAAAATCCGCAGTACAACGGCACGGAATATTTGCTTGTAGACGGATACAATGTGATTTTTGCCTGGGAGCACCTCAAAGAATTGACGGAACGCAGTCTTGACGGTGCAAGGCAGGTGCTTATAAATATTCTTTGCAATTATCAGGGATACAGCAAGTGCAATCTCATTCTCGTATTTGATGCTTACCGTGTAAAAGGGCAGTACAGAGAAGTGGAAACCGTGAACGGAATCAGCATTGTTTACACCAAAGAGGCGGAAACAGCTGATATGTACATAGAGAAAGTATCGCATAAACTTGCGAAAAACAACAGAGTGCGTGTTGTCACTTCTGACGCACTTGAGCAAATGATAATTCTCGGAAACGGCGCATTGCGTGTATCCTCACTCGCTTTTCTTAAAGAAGTAAGACAGGCGGAAGAAGAAATCAGAAATATTATAAATAACGATTAAACGAAAGTTGGTAGAATACAATCTGACGGCTTTTGCTTTGTGAAGTATTGACAAATATAAATACTGATAATATAATTAAATTGTTATTAATATTACTGATTTTTCAAGGTGATAAAATGGAATTTTTATGTGATACTAATTATATATTGTTCCCGACAAGCGATAACGCACAAAACAAAAGGCTGTATTTTTATATTGACAATGAACTCGTTTATGATATAGTTTTAAAACTTGACAATGCTTCTCCCGATTATAAATTTCCTGTTGATTTAAAAAGATTTAAAGGTAAAAAAATAAAAATCACTTCGTCACCGATTGTCGATATTTGCTTTGATAAAGCCAAGAAATCAGCTTTGAATATGACGGCAAATACAGACCGCTGGTGCATTTTACAGCCGCCAAGGGTTGGATAAATGACCCGAACGGACTTGTGTATGCAAACGGAAAATATCTAATGTATTTTCAGCACAATCCGGTTGCCACAACATGGGAAAATATGCATTGGGGCGGCGCAGTAAGTGATGACCTTATACATTGGGAAGAAATCGGAGATGTACTTTTTCCCGATAAAGACGGCACAATGTTTTCGGGCAGTGCAATAATTGACAAGAAAAATCTGACAGGATTACAGAGAGGTAATGAGCCTGCAATCTTATATTTTTATACTTCTGCGGGAAATACATCAGAAACCTCTAAAGGCAAACCGTTTACACAATGTCTTGCTTACAGTAATGACGGCGGCAAAACGCTGATTAAATATGACAAAAATCCTATAATTAAAAATATTATAAAAGAAAACCGTGACCCGAAAGTAATATACTGTGAACCTGATGACAGTTATATTATGGTGATGTTCCTTGACGGTCACAGCTTTGCGATTTTAAAATCTAAAAATCTGCTTGATTGGTCGCAAATACAGGAAATTACATTACCCGACGATGGGGAATGTCCCGACTTTTATCCGCTTTGCGCAGACGGTGACAGCAAAAATATTAAATGGATATTTTCAGCTGCCTCCGACAGGTATTATATCGGCTCGTTTGACGGCAATAAATTTATTATTGAAACCGAACAAAAAAGACTGAATTTCGGTAATGCGTCATATGCCGCTCAATCCTGGTCGGATATGCCTAACGGCAGACGAGTGAGAACTGCTTTTGCGTCATTTGTAATACCGAATAATCCGTTTGGCAGTTGTCTTAATATACCGCAAAATATGACTATAAAAACAATTAACGGTGAACCGTATCTATCGGCATTGCCTGTAAAAGAATTTGAAACGCTTTATAAAAACAGAGATGTCAAAACCAATGTTGTGATTAATTCGGATATGCCGTTTATTAAGAGTATTCAAAGCAAAGCCTGCGATATTTCTGTTTCTGCAAGTGCGAAAAATTCTTTTTCTTTGGAGCTTTTCGGTCTTAAAATATCTTTTAATGCGGATGATAAAATATTGCAGTGTCTTGATAAATCCGCACCGATTAAATGTGAGAACGGCACAGTAGATTTGAGAATAATTTTTGATACTTTATATACTGAAATTTTCGCTGATTTCGGCACTGTATTTATGGGTATGACATATATCGCCGACAGTAATCTGAACAGCTTGCGTATCGAATCAAAAAACGCAATAATTCACAATATAAGAGTTTCCGAGTTAAATTCAATTCACTAAAAATTTTATTTACTGCTTGAATATATTTACAAAATATGATATTATATATAAAGTCTATAAAATATTAAAAAATACGGAGGAAAATTATGTCTGTTTCATATATGACACACCCGCTTATCCGACACAAAATCACTTTACTCAGAAAAGAAAGCACATCTACAAACGAGTTTAGAAAACTTGTTGAAGAGATTGCCATGCTTATGGGATACGAGGCACTTTCTGACCTTGAAACACAGGAAATTAATATTAAAACTCCGCTTGAAGAGTCAAAACAGCCTGTCATTTCAGGTAAAAAACTTGCCGTAGTACCGATTTTAAGAGCCGGTCTTGGTATGGTAAACGGTATTCTCGCACTTGTACCGTCAGCAAGAGTAGGTCACATCGGACTTTATCGTGACCCTGTCACTCACGAGCCTCACGAATATTACTGCAAACTTCCCGAGCCGATTGACCAAAGACAGATTGTTGTTGTAGACCCTATGCTTGCAACAGGCGGTTCGGCAGTTGCCGCTGTAGATTACATCAAAGAGCACGGCGGTCAAAAAATTAAATTTATGTCAATTATCGCAGCGCCTAAGGGCGTTGAAACCCTTATGAAAGCGCACCCTGACATTCAGCTTTATGTTGGCGCACTCGATCGTGAACTCGACGATAACGCATATATCCGTCCGGGCCTCGGTGATGCCGGCGACAGAATTTTCGGTACTAAATAATAAAAAACGCTGATAAATATAGGAGTAGCCATAAAAACCGACCTCCAAAAAGTTAGATTTTCAGTCTAACTTTTTGGGGCGGCTCAAATTTACGGTTACTCCTTTTTATGACAGAGCAACCGCCTTCTGAGCAGTAGGTCAATCCTCTTTGATATAATATAGTGTATAATGATACTGACCTGACAGCCGATATAGTTATACACAGAAATTGGAATGATATTTATTCTTACGGTCTAAATTATATTTGATTAATGCGGACAGCATTTTTGTGCTGTCTGCTGTAAAACAAAATATAAAAATCTCGCCTATCCGATTGACTTTTATTAATTGATTTGATATAATAAATTTGTTAGTATGATATTTTTGAGTATCGCTAACCTGTCGCAAGAATACAAATTAATAGATATGCAGGTATGGCGGAATTGGCAGACGCGTATGGTTCAGGTCCATATGAAAGCAATTTCATGCAGGTTCAAGTCCTGTTACCTGCACCAAACGAAAATAATCCGAACCTTAAACCAATCGGTGAAAGGTTCGGATTTGTCTATTATTTCCAATATCCTAACTTTAACAGCAAAATCAATAAATACATTGTTTATGAGATTTGAATCAAGGCAGAGAGTTTACACATATACTCTCTGCCTTGATTTTATGCTATATTTTTATGATTTGGTTGATTTTCTTTTTCCCGCTGACCGTCAGGTGTCGTGTAAGTTATATATTTATATCTGTCAATCCACTTAACACCGTATCCCAAGCGTTTCATATTCTCAATAAATTTTTCTTTGCTCTGGCTATGAACAACCGCCATATCTATAGCGTTCATAAGTCGGAGCTTTTTACTGTCACCACGAATTGCAGTTCTATATTCTCTTTGATTCATTGAGCGTTGTTTCGGCTTCTGATAGGGCGTTAATACTTCAAGCCCGAACTGCTGACATATTTGATCCGAACGATTCCGCAGTTCTTCCAAGCCTTTCTCATTTATCTGAATCTTTAATCCCGTTTCGCTGTTCACAGAATTTACAACAAAGTGATTATGCCAATGGTCACGGTCGATATGCGTAGCCACGACTACCTCAAATTCTTCAAAGGCTTTTGCCGTTTCCAAACCTATCTGATGTATCTGCTGAGGAGTTGCTCCGCAATCTGGCTTGAAGGATTGCACATACTGTTTGAAGAACACTCCCTTTGCTTTATTAAAACGATGCTTTGTCGCCAAAAATTCATTGAAAGCGGCTTTCAGAACACAATTCTGACCGCTGACAAGCTTATATGAACAGTAATTCTCATTGTCATAAAACATAGTTTTCTTATCCTGCATTACATAATCAAGAACTCTTTTCATTGCCGTTGCAGTTTGCGTTTTTTCGGAAATAGCTACAAAGGTTGCCATTACGAACACCTCCTTGCTATCTCATCAAGCATAACAACAGCGTTTGAATATTGTTCTTTCAAATCCGATAGCTCAGGACAGATAATTTTGCCCATATTGCAAATAGTCGTAAGCTGATTAAGATTTCTGCCGATTGCTTTAACCTCTTTAAGAATTTCGGGTAATCCGTCAACAATCGTTATTTGCTTATTCAATGCCGAGCGTGTGACAAATTCAGTAAAATTCATACTTGCCTTATCCGCTTTTGATTTTATTAGATTGTATTCGTTTTCACAAAATCTCAATGCCACCAGTTTGTTTTTAGTAATTGTTTTGGTTGTGATCCTCTCTTTCTGGTTCTTTTGGTTCTTCTTTAGGAGGTGTTGTGTGAACAGTACATGTACCTTCTGGTAAC
>OLWJ01001084.1_pt1 | contig 10320 bp, 10 predicted proteins | sample 1674291 | NCBI WGS metagenome assembly OLWJ01 (sample SAMEA103958159, study PRJEB25191) | human gut metagenome | biome: human-associated habitat [ENVO:00009003]; feature: intestine environment [ENVO:2100002]; material: feces | place: Germany | collected 2013/2015
ACTGTGAAAAGTAAGAAAAGTTATACCAATCCAACTGAAAGGAGCGAGAATGTGAGCAGAGAGGATCGCTACTTTATGAGCAGCGTGAAGATCGGCCCCAAGGGGCAGATCGTCATCCCCAAGGAGGCGCGGGATATGTTCGGCCTGCAGCCGGGAGATACGCTGGTGCTGATGGCGGACAAGAAAAAGGGCCTGGCACTGCAGACCGTGGATAAGCTGAACCCGCTGATGAAGACGGTATTTAACAGTCTGCCCAGCGAGAGTGAGGAGGCGGAGGACGAATGAACGTACTGGAGGTACAGGGCCTGACCAAGCGCTACCCGGCGTTTACGCTGAATGGGGTGTCCTTTGACGTGCCGCAGGGCGCGGTGATGGGGTTTATCGGCCGCAACGGCGCAGGCAAGAGCACCACGCTGAAGTCCATTCTGGGTATGGTACACCCGGACGCGGGTGCGGTCAGGGTATTCGGCATGGACTACGCGGAGAATGAGCGCGCTGTCCGGCGTGAGCTGGGCGTGGTGCTGGGGGGGGATCGATTTCTATCCCAAAAAGAAGATCAAGACCATCACAGACGTGACCCGCAGGTTTTATAACAACTGGGACGAGGAAAAATACCGCCACTATTTGGAGCTGTTCCGTATTGATGAGAGCAAGCGGGTGGATCAGCTTTCCAGCGGCATGAAGGTCAAGTACATGATCGCCTTGGCGCTGAGCCACAATGCCCGGCTGCTGATACTGGACGAACCCACCAGCGGCCTTGACCCGGTGAGCCGCGACGAGCTGACGGAGCTGCTGCGCCGGGTGGTGGCCGACGGCACGCGCAGCGTGCTGTTTTCCACCCACATCACCTCCGATCTGGAGAAGTGTGCCACCCACATTGCCTTTATCAAGGACGGCGAGCTGCAATATACCGGTTCTCTGGACGATTTCCGCACCCACTACAAGGACGTGGGCGCTACGCTGGAGGATATCATCGTGCACGTGGAGAGGAGGCCGCTGGATGAAGACGCTATTATATAAGCAGCTGCGGCTGGTGTGCCATCCCATGACGCCGGTATTCTGCCTGTTCGGCTTCATGGTCATCATTCCAAACTACCCCTACACTGTCATCTTTTTCTATGTGATGCTGGGGCTGTTTTTCACCTTTCTGAATATGCGGGAGCAGAAGGACCTGTACTACACGGCGCTGCTGCCTGTTCCCAAACGGGACGCGGTGAAGGCCGGCTGTCTGTTCACGGCGCTGATCGAGCTGCTGTCGCTGGCGGTGCTGGTGCCCTGCGCCCTGCTGGCGGTCCGCTTGCAGCCGGGGAAGGACAACCTGGTAGGGCTGGATCCCAATCTGGCACTGTTTGCCGCCGGGTTCCTGCTGTATGCGGTGTTCAATGCCGTTTTTCTGCCGTCGTTTTACGCGAACGGCTACAAGGTGGGCGTGGCATTTGTCAAGGCGATCATTCCCACCACGCTGGCGATGATCGTGTTTGAGGCGCTGCCCCATGTTCCCGGCCTCATGTGGCTGGACGATATGGACGCGGCCACGCAGGTGCGTCTGCTGCCGTATTTCGTCGCCGCCGTGCTGCTCTACGGCATCGGCACGGTGCTTACGTTCCGGAGGGCGGCGGCGCAGTATGAAAAAGTTGATCTGTGACAGCAACGACCGGCGTGAGCCGGTCGTTGCTTTATTAGATCATCCAGTAGGGAGACTGAGGAGTTTGCCCCTCGGGTAGGGGAATGACCACGTCTGTCCGCACGTCGCCGTACAACGTCTTGTGCTGCGCCATGATATTTTCCAACGGTTCGACAGTGCCACATAGCAGCGCCTGCCAGACCATGCCGCAGGTGGACATGATATAGGCGGGAGTGAACCCATTGCGAATATAAAACTGGATACGCCGCAGACGCAGTGCGTTTTCCGCGTCACTGCCTCCTGGCACAGGAAACTCCGCCTCCGCTACCAGAGGCCGTCCCCGCTGCTCCAGCCGCGAAAGCATATCACTGCCCAGCCCTTCATTACGACGAGCGCGTGTGGTTCCCAGATAGTCCAGCAGTACCAGTGGTATTGTCGCATTTTTCCACAGGGCGGCGTAACTCAGCAGCTCATCTTCGTCAAACAGTCCCCATACCTCGTAACGTCCTTCCTCCAGCAGACGGAGAATATCGGGCAGAGGCTTGCGTTCCTGCGGGACAAAAGCCTCGGATAGCTGGTCGTGATACCAGCGGGGGTATTCCTCTGCGGTTAACAGGCGAAAATTCATAGACGCTCCTCCTTCAACAGCCGCTGCATATCCTCCGGCAGGGGCGCGGTCACATCGATGACCGCGCCGGTGAGGGGATGCATCATCCGCAGGTGATAGCTGTGCAGCGCCGGGCGGGCGATCAGGGCCCGGTCCTCTGTGCCGTAGAGCCAGTCACCGGTCAGCGGGTGGCCGATGGCGGCCATGTGGACCCGCAGCTGATGCGTGCGTCCGGTGGTAGGCGTCAGGCGCAGCAGCGCACGGCCATGAGAGGCCGCCAGCACCTCGTAGTGGGTGTGGGCGGGTTGACCCAGGGGGTCGGCCTGCCGCTTCAGCAGCGAGCTCTCAGCACGTCCTATGGGCAGATCAATGTCGCCCTCTGCCGGGGAGGGGATGCCCTCGCACACGGCCCGGTACTCCCGCCGAAAATCGTCCGTGTGCAGCATGGCCATACATCGGGCATGGATGAAGCCGGTCTTTGCCACGGCCATAACGCCGGTAGTGCCGCGGTCCAGCCGGTTCACCGCATGGAAGCTCTCACTATGCAGATAGTGTGCCGCGGCGCCGGCAATGGTGGCTGTTTCCTCTGTCAGCGCCGCCGGATGCACGGCAATGCCGGCGGGCTTATTGATAAGCAGCAGGTCCTCATCCTCGTACAGGATATCCAGAGGGAAGTCCACCGGCCGGATGTGGGGGTGTTCTCCCGGCAGATCGGATATGTCCGCCGCCAGCACATCTCCGGGGCACGGCACGAAGCGTACGGTGACGGGCGCACCATTGACGGTGATAGCCTGCCGGAATTTCAACCGACTGAGAAAGCTGCCGGAGACGCCCCACAGGCCATGCAGCAGCTGCTTCACGGTCCGGTTGGCCTCCGCGGCGGTGACGGTATGGGTCAGAACACGCATAGACGGCACCTCCTGTTGCTCTTGAATGAAATTAGTATAGCAGAATTTATGGGAATATGGTATACTAACTTCACAAAACGTGAAAGCGAGGGCTTTTTATGGCATCCAAGGTATACTTCGCCGACTTGCGGGCCGACGTGCATGAAAATCTCCAGCAGAAGCTGACCCGCCTGATGAAGACCGCCGGTATGGGCGATATCGACTTTCAGGATAAGTTCGTGGCCATCAAGCTGCACTTCGGCGAGCCGGGAAACCTGGCGTTCCTGCGTCCCAACTGGGCGCGGACCGTGGCGGATTTTGTGAAGGAAAGGGGCGGTAAGCCGTTCCTCACCGACTGCAACACCCTGTATGTAGGCGGGCGCAAGAACGCCCTGGACCACATGGACAGCGCCATGCTCAACGGCTTCAACCCTATGACCACCGGCTGCCAAATCATCATCGGCGACGGCCTGAAGGGCAGCGATGAGGTAGAGGTTCCCGTGGTCGGCGGCGAGTATGTGAAGAACGCCAAGATCGGCCGCGCCGTTATGGATGCCGACGTGTTTATCTCTCTGACTCATTTTAAGGGACATGAAGAGGCAGGCTTCGGCGGCTGCCTGAAAAATATCGGCATGGGCTGCGGCAGCCGCGCCGGTAAGATGGAACAGCACAATGCCGGCAAGCCCCATGTGGCGCAGAAGCACTGTATCGGCTGTGGTCAGTGCCGGAAGATCTGCGCCCACGGCGCGCCGATCATCACCGACGGCAAGGCCGTCATCGACCACGACAAATGCGTGGGTTGCGGCCGCTGCATTGCCGTCTGCCCCAAGAACGCGGTGCAGATCAACTGGGACGAGACCACCATTAACCTGAACCGGAAGATTGCCGAGTACACCAAGGCGGTGGTGGACGGCCGACCCTGCTTCCACATCTCGCTGGTCATCGACGTGTCCCCCAACTGCGACTGCCGTCCCGAGAACGACATGGCCATCGTGCCCAACGTGGGCATGTTCGCCTCCTTCGACCCGGTGGCCCTGGATATGGCCTGTGTGGACGCGGTGAACGCCCAGACGCCCCTGCGGGGCTCCGCCGCCGATGACGCGCACGCCAAGGCCCATGTGCATGACCACTTTCAGCGCCTGCACCCGGACACCAACTGGCGCAGCTGTCTGGAGCACGGCGAGAAGATCGGCATCGGCAGCCGGGAGTATGAGTTGATCAAGATATAAAAAGCGGAAAGCCACCCGTCAGGGTGGCTTTCCTTATGTGTTTATTCCGCATCATCTGCGGACGTTTCCTCTGAGGTGTCCTCGTCCTCCGGGTCGTCGATGTGGGCGAACCACTCCCGGTAGCGGTGCATATCCTTGGCGAACAGCTGCCCGTTGCTGGGCGGTGTGTAGGTGATGGCGTTGGCCCCGGCGGCAATGGTGGACAGGATCGTCTCCTCCGTGGGACCGCCGGTGGCGATAACGGGCAGCTCCGGATAGCGGGCCCGGATCTCCGCCACAATGGCGGGCGTCCTGTCCGCACCAGAGACGTTCACAAAATCGATGCCCGCCGCCAGCTTGCTCTCCAGGTCCACTTTTTCCGACACCACCGTATAGACCACCGGGACCTCCACGGTGGCCTTGATGGCCCGGATGGTATCGTCGTCAATGAACGTGTTGCACACCACGCCGAAGGCGCCCTGGTGCTCAGCAAAAGCGGCGATGTGGGCCGAACGCTGGCCCTTGGTCAGACCGCCGCCTACGCCAACGAACACCGGCACATCGGACACGCCGATAATGGCCTGAGTGATGCCTGCCTGGGGCGTAAAGGGATATACGGCGATGACCGCATCGGCGTTGATATTCTTAATGATGGCCACGTCGGTGCTGAATACAAGCGACTTGATACGCCGGCCGAATACGCGGATGCCGCTGCATTTGCTGATACAGTGGGGCACGGTCAATGCGTGCTTACGCAGGGTGCCTTCGTAAGTGGGAACGTACTTCTTCACATTGCCTTCCTTTCCAGTGGGTCGATTTTTCCTTATTGAAAATATTATAGCAGAAAAAACAACTCATGTAAATAAAAGTGGGCGCATTTTTAACAGTTCGTTAACATTGACTATCGCGGAGAAAAGTGCCGGATAACGACGCTCCGGGACGAAACAGCGGGCCATCCGTCGGATGACCCGCTGCGCTTATACGTTTGCCAGATAGTCCCGGCACTTGTTGTTGGCTTCCCGGGCCACCAGTTCCTCATTCACAGTGACAAGATGCCCCTGCCGCACGGTGACGCGTCCCTGCACCACGGTGTAGTCCACCGGCCCCCGGACACCCACAGTACCCAGCACAGAGCCGGCGTCCTGATCACAGCCTACCAGCTCCAGCCGGCGGCTGTCGATCATGAACAGATCGGCGCACTTGCCCACGGACAGCTGCCCGATGTCGTCCCGGCCCAGCAGCCGCGCACTGCCCCGGGTGGCCATTTTGAGGATGTCATAGCCGGTGGGAGCCTGACGGCTGGCGTGCAGCCGGTGCAGCAAGAAGGCTACCCGCAGTTCCTCCAGCAGGCTTGAGCCGTCGTTGCTGGCGCTGCCGTCCACCGCCAGTCCTACCGGCACACCCAGGGCCAGCATTTCCGGGATGCGGGCCACGCCGCTGGCGAGCTTCATGTTGCTGATGGGGCAGTGCGCCACGCCGGTGCCTGTCCGGGCCAGCAGCCGCAGCTCCTCGTCGTTGAAGTGTATGCCGTGGGCAAACCACACATCGTCGCCCAGCCAGCCCAGCCGCGCCATGTATTCCAAAGGCCGGATGCCCTCACGCTGCAGCATGAAGTTCTCCTCGTCCTTCGTTTCGCACAGGTGGGTGTGCAGCCGAACGTGGTACTGTCGGGCCAGGATGGCGCTCTGACGCAGCAGCTCCGCCGACACGGAGAAAGGAGAGCAGGGGGCCAGTGCCACACGGCACATGGCACCGTAGCTGTCATCGTGGTATTTCTCGATACAGCGGACGCTGTCTGCCATGATCTCGTCCACCGTCTGCACCACGCTATCCGGCGGCAGGCCGCCGTCCTTGACGCTCAGGTCCATGCTGCCGCGGCTCATGTAGAGGCGAATGCCCAGCTCCCGTGCGGCGCTGCGCTGTGCGCCCAGCAGGTCACCGCTATGGGCGGGGAACACATAGTGGTGGTCAAAGCAGGTGGTGCAGCCGTGCTTCATCAGCTCGCCCATGCCGGTGAGGCTGGACAGCCGGATCACATCCTCATCCAGGTTTTTCCAGATCTCATACAGGGTCTTCAGCCAGTCGAACAGCTCCATATTCTGTACCTGTGGTAGGTTGCGGGAGAACACCTGGTACAGGTGGTGGTGGGTGTTGACCAGACCGGGGTAGCACAGCATATGGCTGCCGTCGATGACCTCGTCGGCGCTGATGTCCAGCGCCGTACCGATAGCCTTGATAAAGCCATCCTCACAGTAAAGGTCCGCGTTTTGCAGGACGCGGTCTTCGTCGTCGCAGGTGACCAGCTGGTGAATGTTCTTAATGAGCAGGGTGGACACGGTAATTCCTCCTTATGGTGATAGATGGGTAGGAAAAAAGAGCAGGCCGCAAAGCGGCCTACTCTTTTCATTATCAGGTCAGCGTTCCTCGCGGAAGTAGGAGAGACCGAGGGACGCAGGGGGCTGATCCTCCCGCTTTTTACGCAGGGACACGATGATCAGCACGATCAGAGTGATGACGTAGGGCAGCATCTTTTACAGCTCCTTCACGGCCATCTGGGTGCCGGTGGGCAGGTAGATGTTCAGGATGTACAGGCCGCCGAACAGAATGGAGGCCCAGATGCTGGCACTGGGACGCCAGATGGTGAAGATGACCAGCGCGATGGCCAGCCAGCCGCGGTCACCGAAGGCGTTGTTGGACCACACGCCGTTGGCGTAATCCATGACGTAGTACAGTCCGCCCAGGCCCGCGATCATGGAGCCGATGCAGGTGGCCAGATACTTGTACTTGGTGACGTTGATGCCGGCGGCGTCGGCGGTGGAGGCGCTCTCGCCCACGGCGCGCAGGTGCAGGCCGGGACGGGTGTGGTTCAGGAAGTAGGACGCGCCCAGGGCGATGATGATGGCCACATAGGCCAAAAAGCCGTAGGACAGGAACAGCTCTCCGAACCAGCCGGTGCTGTCGGCACCGGGCAACGTGGTCTTGAAGTACAGACTGGTGTTGGCCAGGGCGATGGAGGGAACCTCACTGTTGGTCAGCTTGATGAGGGAGCCACCGAAGAAGTTGCCTACGCCCACGCCGAAGGTGGTCATAGCCAGACCGGTGACGTTCTGGTTGGCGCGCAGGGTGACGGTCAGGAAGCAGTAGAGCAGACCCATCAGCAGGGAGCCCAGCAGGGAGCACAGAATGGGGATCATGATGGCCAGAAAGCCGTTCAGCTGACCGCCGGCGGCTTGCTCATAGAAGAACGCGCCGATAACGCCGCTGATGCCGCCCACGTACATGATGCCGGGGATACCCAAGTTCAGGTTACCGGACTTTTCTGTCAGAATTTCACCGGTACTGCCGAACAGCAGGGGAATACCCTGCATGACCGCGCGGGGGAAGAAGGATATAAAGTTAAAGCCCATCCGTCACGCCTCCTTTTTGCTGCTCTTGCGCAGAGTGACCTTGTAGGTGATGAAGAACTCGGTAGCAATGATGAAGAACAGGATGATACCGGTCAGAATATCCGCGAAGGACTGGTTCAGGCTGAAGGCGGTGGAGATCTCGCTGGCACCGCGATCCATGGTCACCAGCAGCAGGGAGGCGGCAATCATGATGAAGGGGTTGAACTTGGACATCCAGGACACCATGACGGCGGTAAAGCCGCGGCTGTCCACGATGGTGGTGGTCAGGGTGTGGCTGATCCCGGCGGTCAGGATATATCCCATCAGGCCGCAGATCGCGCCGGAGAGTACCATGGTGCGGATGATCACACGATCCACCTTGATACCGGCATAGCTGGCGGTGCGCTGGCTCTCGCCAACGACGGCGATCTCATAACCGTGCTTGCTGTATGTGAGATAGATATACATCATGCCGGTCAGCAGTGCGACCACCAGAATGGGGAGCAGCTGTGCCTGTCCGCCGATGCGGGGCAGCCAGCCGGCCTCGGAAGCCTGGTTGATGATGCCGATCTTACCGGCGCCTTTGGGCACCTCCCATATGATGATAAAGTAGGAGGCCAGCTGCATGGCGATGTAGTTCATCATCAGGGTGAACAGCGTCTCGTTGGTGTTCCATCTGGCCTTGAAGAAGGCGGGCAGGAAGCCCCATACGGCGCCGGCCAGCAGCGCGGCCGCCAGAGAGATGACGATCAGCAGGAAATTGGAGACCTTGCCGCCCAGCAGGATCATGCAGGTGGTGGTGGCCAGACAGCCGATCAGGGTCTGCCCCTCGGCGCCGATGTTCCAGAAGCGCATCTTGAATGCGGGCGTTACCGCTAAGGAGATACCCAGCAAGACGGCAACATTCTGCCCGGTGACCCAGATTTTACGGGAGGTGCCGAAGGCACCCTTGAGGATCGTGCCGTAGACGGCGATGGGATCCTGACCGGTCAGCAGGGTGGTGATCAGTCCGCAGAACACCAGTGCCAGCAGCAGGATACCGCCGCGGATCAGCAGTGCCTTGGGCAGAGGCAGCGCATCGCGCTTGGAAATATGAAAGAGCGAACCTTTTTTATTCATCTGCCTTGCCTCCTTCCACGCGGGTCATCAGCGCGCCCACTTCCAGCTTGTTGGTTTTGCGGCCGTCCACCACGCCGGAGACCTGACCGCCGCACAGCACCACGATGCGGTCACACAGCTCCAACAGCACGTCCAGGTCCTCGCCCACATACACGACGGCGACGCCCTTCATTTTCTGCTCGGTCAGCAGGTTGTAAATGGTGTAAGATGTATTGATGTCCAGACCACGGACAGCGTAGGCAGTCATCAGCACGGAGGGCTGCTGGGCGATCTCACGGCCCACCAGCACCTTCTGCACGTTACCGCCGGACATACGGCGTACCGGGAAATTCGTGCTGGGGGTGACGACCTCCAGCTCCTGCCAGATGCGCTGTGCCAGCGCCTCGGGATTTTTGCGGTCCAGGAAAATGCTGGCACCCTTGCGCCAGGAGCGGAGCATCATGTTGCCGGTCATGCCCATGGAGCCTACCAGACCCATGCCCAGACGATCCTCGGGGACAAAGCTCATGGCTACGCCGCTCTTGCGGATGTCCATGGGATCCATGCCCACCAGATTTTTCTCCTCGTTGGTCTCCGGGGAGATATAGGTCACGGTGCCGGAGCTGACGGGATACAGGCCCGCGATGGACTCCAGCAGTTCACGCTGGCCGGAACCGGCGATACCCGCTACGCCCAGCACCTCGCCGGCGTTAACAGTGAAGCTCACGTTGTCCAAACGCTTGACGCCCAGCTCGTCGAACACGGTCAGCCCCTCGATCTTCAGCCGGGACTCCACATTCACGGGGGTGGGGCGGTTGATATTCAACGACACGCTGTGGCCCACCATCATGTCGGTCAGGGACTGCTGGTCGGCGTCCTTGGTCAGCACGTCGCCTATGTATTCGCCCTTGCGGAGCACGGCCACCCGGTCGGATACGTCCAGCACCTCGTGGAGCTTGTGGGTGATGATGATGAGGGACTTGCCGTCGGCCTTCATGTTGCGCATGACGGCGAACAGCTTGTCCGTCTCCTGCGGGGTCAGCACGGCGGTGGGCTCGTCCAGAATCAGAATATCGGCACCGCGGTACAGCACCTTGACGATCTCCACGGTCTGCTTCTGGGAAACAGACATATCATAGATCTTCATGTCCGGGTCGATATCAAAGCCGTACTTATCACAGATGTCCTTGACCTTTTGACGTGCATTGTTCAGGTCAAGCTTGCCCTCCAGGCCAAGGATGATATTCTCGGTGGCGGTGAACAGGTCGACCAGCTTGAAGTGCTGGTGGATCATGCCGATACCCAGATCGAAGGCATCCTTGGGAGATGCGATGGTCACAGGCTTGTCGTGGACGTAGATCTGCCCCTCGTCGGGGAAGTAGATGCCGGAGAGCATGTTCATCAGCGTGGTCTTGCCGCTGCCGTTCTCGCCCAGCAGGGACAGGATCTCGCCTTCGTACAGTTCAAGGTTTACATCTTTGTTTGCGATGACCTTGCTGCCGAACCGCTT
>OLWJ01001093.1_pt1 | contig 10282 bp, 3 predicted proteins | sample 1674291 | NCBI WGS metagenome assembly OLWJ01 (sample SAMEA103958159, study PRJEB25191) | human gut metagenome | biome: human-associated habitat [ENVO:00009003]; feature: intestine environment [ENVO:2100002]; material: feces | place: Germany | collected 2013/2015
ACGAATCGTCGCCGCCGACGCCCATCTGCGCGGCCAGCAGACGCAGGAACATGTGCCTCGGCTTCGGCAGCTCATCCTGATGTAGCGCCTCCTCCAGCATCGCGCTCGAATAAGGCAGCAGACTCATCGCGAAAGGTTTCACAGCATGTTTCACGCGCAGGCCGTGGCCTGAATCGTCCGTGATTTCCGCCCAGCGCACGTCCTCATGGTTGCCGGTCTCCTGCGGCAGCAGATACGGCGCACGGTCGCGGTACGCATCGGTGCTCCACACGCCCAGCTTCGCGTGCTTGCGATCGGCGTACGTTTCCTCCGGGCCGACACCATAGAATCGCAGATTCGAATATTCCACGGGCAGCGCCCATTCGATGCCGAACGCCGGAATCGTAGGCAGGCCGCCGTTCTTCTCGCCCGGATACTCGACGTCGAGCTCAACGCGGCCGTCCGTATCGGCAACGTAGCGGACCGTTACTTTTGTGTGCTGCGGAATCGCCAATTCATATGTATACGTGGCTTCCACGGTGTTCTCTCCGCGGGGCGCGATTTCGCAGCCGACGCAGCGGGCGTACTTTCCCGCGACCGCCCAGGCGGCGCGTTCGAAGGCGTGCCCGGCTCCGCGGTCGTTGTCCGTCAGCGGACGGAACGTGGTGATGGAAGGACGACGCAGCACGAATTCGCGTTCGCCGAGCGTGTATGAGACTATGCCTCCCTGCGCTCGGGAGAAAAGCACCTCGCGGCCCTGTCCGCGCACGCCCACGTTCCAGCGGCCGAAGGTGATGGCGCCGTCGGCCGCGCTAGCCGCGCTGGCCGTGCCAACAGTCGCATCGGTGCCCTTCGCGCCCTCCACCACGCACTGGCCGAACGCCAGCTCATAGCCGGCCGGAGCCCAATCGCACGCCTCGCCCAACTGCTGCGAGGCCTCCAGAACCAGCTCCTTGGCGTTGCCGAGGTAGTCGTCGATCGGCCAATCGACATCGAACAGAGCGCTTTCGCCGGCCGGCACATCGAAGCGACGCGTGGCGCTCCACACCGGCCTGCCATCGGCCAGCACGCGCAAGACGAAGGCGTATGCGCCCGTCGACACGAACAGGTTATCGTTCGTGACGCGCACGCCGTCCTGCGTGACCGCGATTTTCACGTTCGCATACAGCTGCTTGACTTCCTGCGCTTTCGGCGAGGGGGTGCGGTCGGCGAACAGCAGGCCGTCGCCGGAGAATTCGTAATCGCTTGGACGATCGCCGAAATCGCCGCCGTAGCACATGCGTGTCGTGCCGTCGGGCAGCTTGGTCTCGATTGCTTGGTCGATGAAATCCCAAATGAAACCGCCCTGGTACATCGGGTAGCGTTCCAACGCCGTGTATTCGTCCATATTGCCGCACGAATTGCCCATTGCGTGCATGTATTCGCAGGAAATGTACGGCTTCTTTGGACCGTCCGTATGTGCCGGGCTGCCGTCGTTCAGATAGCGTTCGATTTCGTCAGCATGCGCGTACATACGGCTTTCGATGTCCGTCACATCCTCGAATTCGCGCATGTGCACGGAACCCTCGTAATGTACCGGACGATTCGGATCAATCGTGTGCGCGTGGCGATACATCGCACGAAAAACCTCGCCCGCGCTCGACTCGTTGCCAAGCGACCAGATCAGCACGCTCGGATGGTTGTAATCGCGGCGCATCATGCTGTTGATGCGGTCCACGCACGCGCCCTCCCATTCGGGGCGGCTGCCGGGGATGCCGTCTTCAGGACGCTCGACATTGTTTGCCACCCACGTGCCGTGCGTCTCCATATTCGTCTCGTCGATCAGATACAGACCGTACTCGTCGCACAGGTCGTACCAATACTCCTGGTTGGGGTAGTGGGAGGTGCGGATGGCGTTGATGTTGTGCCGCTTGCAGAAGACCACGTCGGAAAGCATGTCCTCGCGGGTGATCGCGCGGCCGCGCTTCGCGTCGAATTCGTGGCGGTCCGCGCCCTTGAACACGATGCGCTTGCCGTTGATCGTCATGATGCCGTTTTCGATGCGGAACGTGCGGAAGCCGATCTTCTGCGTCACGGTTTCGATGATGGCGCCGTCATGTCCGACGACGCGTACGGTCAGCGTGTACAGCGTCGGCGATTCCGCGCTCCACGGCGCGATGTTCGTCATTTTGCCGGAATTAAGGGCGATTTCGCCGTTGCAGGCCTGCGTTGATTCCCATACGACATTTCCGTCGCCGTCGCGCAGCGTGCTTTCGATAGTCATCGCGTCGGCGGAGTTGCGCAAGGTGAGTGCCGCGTTGAGTTCGGCGGTGTCGGCCGTACCGGCGGTGTCGGCTGCGGTGTAGTCGGCTTCAAGCTGCACGGTTTCGACGTGCGTATGCGGCTGGGCGGCGAGCTCGACGGTGCGGAACAGGCCGTGCAGTCGCCAGAAATCCTGGTCTTCCAGCCAAGAGGCGCTCGAATATTCGTAGCAGGCGACGGTGAGCGTATGCTCGGCTTCGGGGGAATCGGCGGCGTTGCCATTGCCGTTTCGCAGCGCTTCCGTCACATCGAATTCGCTCGGCGTGAATCCGTCCTCGCCGTAACCCACGAACGTGCCGTCAAGCCATACGTAGATCGCGGTGGCGGCACCGTGGAAGGTGAGGCTGACCGTGCCGTCGTTTTCCAGCGTGCGCGCAAGCTGCGCGTCGAGCGCGAATCGACGGCGGTAGATCGCCACATGGTTGTTTTCCGGAATATTTGGCGCCTGCGGATCCTCGTGACCGTCCCACGGATATTGGACGTTGACGTACTTGTTCTTGAGATAGCCGGCCATCTGCAAGTGGCCCGGCACCTCGATCGCGCCGAAATCGCCATCCTCGAAATCGACGGCCGCGAACGGAGCGCTTTCCACGTCCACGTTGCGCGCTTGTTCGATACGAACCTTCCATTCGCCGTCGAGGCTCTGCTTCGGCTCGCTCGTCTCGCCGATGACATATCGGTGGCTGGAATGTGCCGGCTTGCGGTTCGCTGCGAACACCGTCGGATCGGTGAGCCAGCTTGCACTTGCCGTGGTTGCATGTACGATTGCGAGTTCGGCTGTATCTGCCATCTTGCATCCCCCTGTATTACTTGGTGTCACTGCATCGTTGCGGTTGCGCTGTGCGATGTTGCACGACCGTTTAGTAATGAATTTTACTAACTACCGATAATATATCGCACTTCATGGTATCGTGCACCCGTCGCGTGTCACTGCATCGTTCCGCCACATGTCTATTTTTCACACGCCGAGGATGTGCGATAATAACAGGATGCGCCGATGGCGTCCGCCCGGTGCCCACAACCGCGCAGCGTTGCCTCGCCTTTGCAAAATGCTTGCGATTCCGCGGATTTTCGATTTCCGCGATTCGAGGCATACGTAAGACGGGGGAGAGCTGACTACTCCGCGGCGCTCCCAAGGAGATCACCATGGATGATCGCAAGAAAGATCAGTCCATCCAGTCCCATGCCAATTTTGACGGCGATTCCGCTACGGGCGATCGCACGCAGATTCGGCAGGATCAGCAAAACCAGCAGCCGCCACAAATCGACCCGTCGCTTGCCGACGCGCAAGCCGTGGCCGCATCGCTCGGCGTCGATCCGAACACCGGTCTGAGCCAAGCCGAAGCTGAACGCCGACTCGCGCAATACGGGCCGAACGAGCTCGCATCCGCACCACCCGTGCCAAAATGGAAGAAGTTCCTGGCGCAGTTCAAAGACCCCCTCGTCTACCTGCTGCTCGCTGCCACCGGCATCTCGCTCATCGCATGGTTCATCGAAAAAGCCAACGCTGCGCCAGGCGCGGAAGGCGGCGAAATACTGCCGTTCGACGCCATCGTCATTGTGCTTATCCTTATCGTCAACGCGGTACTCGGCTATATTCAGGAATCGAAAGCGGAAGAAGCCGTCGAAGCGCTCTCCCAAATGACCGCGCCGCAAACCAACGTGCTGCGCGACGGCAAAATCGCACGCATCAACACCGTCGACGTGGTGCCGGGAGACATGGTCGTGCTCGGTGAAGGCGACTCCATTCCCGCCGACGGACGTCTGCTCGCCGCCGCCAGCCTGCGCGTGGCGGAAGCGAGCCTGACCGGTGAAAGCGTACCGGTCGGCAAAAACGTCGACACACTTGCCGAAGCCAAGGCCTTGGGTGATCGCGCCAATATGGTGTTCAACGGCACGTCCGTGACGCAAGGCACCGGCCGCGCAATCGTGACGAGCACTGGCATGCGCACGCAGGTCGGTAAAATCGCGGACCTTCTGCAGGCCACGGATGATGATGACAGTCCGCTGCAGAAGGAAATGAACTACGTTTCCAAGATTCTCGGCATCGCGGTGTGCATTATCGCGGCGGTCGTGCTGGTGGCGCTTGCGCTGACCGAAGGCTTCAACGACATCCACGACGTAATCGATTCGCTGCTGCTATCCGTTTCGCTGGCCGTCGCGGCCGTGCCGGAAGGGCTCGCCGCGATTCTGACAGTCGTGCTCGCGCTCGGCGTGCGCCGCATGGCCGAACATCATGCGATCGTCAAGAAACTGCATTCCGTGGAAACGCTCGGTTCCGCGTCGGTGATCTGCTCCGACAAAACCGGCACGCTCACCCGCAACGAGATGACGGTGGAACGCGTGGTCACGCCGAGCGGTGAGGTGCAGCTGACCGGCACCGGCTATGCTCCAGAAGGCAGAATGATTGCGATTCCCGACGCTGCTCTGTCTGGTTCCGCCGCTTCCGCCGCACAGGTCGAAGCCGTCGCCACGCTCGCCGTGGGCTCGCTGGCCAACGACGGCGAATTGCGCGAAACCGTGACTTTCGGCGCTGCCGAAGCTGCTGGCGATTTAGTTGCGTCCTCATCGGCATGGGAGGCTGTCGGTGATCCGACCGAAGTGTCGCTTATCGTCGCCGCACGTAAGGTGAAGGCCGATCGCAAGTACGCGAACTACACGCGCGTGGGCGAGATTCCCTTCACTTCCGATCGCAAACGCATGACCGTCGTCGCGCAGGATAACACTGATGCCGGGCGTCTCACCGTCTTTGCTAAAGGCGCCCCCGACGTGCTGCTCGGCTACTGCAGCCGCATCGCGGTCAACGGTGCCGTACGACCGATGACGCAAGGCGATCGCCAGCAGATCCTCGCCGCCGTGGAACGCCTGTCCGCCGAAGCGTATCGTACGCTGGGCCAGGCGTACCGGCCACTCGGCACCGCGTCGCTCGCCGCAGTGCCGGGCGTGCGCATCAACGCCGCCGGTCACGTCGCCGACATCGCCGACCAAAGCGATGTGCTGGAAAGCGACTTGATCTGGGTCGGCATGGTCGGCATCATCGATCCGCCGCGTACCGAAGTGCGCGATTCCGTCGCCGAAGCGCATCGCGCCGGCATCCGCACCGTCATGATTACCGGTGACCATCCGCTTACCGCGGCACGCATCGCCAGCGATCTGGGCATCATCGAAACGGACGGAGACGGCAGCTCGGTCGGCAGCGCCGACCTTAGTAGCAAAGTGCTCACCGGCGTTCAACTCGACGAGCTGCCGGACGAGCAAGCGTTCGACAAGGCCACCCGCGAAATCTCCGTGTACGCGCGCGTTGCGCCGGAACACAAGCTGAAAATCGTCGAATCGCTGCAACGGCAAGGCAATATCGTGGCTATGACCGGCGACGGCGTAAACGATGCTCCCGCCGTCAAAACCGCGGACATCGGCGTCGCGATGGGCATCACCGGTACCGAAGTTACCAAGCAGAGTGCCAAGATGATCCTCGCCGACGACAACTTCAGCACCATCGTCGAGGCGGTACGCGAAGGCCGTGGCATTTTCGACAACATCCGTAAGTTCCTGCGCTATCTGCTGAGCTCCAACGTCGGCGAGGTGTTCACCGTCTTCGGCGGTGTGATGCTCGCCGGATTCCTCGGCATCACCCAGCCTGGCAGCCAAGGTGTCACCGTGCCGCTGCTCGCCACGCAGCTGCTGTGGATCAACCTGCTTACCGACGCAGCTCCGGCGCTCGCCATGGGTGTCGACCCGTCCACCGACGACGTGATGGCACGCAAACCGCGCAAACTCACCGATCGCGTGATCGACGGACAGATGTGGGGCGACATCATTTTCATCGGTTTGATTATGGCTGCCGTCACGCTGATTGGCATGGACATGCACCTCGCCGGAGGTCTGTTCACGGACCGTTCCGTGGATGCTGTCGGACATGATGCGCAAATGACTGAGGCGCGCACGATGGGCTTCACCATCCTTGTGTTTGCGCAGATGCTCAACGCGCTGTGCTCTCGCTCGCACGACCAGTCGGTGTTCGTCGGACTGTTCGCCAACAAGTGGCTGTGGGGTGCGATCGCACTGTCCACGCTGCTGCAGCTTGCGGTGGTCTACGTGCCGTTCCTCAACACCGCGTTCGGTACCGTGCCGCTGTCCGCGGGTGCGTGGGTCGAATGCCTCGGCCTGGCGATGATTGTGCTCGTCGCCTCCGAGCTGCGCAAGTGCGTGCTGCGTGCGATGCATCGGCGGTGATGCTGGCTTATAGCGTCGACGGGCTAGACTGGACGACAGTTGGTGGGCGCGCGTTGGCTGCGCGCCCGCTCATATGACGATTGTTCCGGTGATGTTTGGAGGAATTTCGATGCTGCTGTCCGATCGCGACATTCTCGCCGCACAGGCTGACGGCCATATTTCGCTCGATCCGTGGACCCCGGAAATGGTGCAGCCGGCGTCGATCGACGTCCGTCTGGACCGCTTCTTCCGTCTGTTCAACAACCATGCGTATACGTATGTGGATCCGGCGGAGAACCAGGGCGAGCTGACCGAGCAGTTCGAAGTCCGGTCTGATGAGCCGTGGATCTTGCATCCGGGCGAGTTCGCGCTCGGCTCCACGTGGGAGTATGTGAAGCTTGATTCGACGGTTGCGGCACGACTCGAAGGCAAGAGTTCGCTTGGACGACTCGGCATCCTCACTCACTCCACCGCGGGATTCATCGACCCGGGTTTCGAAGGGCATATCACGCTGGAGCTGTCCAATGTGTCGACGCTGCCGGTGAAGCTGTGGCCGGGCATGAAAATCGGACAGATGTGCTTCTTCCAGCTGAGCTCGCCCGCCGAGCATCCGTACGGCTCCGCCGGCACCGGCTCGCACTACCAGGGCCAGCGTGGCCCGACCCCGAGCCGCTCCTACGTGAACTTCTACAAGGCCGATATCACTGACTGATGCATCACAGAATCCCCGGCGCGATGTCATGCACGGCGAGCCATCCGCGTAGGTCGCTGAACTCGTCGAGGCTGACGGAGTGGTCGAGCCCACGGTAGCTTTTCGCGGTGAGGAACGTGTGCTCGTCCAGCCAGGCGCTCATGGCGAAAAGCTCCGGCTTGGCGATCACCGTATCGCTGTTGCCGTAACCGAAGAACGTGGGAATATTGAGCGGCGCGATACGGTCGTCGGCAGGCGCGGTGCCGCGGACGAGCCCAGGCGCAAGGAATCCGGACAATGAAATCGACGCACGGTAGCGTTCCGGATGCATGCGCAGCAGATGGATCGCCAGCAAGCCACCTTGGGAAAAGCCGATCGGCACGACGGCACGGTCTTCGGGAACGTTCTGCGACACCCAATCGTCGATAGCCATGGATGCGGCGAACGCGTCGCGGTCGAGGTCTTCGCCGGACGGCACGCAATCATGGAACCAGGAGTACGCGCCTGGAGTGAACGTGCCGGCCGCCTGCAGCGTCAGCGGCGCGCGCAGTGAAGCGTAATCGTTGTATGGTGCGATGTATCGCATCATATCGGCAAGGTCAGCCTCATTCGATCCCCAGCCATGCAGGCACAGGAACAGCGGCCGTTTCGGTGTCGCGTTGCCGCCGCCGCGCGAATACTGGACGTGCGTCACCTGCAGCGGTTCGCCGAAACGGCCCGGCACCACATCCGATTCGCGTCCGATCAGCTCCGTTTTGTTGCTGTTGTCTGCGGTTTGCGGAATTTCATGTTCGATTGCGTCGCTCATACCTTCCCAATATAGCGTGCGTCGATAGCGTGAGAAGGTGGTCGTGAAAAAAGAAGACCCCGGTGGGATCGGCCACCGGGGAGAGAAAGGAGAGAGAAGAAGAAAGGGTTCAATTGTCGGGAACTCTTGTGTTCCTGGTCGGCTCGTTGTGCTGACAGTTCATATATAACCATTCGATGCTGAGCACATGTCTGGTGTTTTCTGAAAACTTCCTGAAAATCCGATGGCGATTTCGTTCAGGCGCAATTTGGCACAGTTCCCGACGAACACGATTTCGGCTGGATGCGATTCCAGCCGATCGTCCGCCATTGCGCAATCGTCCGTCGCCACGCGATCCGAACGCCGGAAATCGAAAAAACGTCAGATCTGCGCGTCCGCATCCACGCTCATCACATACACGTTGCGTCGCAGCTGCTTGCTTTGCGCACGCGTGATGTCGCCGGCCTCATACATGTCCTGGATCACGCCCAGCTCGATGCCGTAGCTTTCGCGCTTGACCTCCTCGGCCTGTTCCTGCGCTTCGGCGCTGATGCCCATATTCGGACGCGCCCTCAACGCGGATTCGCTGCGTCGGTAGTCCAACAGCAGGCCGGAGCAGTGCTCGGTGTTGTACGTGTCGCCGCCCATCTCCTCATACAGTCGGTCGATCACATGTTCGATCGCATCCACCTGCACCACACGCGTATGCGCGAACAGCTCATCGTCGCTGAACAGCGGGGTCGTGCGCCGGATACGGCTGTTCACGCGTTTCGCCAACGTGCCCATGCGCCGCTGCAGCGCCTTGTACCGGCCTTTGACGCGCCAGATCATACGGCCTGAATTGTGTGCGGTTTCGATGTGGCGCAGCGAGCTCATGATCTGGTCGAGCAGGCGCTCGCAGGCCTCGGCCTCCAGATCGTTCGCGGCGCGGTTCTCGGCGGGATTCGCCTTGATTGCCGCGCGCACGCCCGCCAGACGGTTCTTGACGTACTCCTTCTCCCAGTTGAGCGCGTCGATCTGCAGCTGCATATACCCCTGCGGATCGATTTCGCCGGTGCGCTGTTTCAACCGCGTGATGCGTTTCGTATAGGAATCGATGACCATAAGCACCGCCCGACGGTTGTCCGGCGTGACACGGCCCGACAGCTCTTCGACCGTCCGCCGCAGCACTTCGATGGTGATCTCCGTCATTTCCGTCGACGTGTCCTTGTCGCGATTCGGCGCGAGCAGCGGCAGCAGGAAATTCGCCAGCAGCAGCGTCACCACGATCACGCCGGCGGCTATAAAGATCAGTTCGTCGCGCATCGGGAAGTTCGCGCCGGCCGCCAGCGTGTAGGGGATCGTGAACATCAACGACAGCGTGATGGTGCCCTTCGGTCCGCCGAATGTCATGACCGCGGCGGAACGCCAGCGCTGCGCCGTCATTTTGCGCCGCTTGCCGGTGGTGGTGTCGCGCGCGAGCCGGAGCATCAGCGAGATCCACAGGAACCGCATGGCGATCACCACGGCGGAGACGGTGAGGATCGCGCACATCAGCAGGCCGTTGCTGATGTGCGGATCATCCCAGCTGGCCGACATCGCGTTCGGCAGCAGCATGCCGAGCAGGATGAACACTGTGCCGTTGAGCGAGAACGACAGCACGCCCCACACGCTTGACGATACGATGTTCGTGCGTGCCACATTCGGTCCGATGCCGGTGCGGTCGAATCGGATGATCAGGCCCGCGGCCACGACCGACAGAATGCCGGAGACGTGGACCGCCTCTGCACCCAGATACAGGATGAACGGCAGGAATAGCTCCATGAGAATGCGGCTGGTAGTCGTTTCCCAGCCGAGGGAGCGCAGTGATTCGAACAGCAGGTCGGCCATGGTGCCCACCACAAGGCCGAAGATCGCGCCGCCGAAGAACGAGATCACGAATTGCGCGGCCGATTCGCCCACTTCGAACACGCCGCTGACCGCCGCCGCGATGGCGAACTGGAAGCCGACGATACCGGAAGCGTCGTTGAACAACGATTCACCCTTCAGTACGCTCGTTTGGCGTTCGGTCAGCGCCGCCTCCTTGCCGAGCGACGACACTGCGACCGCATCGGTCGGCCCGAGCGCGGCACCGAGCGCAAGTGCCGCAGCGAGCGGAATCGCCGGCCAGACGGTGTGCAATGCGAAACCGACCGCCACCATGGTCGCGATCGCCAGGCCGATCGCCAGCGACAATGACAGTTTGACGGATTTCAGTAGCTCGGTTTTGTCAATCTCATGCGCTTCCAAATACAGCAGCGGCGCGATGAACAGCACCATGAACAGTTCAGGGC
>OLWJ01001096.1_pt1 | contig 10268 bp, 9 predicted proteins | sample 1674291 | NCBI WGS metagenome assembly OLWJ01 (sample SAMEA103958159, study PRJEB25191) | human gut metagenome | biome: human-associated habitat [ENVO:00009003]; feature: intestine environment [ENVO:2100002]; material: feces | place: Germany | collected 2013/2015
TGACGCCGTGTGGCTGTGCGTCGCAAAGACTTCTTTTCCCAGTGAAGTCAGGCAGCAGCCTAAAAGGAACTTGGGTGAAAAACCCACCGCGGTCGGCACTGTGAGCACTAAGGAAACGGTCGAAGCAGCATGAGCTGTTGGGTAATGCCGCCATTGGGACGTGAGTCCTGAGAAGGTAGATCGTGTACGGGAGGCGAAAGCCTTGTGGTGCAAGGCAGGAGAATTGCACGGTCGAGAATCTGTGGAGTACACAGCGGCGCTCTCTCGTTGTGACGAGGGCAGGAGTGCGCGCTGACACAGGTTGTCAGTGCTTTTTCTTGCCAAAACGTCGCTGGTCATCTCTCAAGTGAGGGGGATGTCCGGCGCTTTTTCATGATAAGGAGGAGTGTAGCTATGTCTAGCCGAAGTGGCGCCCCTATCGACTTTCAAGCGTGGGCACAAAATCAGATCGTTAAGCGAACCGAAGCGGCATTAAAAGAGCGTGATGCAGCGTTTGCCGAACGGCATGCGGAAACGCCGCTGCCGCAGTTGGCGCGATACCTGCACCGCTGCTCCCTCTCACTGGGCCACAGCCCGTCTCCAAACGAAGTAGATGGCGGAAGTTTCATCGAGGAGCGTTTCGGGAGCTGGGAAACAGCAATGCGATTGGCGAAATTGCCATTGCCGACGTCCATGCGTAAGCTCAAAGATACCGCACGATACAAACAGGAAAAGGTAAGGCAAGAGCCGCTATTCCGCGAGGAGCGAAAAAAGAAGAAACAGCTCAAACGCGAACGTGCAGATCAGCGAAAGCACGAAATGGCTGTAAAAAAGCGTGCGGAAAAAGCAGCTCAGGCAGAGCGGGAAGCCAAGAAAAAAGCGGAAGCCGAAGCAAAAGCTGCCGCCTTGGAAGCTGCTCCCACTGAGAATGCGATAGATACTGGCGTTTCGGTAATTGAGCCTGTGACAACACCGATTCAAGAGAACGTATGTACTGAAGGTGTAGCAGAAGTGCTTTGCGCTGCGGATGCCATGGATACCGCCGCCTGTCCTGCTGCTGAACCTGCCGCAGCCTGCGCAGCAGTATCCCCCCAGTCAAGCTGAGACAGTCTGAACGGAGACTGTCTGCTTTCCATAGGGGATGGGGTTTAAGCCGCCCCATCCCCACTTCCTCAAATGCCAAACCGAGACGGCATACGCCGTAGTCTTTCCCATAGAGCGGGAGAGGTTTGCCGGCCTCTCCCGCATCCTCAAAGGTAACAGCCCTGACACGGGCTGAAGGAGTATAGAAATGAAGAAAAATCTTAGATATATCATTGCGTCGCTGCTGGCGCTCATGATGTTGCTGAGCCTGTGCTCCTGCGCGCAGACTGGAATTAACAGCACCAACGGTGGGCTGGATTTGGACTATGTAGGCGAAGCCACCGACCAGCCGGAAGAGGAGAAGCCGTGGTATTCCTGGATCACGGACGCCTTCAGCTTCGGCAAGAAGGACACATCGACTGCTACTACGCAAAGTAAGCCTGACAGTGTGGCGGATTTCTACTCTCAGGGCTCTTCGGATGCACCGGAAGGCAACAAGAGCAACAAGACAGATCAGCCCGCTGCGGCCACGCCGGACGAGGAAAACACCAATACAACGCCCAATTCCGGCAGCAAAAAGGACGACAGCAAGAAGAACGACCAGAAGACTGAGGACAACAATACCCCCGCGCCCACGCCGGAGCAGAAGCCGGACAGCAAGAAGGATACCGTTACCATCACCATCCGCTGTGATACGGCGGTGAATAACGGTATGCATCTGGAAAGCAAGTGGGCGGGTATCGTCCCCGCCTCCGGCTGTATTTTGCCGGTGACCACGGTGGAGATCGAGGAGGGCGACACGGTATTTGATGTCCTCTCCTATGTCTGCGAGAAGTACAAGATCCACATGGAATACAGCGGCGGCACGTCCAGCGGCTGTTATGTGGAGGGCATCAACAACCTCTATGAGTTTGATGGCGGTCGTTGGAGCGGCTGGATGTACTGTGTTAATGACTGGTATCCCAACTACGGCTGCGGCGTGTATTACGTCAAGGCCGGTGAAGTAATCGAATGGAACTACACCTGCGATCTGGGGCTGGATCTGGATAGTTCTTGGTGGGAAGGCGCACAGGATTGGAAAGACACCCATGACTGATACCCGGATGCGTTTCTTCGGGAATCTGCACCCGGCGGTCAGCATGGCCTACTTCGTTTTGGTGCTGGGCCTGACGTTGGGGTGTATGCACCCCGTTACGGTGGCGCTGTCCTTTCTCGGCGCCAGCTGGTTCTCCATCCGCCTGCGGGGCTGGAAAGCCTACGGTCAGACCATGCGGTTCGTGGGCCCCATGTTCCTGCTGATCGCCCTCGCCAACCCGCTTTTCAACCACCGGGGCGTGACCATGCTCTTTACCATCAACCACCTGTGGTACACGCTGGAAGCGGTGTGCTACGGTCTGGTGTCCGGCTGCTCCCTGTGCGCAGTCATCATGTGGTTCACCTGCTATCAGGAGGTCATGACCTCGGATAAATTCCTGTACCTGTTCGGCAAACCTTTCCCCGGCACGTCGCTGCTGATCACCATGACGCTGCGGTTCATCCCCCAGCTTCAGCAAAATCGCCGCGAGATCCGACAGTCTCAGGCCATGCTGCAGGAGGAGGGCACACGCCTGCTGCAAAAGCTGGGCAGCGCCCTGCGGAATCTGTCAGTGCTGCTGACCATGAGCATGGAGGCGGCGGTGGAGACCGCGGACAGTATGAAATCCCGCGGCTATGGCGCAAAGCGGCGTACCACCTTCCACCTGTTCCACTTCGACAGTCGTGATGCCCGAACGCTGGGCCTTGTTCTGGCGGTGGCGGGCATCTGCATTACCGCCCGCGCCTTCGGTCATGGCTATATGGAGTTCTATCCCGCCATGACGCCGGCGGTGCTGGGCAGTGCCAGCTATACCATGTTCGCGTTCTACGCCGTGCTGATGTTCCTGCCCGGTATTCTTGAGACAAAGGAGGGCATCAGATGGCGCTCTTACGGTTTGAGCAACTGAGCTTCGCCTACCCGCTGGCCGAAACGCGAGCGTTAGATGAAGTGACATTGGAGATACAAAAAGGCGAGTATGTGGTGCTGTGCGGCCCCTCCGGCTGCGGTAAGACCACACTGCTGCGCCATGCCAAGCCCGGCCTGCTGCCCGTTGGGGCAAAGGCCGGTGAGACCTTTTATAAGGACACCCCCCTCTCTCAGCTTCCGGAGCTGACCGCCGCTGCGGAGATCGGCTTCGTGCAGCAGAATCCGGATAATCAGATCGTCACCGACTTCGTGTGGCATGAGCTGGCCTTCGGCCTTGAGAATATGGCCCTGCCCGTCCCGGTGATCCGCCGCCGCGTGGCGGAGATGGCCGCTTTCTTCGGCATGGAGACATGGTTCCGCAGTAAGACCACGGAGCTGTCGGGCGGCCAGAAACAGCTGATGAATCTGGCCTCGGCGCTGGCCATGGGGCCGAAGCTGCTGATTTTGGACGAGCCCACCTCCATGCTGGATCCGCTGGCGGCCCGCAATCTGCTTGCCACCGTCCAGCGGATCAACCGCGAGTTGGGCGTTGCCATCCTCATGACGGAACACCGGCTGGACGAGGTATTTCCCGCCGCCGACAGGGTGGTGACCATGGACAAGGGCCGTATCCTTTCAGACGGCGCACCGGCTGAGATGGCACGGCAGCTGTCCGGCAGCACGGAGAAAAGCCGCATCTACTTCGGGCTCCCCGCCGCTGTCCGCATTTTCAGCGAGCTGGAGCAGACGGACGATCTGCCCCTGACGGTGCGGGATGGCCGCCGCCGTTTAGAGCGGCTGCTGCCCATCACGGAGGAAGCCCCTGCACCTGAGCAGAAAAAGGCCGAGAAAGACGCAAAGCGCCCTGCCGTTTTAGAGGGCAAGGAGCTTTGGTTCCGTTATACCGAAAAAAGCAAGGACATTCTTCGCGGCACAGATGTGACGCTCCGGGAGGGCGAGCTGCTGTGCCTGCTGGGCGGCAACGGCGCGGGCAAGACCACGCTGCTGCAAACGCTGGCGACCTTCAAAAAGCCCTATCGGGGCAAGGTGAAACTGGCGAAGGGCCAACGGCTCTGTATGCTGCCCCAGAATGCCCGGTCGCTGTTCGTGGCCGACACAGTAGAGAGGGAGCTGCTGGACAGCGCCAATCAGGATCAGGCAAAGGCCATGCAGATGGCGGAGAAGCTGGAGCTGACGCCTCTACTGGCGCGGCATCCCTACGACTTGTCCGGTGGTGAGATCCAGCGTCTGGCGGTGGGCAAGCTGCTGCTGCGTGAGGCCACGGTGCTGCTGCTGGACGAGCCCACCAAGGGCCTTGACGCCTACGCCAAGGCGGAGCTGGCAAAGCTGCTGCGGGCGCTGTGCCGGGATGGCACGTCTATCCTGATCGTGACCCACGATGTAGAGTTTGCCGCCCGCTATGCCACGCGCTGCGCCCTGATGTTTGATGGCCTGCTGCTGTCTGAGGGCGAACCCCACGCTTTCTTCGCGGGCAACCGCTTCTATACCACCGATGCCAACCGCATCGCGGCGGAGCATTTCCCCACGGACATTACCTGTGAGGAGGTGATCGCGTCGTGTCGAAGCTCTTTGTCAGCAAACGTACCAGAGCCGCCGCGTGGGTGATCCTTCTGGTGCTGCCCGCCCTGATGGTGGCCTTCGGCTATTACCACAGCCACCGCCCTGCGGTCAATCCGGTGGGTTCCCGCACTTTCTGGGACTACATCATATTAAACTCGGATATTCTGCTGGGCCTGCTGTTCCTGATAGCTTCCTCGATACCTTTCATTCTGGTATTCGACAAGAAGAAGCCCCAGGCCCGCGAGATGGTTCCCATTGCGGTGATGGCAGCCATTGCCGTTGTGGGCCGCACAGTATTCTCCATTATCCCATTGCCAAACTTCAAGCCCTGCTCTGCTGTTATCATCATTACAGCGATAGCCTTTGGGCCGGAGGCGGGTTTTCTCACCGGCGCGCTGACAGGCTTTGTCAGCAACTTCATCTTCGGACAAGGCCCATGGACGCCGTGGCAGATGTTCACCTGGGGGCTGGTGGGCTTCCTGGCCGGTATTCTGAAGAATGCCGGTGTGTTTGAGGAAAAGAGTCGGCAGCACTTCACAGCGAAGCTGTGGGACAGGCTGTGTCCGGAGAATACGAACCGGGGCGACCTGCTGCATTTCGTGCGGCAGCTCACCGACCACGCCCCCCTGCGGCTATGTATCTATGGCCTTTTGTCCGGTTTCCTGTACGGCTGGATCATGAACCTTTACTACATCATTGGCTGGATCAAGCCCATTACATGGCAGACGATAGGTATGGCCTATGTGTCCAGTCTCTTTGTTGACTTCTGCCACGGGCTGTGTACGTTTCTGGTGCTGTGGGCGCTGGGCGACCCGTGGGTGCGGAAGCTGGAACGCATCAAGATCAAGTTTGGCCTGACAGCGGAAGAGCGGAATTACATATTGCCGCCCTCCACATTTCAAATAAGCGAGAGAGAATTATGAGCGAACGAAAAACCATCATACAAACGGTGGGACTGAAAAAATACTATACCGTGGGCGGCAACACTGTCCGTGCTTTGGATGGCGTGGATATGTCCGTACAGCAGGGCGAATTCGTTTGCGTTGCGGGCCGCAGCGGTTCCGGAAAATCGACTCTTCTGAATATGTTGGCAGGACTGGAGCCGCCCACCAAAGGGGAGATCATCGTCCGAGGCAAGCATCATCTGGAGGCCATGGACGAGGAGTTACGGACAAAGTTCCGCCGCCGCTATATCGGCTTCGTCTTTCAGAACTACAATAATTTGCCCCAATACACGGCGTTGGAGAATGTGGCGCTGCCACTGGCCATCCGGGGCGTACCGGAGGATGAACGGAACTGGCTGGCGTGGCAGGCCCTGAGCCGTGTGGGGCTGCGGGGTCATGTGGATCACCGGCCCTCGGAGCTGTCGGGCGGCCAGCAGCAGCGTGTCAGTATCGCACGGGCCATCATCACCGAGCCATCTATCGTGCTGGCGGACGAGCCCACCGGCAATCTGGACAGCCGCACCGGTCAGGAGGTCATGGAGCTGCTGTGTGAGATCTTCCGGGAGAGGAACACCACTTTTGTTCTCAGCTCACATGACCCGCAGATGCAGTGTTATACAGATCGTACCGTCTATTTCAGTGACGGGAAAATAGAGACAGAGAATCACCACACCGGAGAGGAGCGCACACAGTGAAGAGAGAAACGGCAAAACGGGTATTGGCATTGTTGATCTGCGTATTAATGACAGCATCCATGCTGCCCACCGTCGCTATGGCGGAAGAAGTCACGGAGGATGTGATAGATGACAGCACCATTGAGGCTTACACGTCTTACGAAAATGGAGAGGATGCCGGCGTCGGCGGGGTCTCGGTTACGGACGAAAAGCCCAACACGGATATCAAGGTCATACCCAGCGACGCCAACGCCCTGATCCTGATGGATACCGGCGCACAGTCCCCAAAAGGCGTTCCCGGTCAGGTGGTAAAGATCGTGCTGCCGCTGGCGGTGAATAAGGAGTACCTGCCCAGCGAGAAATACATGCTGCGCAACATCAACATCTATCCCGATGTGCCTACCGACGCCAGCGTGTCCAACTGGCCCTTTGAGCTGATCTACGCCAGCGATGTGCAGCACTTAAAGGATATGTCCTACAACTCCACGGCGGAGGCGTGGTTCGAGTTCAAGATCAGCGAGTTCGCCAGCAAGGGACGCTATGCCGTGCCCTTTAAGATCAACGCCACCGTGTGGCGGGAGGATGCCGTGAACGGCACCACTATCACCGAGGACGTGACCTTCAAGGTCAGTGCCTATGTGACCGTTACCGACAACGGCAATATGTCCGGCGTTACCACCTCCTTCGGCAGCCTTCAGGTGGCGGGTACCAACGCGGGCGGCTCCTATACCGTGCCTACCGGCACACCCAATCAGACTATCTCCATGCGGATCCCCGTGATCAATGTGGGCGGTACCCTGACCAGCGTGACGGTCTATCCCGTGGTGTCCGCCGCGCTGGACGAGTTCCCCTTCGTGATCGACTCCACCAATTTGGGCAAGTATTTCGACTACTGGGCCAGCGGCGAGGTGAAGTATCTGGACTACACCTTCACGGTGTCGCCCTTTGCCACCTCCGGCAACAAGTCCATTAAATTCAAGGCCAATTACTTCGAGAACAGCGCCCCTGCGGAGGGCTCCTTCTCCACGCAGTTTACCGTGATCGACGGCTATGACGCCTCCGCTATGTCGGTAATGGTGCAGAGCTATAAGCTGTATGTGGACGATACCGAGGTGTCCGGCCTGATGGCAGGCGAGGAGACGGAGCTGCGCCTGACCCTGATCAACAATTCCAAGTATGACACGGCCAAGAAAATCATCTCCAGCCTGGTATTCACCAATTCCCCCGGCCTGACGCTGTGCGTAGGCGGCACGGATACCGCCTATGCCGATTCCATCAAGCCGGGCGGCACGACGATCCTGAAATACAAGATCATGGCCAAGCAGGACGCGGAGGTTGGCCCCGCCATGCTGGGCATCAATCTGACCTATGAGACCACCGAGGCGGTGGCCGGTAAGGCGGCGCAGAACATCATGCTGCCGGTCAGTCAGAAGATGGATGTTCTGGCCGGTACGCCGGAGGTGTACGGCACACTCAGCAAGGATAAGGAAGCTACCATCTCCGTGCCGCTGACCAACATGGGCCGCGCCAAGGCTATGAATATCCGGGTGCTGGCCACGGACGGCATGACCGCCTCCACCCCCTGTTATGTGGGTGACCTGCTGGCAGGCGGCTCCACCAGCGCCGATGTAACGGTGGGCTTCTCCAAGATCGGCGCGTTTGTGGGCAAGATGATCCTCCAGTATGAGGACGCCAACGGCGAGACGTATTCTCAGGACATCTCCGTGCCCCTGAGCGTGGCGGAAAGCTCTGCGGATACAGATGCCAACAGCGTCAACGCAAATAAAGACGGCACAGGCAGCCGCTGGTGGCTGTGGCTGCTGATAGCGATCCTTGCGCTCATCCTGATCGGCATTGTGGTCTATGTCATCATCCGCTATAAGCGCGGCGAGATCGGGCCCGGTGCCGAAAACACCGCTGCCTTGGACGATTTTGACGACGACTTTGACGCAGACGGCGGCGCCCCGGATATTGGAGAGAACCCGCTGACCCACGATGGAAACAACAAGGACGGGAATGTATGAAGCCGAGAGATCTTTTTCACTACGGCTGTACGAACCTGTTCCGGCGCAAGACCCGCACGGCCCTGACGGCGCTCTCTATGGCGGTGGGCGTCATGTGTATCGTGGTGCTGATCTCCGTGGGCCTGGGCTATGAGCAGGCGTACCGTGAGAGCATCGAGGCATTGGGCAGCCTGACAAAGATCGATGTGACGCCTGCCACCGGCGACTATGGGCGCAAGGCGCTGCTGAACGACAAGGCACTGGAGGCGTTCCGGGGCATTGACGGTGTGGAGGCGGTAACGCCGGTCTATCAGCAGTCCGCCTACATCGTGTCCGGCAACTATGTCAACATGGTGCGCGTCTACGGCATCGACATGACCACGGCGGAAAACTTCATGCTGACGCCGGAGCGGGGCGTTATGGCCGAGGACGGCACGCGCCTGCATCCGGAAGTCATGTTCACAGACGACGTGGCGGCTGGCCTTGCCAACAAGGCAAAGGATTGGGAACTGGCAGTAGACGAGAATGGCAACGCCCTCATCGATCTGCTGGAAGTGCCTGTCCGCATGACCTTCGATTCCTCCAGCCTGACCGGTGAGCCGAAGGCCGACACCGACGGACGGGCACTGCCCTCCAGCAACCTGTATACCCTGCGGGTGACAGGCATCTGCTCCACCCTGAATAACAACTTCGCCACCGCCGCGTTCATGTCCTTTGACCGCTTGCAGGAGATGACGCAGGCCAACGCCAATTACATGGGCGCGACTACCCAGACAAAAACAGCGGAGGAAAAGGCCAACGGCCCCACCTACGATCTCGTTTGGGTGAAGGTCAAGAACGTCAACGACGTGCAGAGAATCGTCAAGCTGATCCGCGACACGGGTCTGAACACCTACTCCCTCAATGATATGTTGGAGACGGTGCGCACACAGTCCCGCCAGATCCAGGCGATGCTGGGCGCACTGGGCGGTATTGCTGTCCTGATCTCCGCCATCTGCGTGGCAAACACCATGATGATGTCCATTACGGAACGGACGCGCGAGATCGGCGTGCTGAAGGTGCTGGGCACCGTTCGTGGCGACATCTTCAAGATGTTCCTGACGGAAGCACTGATCGTAGGCGTGATCGGTGGCGCGGCGGGCCTGATACTGAGTTTTATCGCCAAGTGGCTGATACCGGTAATCTTCGCGTCGCAGGAGCTGCGGTGCGTACTGCCCTGGTGGCTGGCGGTCTGCGGCGTGTTGTTTGCGGGCGCGGTTGCCATTGCCGCCGCGTGGATGCCGGCCCGCAAGGCAACGCTTATCAGCCCCAATGAAGCCATCCGCTCTGAGTGAGGTGACGATATGAAGAAGATATGCTGCATAGTGCTGGCCGTACTCTGCGTCCTGCCGTGTCTGGCGGGCTGCGGGAAAGCGAATACCGCCAATGAGGAGCCGCTGATCCGTAGTTTTGTGATCGGCAACAGCACGGCGGAGATCCAGACCCATACAGAGGATGGCGAGACGCGCTATGTGATCGCCATTACGCTGCCGACGGACACGGATTTCAAAAACTGTGCCGCAAATGTAGAGCTTGCCCCGGATGCGGCGCTGGACATGGATAGTCCCTGCATCGTGAACGAGCTGGGCGGTCGGCTCATTTTGAACCTGGCGCTGGAAAATCGTGATCTGGTAGTCACCAGCGGTGAATTGAGCCAGACCTATAGCTTCCAGATCGAGCTGGAATGAGGGCAGAAAAATGAAAAAGACCTGTATAGCTTTGATCGTGCTTGTGGCACTGTTATCAATGCTGACGGCCTGCGGAAAGCAGGCGGACGATCCTGCCGGTGCGGATAGCACATCGACAGACGCAATAACTTCTGTAAGCGCTAATGGTACGGCGTGCCGTGTTGATGTGCGGAAGAATTATGGCGGGCAGGAAACGGGATTGCGGTTCAGCATTTTTGTCCCGGAATCGGCGGTTCAGGACGAGACGAACATCGCACTGACGCTGGAGCTTGGCTCTGGTTGGTCGATTTCAGAGG
>OLWJ01001099.1_pt1 | contig 10259 bp, 6 predicted proteins | sample 1674291 | NCBI WGS metagenome assembly OLWJ01 (sample SAMEA103958159, study PRJEB25191) | human gut metagenome | biome: human-associated habitat [ENVO:00009003]; feature: intestine environment [ENVO:2100002]; material: feces | place: Germany | collected 2013/2015
TGCACGGCGGGGTGGCGGCTGATGACGTTTTCGATCATGGAGGGGAACACCTTGAAGCCGTCGTGCCGGATGATGATGCGCTTGATGCGGGCATCCAGATACACAAAGCCGTCCTCGTCCATGGAACCGATATCGCCGGTGTGCGCCCACAGCTGGCCGTCGGCGTGGCGGCGCAGCAGGTAGGCGGTCTCCTCGGGCTTGTTGTAGTAGCCCTTCATGGCGGTGGGGGTGCAGATGCAGATCTCGCCGCGCTGACCGATGGGCAGCTCGGTCTCGGTGCCCGGCTCGAAAATGGAGACCACCGTGTTGACCATGGGGATGCCCACGCTGCCGGGCTTTGTCACGTTGCCGGCGGCAATGGTAGCTGCCGAGGATACCTCGGTCATGCCGTAGCCCTTTGCCAGCGGGTACTCCACCCCGTGGGCTTTGAGGAACTGGTTCACCGTCTGCTCCGCGCCCAGCGAGAGGGAGTCGCCGCCGGCGGCGTAGTTGCGGATGAAGGAGAGGTCTTTATTTTTCAGCAGCGGGTCGGCAGCCAGCTGCTGGTAGTGGGTGGGCACGCCGAACATGTGCGCGGGCTTATACTTCCACACCAGTGCGCCCAGCTTATCCGGGTCCAGATTGGGGATGATGATGACGTGCAGCCCCATGACCAGCGGCATGTGGATGCCGCAGCTGTAACCGTAGGCGATGAAGGGCGGCATCACGTTCAGCATCTTCTGTCCGCGATGGAACAGGCGGCTCTGGGCGGCAAACTCCTGCGCAAGGGCGTTGAAGCAGTAGTCGGTCAGCATAACGCCCTTGGGCGAGCCGGTGGTGCCGCCGGTGTGCACCACCACGCAGGTGTGCTGGGGGTCGTAGGGCGCGGCGGCGGGGCTGTGCCCCTTGCCCGCTTCAATAAAGTTCTTCCAGCGCAGCACGTTGGAGGCGTAGCGGTTTTTATCCGGGTTGGTCAGCTTGTAGCCCACGGCTTTGGCCAGCGGCAGGCTGTCGGCGGGGCTGAGCACCACCACCCGCTCCACGCTGGTGCGCTTTGCGGCCTGATGGCAGCGGGGGTACACCACGTTCAGGCAGATGAGCAGGCGGGACTCCACCTCCTCGATGTACTCCCGGATGCCCTCGGTGCTGTACCGGGGGTCCACCAGATTCAGGGTAGCGCCCAGCAGGTCGGCGGCGTAGAAGGCGTAGACCACCTCCGGGGTCATCACGCTGACCACCGTGATGATATCGCCTTTTTTCACCCCCAGCGCCTGCAGGGCAGCGGCGGTCTTTTTGACCTGCACGATCAGGTCGGCATAGCTGAACTTGCGTCCGTAGTATTCCAGCGCGGTGTCGCCCAGATGCCGCTCGTTGTTGCGGCAGATCAGCTCAAAGGCCGAGCACTCCGGCACGGTCTGGTGGATGTACTTTTCCTCATAATACTTCAGCCATGGCTTTGCCTTGGAGGCATAGACCGGCTGCTTGGTGGTTTCCGTCATAGGATCAAAACCTTTCTTCACTTTTTTCTTCTTTTCTCTTTTCAGGTCTGCTGCCCGGCGCAGCGGTTGCGGCAGACAAAAAAGGCAGCTTGCCATAGTGGAAAGCTGCCGGGATGCTGCTGCATCAGAGAAGGCAAAACCTCTCATTCAGTATTGTAGTAGAACCGCAGGGGAAAGTCAATAAACAAACCGTGCAACCGTGAAAAGGGAGAACAGAAACGCCTGCAGGTGTTTCTGTTCCCCAAAATTAAAAGATGCTTTCCGCGCTCCACCGCTCCGCCTCGGCGTCATTGCACAGCACCCAATGGCGCGGGCGCAATTCCCGCCACGCGGGGGGCGCGGCGGTGTAATCGTGCATGGCGGGGTCGTAGACCAGCAGCTTTTTCTCCCGCTCCCGGCGCGGGTCCGGCATGGGAATGGCGGACAGCAGGCTGCGGGTGTAGGGGTGCAGCGGGTGGGTGACCAGCTCCTCGGCGTCCGCCAGCTCCAGGATATTGCCCTTGCGGATGACGGCAATGCGGTCGGAAATATAACGCATCACCGAAAGGTCGTGGGCGATGAACAGGTAGGTGATGCCGCGCTGTTTTTGCAGCTGGCGCAGCAGGTTGAGCACCTGCGCCCGGATGGACATATCCAGTGCGCTGATGGGTTCGTCTGCCACGATGAACTCCGGCTCTACGATGAGCGCCCGGGCAATGCCGATGCGCTGCCGCTGCCCGCCGGAAAATTCGTGGGGGAAGCGGGAGGCAAACTCCGGCAGCAGACCCACATCCAAAAGCGCCTGCCGCACCTTCTCCTCCCGCTGCGCGGCGCTCAGCTCCGGGCGCACGTTCTGCAAGCCCTCGCCCACGATGTAGCTCACCTTGGCGCGCTCGTTCAGGGAGGATTGCGGGTCCTGAAAGATCATCTGGATTTCCCGGGTGAGCCGCTTGTCCAGTGCGCGGGAAATTTTGCCGTTGATGCGCTGGCCCTTGTATAAAATCTCGCCGCCGGTGGTGGGCAAAATGCGCAAAATGGCGCGTCCAATGGTGGTCTTGCCGCTGCCGCTCTCGCCCACAAGGCCGAAGGTCTCGCCCTTGTAGATGGTAAAGCTGGCGTTCTGCACCGCAGAGTACGCTTTGCGCCCGCTGCCGTAGGTCACCTGCAAATTTTTTACTTCCAGTAACGGCTCTGCCATATCACAGCCCCTCCTTTTGCAGCTTTTTCACCGCAGCGGGCGGCTCGATGTGGGGCGCACGAGGGTCCAGCAGCCATGTGCGCGCCTTATGGGTAGGCGATACCGCAAAGTAGGGTGGCCGCTTGACAAAATCGATCTTCAGCGCCTGCGGGTTGCGGGGCGCAAAGGCGTCGCCGCGTATCTCGGCAAACAGGTTGGGCGGTGTGCCCGGGATGCTGAACAGATCCTCGCCCTTCACGCCCATCTGGGGCATACTGGACAGCAGCGCCCATGTGTAGGGGTGGCGGGGGTCGTAGTAAATTTCGTCCGCTGTGCCGATCTCCACAATATCGCCCGCGTACATCACCGCCACCCGGTCGGCAAGGTTTGCCACCACGCCAAGGTCGTGGGTGATGAGCACAATGGTCAGGTGGTATTTTTCCCGCATCTGCCGCAGCAGCTGTAAAATTTGCGCCTGAATGGTCACATCCAGCGCGGTGGTGGGCTCGTCGCAGAGCAGTATTTTGGGGTTGCAGGCCAGCGCAATGGCAATGACCACCCGCTGCCGCATTCCGCCGGAGAACTCGTGGGGGTACTGCTTATACCGCAGCGCGGGGTCGGAGATGCCCACGTCCCGCAGGTATTCCAGCGTCTTTTCCCGCGCAGCAGCGCCCTTTAAGCCCTGATGCAGGGTGACGGCCTCGGTGATCTGCTCGCCGATGGTCTTGAGCGGGTTCAGGCTGGTCATGGGGTCCTGCATTACCATGGCGATTTCCCGCCCGCGGACGGCAAGCCACTCTTTTTCGGTCCTGAGCGCCGCAAGGTGCAGCGGGGCGCAGCCGGGGGTGGGGTAGTAGTCGATGCTGCCGCCGGTGATGCTGCCGTTTGCGTCCAGCAGCCCCATAAAGCTTTTGGTGAACACGCTCTTGCCGGAGCCGCTCTCGCCCACAAGGGCCAGCACCTCGCCCCGGTAAAGGTCGAGGTCGATGTCCCGGATGGCGTGCAGGGTGCGCCCGCGCAGCCCGAACCGGATCTGCAAGCCGCGCACCGAGAGGATGGGGTCTTGGGTCATGGGGGATCCTCCTTATTGCAGATGGTTCTTGGGGTCGGCGGCGTCCGAGAAGGCGTTGCCGATCAGGTAAAAGGCGATGGTGACAAAGCTTAAAATCAGGGTGGGGTACAGCAGCTGATACCGCAGCCCCGCCTGCATCATTACCTTGCGGCCGTCGTTCACCAGATTGCCCAGCGAGGGCGTTTCCACCGAGAGACCAAGGCCGATGTAGGTGATGAACACCTCGTTGCCGATGGCTTCCGGGATGGTCAGCGCCATGCGCAGCATGATGACCGAAACCAGATACGGCAGCAGGTTGCGCAGCACAATGCGCAGCGTGGGCGTGCCGATGCAGCGGGAGGCGATGTTATAGTCCCGGTCGCGGATAATTAAAATCTGGTTGCGGATGAACCGCGCCATCTCGATCCAGCCCTTGATGGACATGCCCAAGATCATCGTCCAGATGCTGGGGGTAGCCACATAGGAGATCAGGATGAGCACGATGGCGGTGGGGATGTTATCGAAGATGTTGTACAGCTCGGTAAAGAGGAAGTCCAGCCCGCGCACATAGCCCCACAGCACACCGGCGGTAATGCCCACGACAGCCTCGATGACCGCCACGAAAAAGGCGATGGTCAGGCTGGTGCGCGCGCCCGCCCAGATGCGCGCCCACAGGTCCTGTCCGATGGAGTTGGAGCCCCAGAGAAAGCCCTGCTGCCCCGGGGCGATGTTGCGGTACTGGATGCCGGTGGCGGGGTCTACGGCGCAAAGGTTGGGGTCTGCCTGCCCGGGCAGCAGCGGCTGCACAAAGGCGAACACCACAACCGCCGCCAGCGCTGCCAGCAGTGCTACGGCAAGCTTGTTTTTAAAAAAAGCACGGAAGGTGCTGCCCCAGTAGCTGTAACTGGTGCTGGCAGTGGCTTCGGCCTGCTGGCTGCTGAACCCGGCAGGGGTGAAAAGCTCCTCCTCCGGCAGGGTTTCCCACGCGGCGGGGCCGTCCTTTTGCAGGGTGTTCAGCTGTGCTTCCAGCTGACGGGAACACGCGCGTTTGAACATCAGCGGCCACCTTCCTTCTTACCAAAATTGATGCGGGGGTCAATGAGCACCATCAAAATATCGCCCAGAATCAGCCCCACGATGCCCACGCAGGCGTACAGCAGCACGATGCCCTGCACCATGGTGTTGTCGTGGCGCTGCACACAGGTGACCAGCAGCCCGCCCATGCCGGGGATGCTGTACAGGCTTTCGATGTAGATGGAACCCACCACGGTATTGAGAAACGCCGAGGGAATATACTGCACCAGCGGCACCATGGCATTGCGGAACACATGATGCAGCGCGATATCCCGCCCGCACACGCCCTTGGCGCGGGCAAGGCGAACGTAGTCCTTGTTGCTTTCGTCCACCATGTAGCGGCGCAGCCACATGGCGTAAAAGGCAAGGTTTGCAAGGCTCATGCTGCACACCGGCAGCACCCAGTACCGCCAGTTTGCGGCGTTGAACAAAAGCCCCACGCCCACCGCCGCCGTGCCGTACATCTGGATGTACAAAAAGTACACCGCAGCGGGCACAGCCTGAATGAGCACGATCAGCGCCGTGCCCAGTTTATCCGGCCAGCGGCCCTTGTACTGCCCCATCACAAGCCCCAGCGGGATGCCCAGCACAAGGCTGAGCAGCATGGCCAGCACGCCCATCTGTACGGAGATAGGCAGCTTCTGGGCCAGTATCTGGGTGACCGGGGCGTTCACCTTATAGATATGGCTCACCCCAAGGTCGCCGTGCAGGGCGTTCTTCCAAAAGCGCCCCACCTGCACCGGCAGGGGGTCCAAAAGACCCATGGCCTGCAGCCCGGCCTGAATCTGCGCCTCGGACATTTTTTCGTAGTTTGCAAAGTAGCCTTCCACCGGCATGAGCCGCAGCAGGCAGAACACCAGCGTCACGATGATAAACAGCGTCAGCACCGAGCGCCCGATGCGCTTTGCAAGATATTGCACCATGGTGTGCACCTCTCTTTTTACTTGAAATACCGATAGATATAGCATACCGCAAATTGCCCTTTTTGGGAAGTGCTTTGTGGGTTTTTGCGGGAAAATGGGGAGAGGGACGATTTTGAATGCGCTCCGCTATGCTCTGGCCATGTTCAGCGGAAAGAATATTTATAATTTCGCGTTTGTCGCGCTCTGCGGAGCGCTCCAAACGCTATTTTCACAGGTGGGGTCGTAGCCGGGAGCGGCAACTCTTCGGGGAACAAACCCTCTCAGTCCGCTCCCGTTGGTCGCGTCCAGCTCCCCCGAAGGGGGAGCTTTTTGCCATCTCCCGGTCAGTAGAGCAAAACCTCCCCCTTTCGGGGGAGGTGGCATCGCGTAGCGATGACGGAGAGGGTTTGCCCGCTCCCCGCAGCGCCGCCGCTTCCGCAGGAAGCAGGCGCTGCAAATGCAGTTGACCGTTACGACCCCACCCGTGAAAATGCAAAGCCGGAGCGTCCGCAGACGCTCCGGCTTTGCTCTATTAAAAATATTCTTTCCGCTATTTATGCGCAGAGCAACGCGGAGCGCATTTAAATCGTTTTACCGCGCATCCCGGTTGGCGTTATACTCGTCCATGGAAACGTAGTGGTCGAGGATATGGATGCCCTTCAGGCGGTTCGAGGAGAAGCCGGTGGGGGCGTACTGCCCCTCCCACAGGTTCAGCCGGGTGGCAATGTAAGGCGGCACCGGCAGGCTGAGCGGGATGACCAGCGCATTCTCGATGAGGTACGCCTCGGCCTCGGCAAAGGCGGCGTACCGGGCGTCGAGGTCGGCGGTGATGGCCTTGGCCTTTTCTACCATGTCCATGTAGGTCATGACATAGTCGGCGGTCTCGCCGGTGATGATGCCGTCCTCTACGCCGGTGCGCAGAAAGGCGTAGCAGGTGCCCCGGTCGCCCGCCTCCTGATAGAAGGGGTACACCTCGGTCTCGGGGTCGGAGTAGTCCGCGCCCCAGTAGTAGGACATGAACTCGTAGGCACCCGCGCGGCGCACTGCGTTCAAAAAGTTATCCGACGGCCCCTGTGTAATAATAATATCCACAAAGTCGAAGCCGTCGTTCAATACGCCCTCTACCTGCTGCTTGAACACCTGACACTGCTTGTCCCAGTCCACCACGGCGGGATTGTAGGGGTACTGCACCTTAATGGGGAAGGTAGCCCCCGCAGCGGTCAGTTCCTGCACGGCGGCGTCGCGGTACTGCTTGGCGGTGGCTTCGTTGAAGTGGTCGGTCACCTTGGCAAGCGCGCCGCATTCCGTATAGTCCACGCCCTTGCTGTCCGCGCAGAAGGAGGGCGGGGTGATGGTGTGCAGCTTGTAGTTTTCGTACCCTTCCGGCGCAGTGACCGCCAGCGTAACGGCGGGGTTGATGGCGTACAGGAACGCCTTGCGGAAGTTGGTGCTGTTCACCGCCTTGGCCCAGTTGTCCGGCTGGTACTGGGCGTCCACGCCGGTGGTGTTCCAGTTGGGGAACTGGTGGGCGTAGGGCAGAAAGTTGAAGAAATAAAAGTAGCTCTTGCCGGTCTCCGGGCGATCCATGGACACCATATCCTTGGTGGTATCGTCTGCCAGCCAGCTGTCCAGAATGTCCGAGCTGATGGTGGCCTGATCGATCTCGCCGCGCCGCACCATCTCCGGGCCGCTGATGAGCGCCTCCTGATTGTAGATGTAGCGGACGGTGTCGATGTAAACATTGTCCTTATCGTAGTTTTCGGGGTTTTTCTTCATCACCCAGCTTTCCAGCGGGGTGTACTCGGCCAGATAGAACGCACCGCAGTTGCAGGCGGTCTCGGCGCTGGTGCAGAACTGGTCGCCCAGCTCTGCCAGCATGGGGCCGTAGGCAGGCTCATAGGGAGCGTAGTTCAACAGGCTCAAAAAGCCCGGGAAGTCGTAGTTCAAAGTATAGGTCAGGGTGTGCTCGTCCACAGCTGCCACGCCCACGGAGGAAAAATCCACGGCGGGGCAGGTGGTGGTGCTGCCGTCGGCGGCGGTCAGGGTCACGGTGCCTGCGGCGTCGATGGTGTAGGTGGTGCCGTCCTCGGCTACGGTGCCGTTGTTGGCGTTGTTGCGCCAGACGCAGTAGTTATAGTAGTCCTCAGCCCCGGCCACATAGGGGGTGACAAGGCTGGCAGTGCCGGAGGCGTAGTCCGGGTTCAGCAGATAGGCCAGCGCGTCCACAAAGTCCTGCGCGGTCACGGGGCCCAGCACCGCGCCGGTATAGTCCACCCAGTTCTCGTCCCGCAGGTGGAAGGTCCATGTCAGGGTGTCGGCGTCCCACTCCCAGCTGGTGGCAAGGCCTTCGCGGATCTTGCCGCGGCTGTCGTACTCCACCAGTGTGTCCACGCAATGGGTGCCGTGGTACAGGTCCGGGTCGGCAGAGCAGATGAGATAATTCAGGGTGGCGGGCTGGCGGGCGTACAGCACGGTGTAGGTGGCGCTGCCGTCACCGGCAGTGCCGCTCGCAGCGGAGCCGCCGCAGCTGCTCAGCAGCCCGGCAGCAGCGGTGGAAAGGGCTGCCGCGCCGCCTGCCTTGAGAAACTGGCGGCGGGAAAAAGCATGATGCATCATAAAAACCTCTTTCGCTCTTTGTAAAAAAAGAGGCAACGGAACCACATCCGTTACCTCTCTGTAACAAGTCCATCGGCTACCAACGGTAACTTTAAGCCCAGTATAGCATTGTTTGGGCGCAACGTCAAATAGTTTCCACCGGGGCGGGGGCTGACCCCTCCCCGTGAAAATGCAATGCCGGAGCGTCCGCAGACGCTCCGGCATTGCTCTATTTAAAATAATTTTTCCGCTATTTATGCGCAAAGCAACGCGGAGCGCATTTTTAATCGTCCGGCTGTTACTCGGAGCGCGGCGCTTCGAGACTGGGCGCAGCCACATTGGCAGGGGCTGCGCTCTGCCCGGCAGGGATGGTATCGGGCAGGGCAGTGGCGGCGGTCTCCGCAGTCTTTACGGCAGCTTCGGCGGCAGTTTCTGCCGTAGCTTCGGCAGCGTTTTCCGCTGCCTTGGCGGCTTCCTCAGCGGCCTTGGCGGCGCGCTCGGCTTTCAGCTGCTCGGCGCGCTGACGCGCTTCCTCCTGCCGTTTCTGGGTGCGCGCCTTGATGCGGCACACCGAGCACAGTCCCTCGGCGCTGTCCGGGGCAATGGGCTTGCCGCACTGCTTGCACAGGGTCTTGGTGCACTTGTGCAGCACCACAGGGCCAAGGGTGGTAAGCTGGTACAGCTTCATGCCGTCAAAGCCCTTGTTGGAGCACACGTTCATGCACACGCCGCACTCGCTGCACTTCCACGGGGTAAGCACCATACGGGTCTGGCCGTTGGGCATCTCCTCAAACTTCAAAGCGTTGGCGCGGCAGGCTTTTTCGCACCGGCCGCAGCCAAAGCAGTTGTCGGTGAATTTGGGCATATAGTAGCCGTACTGCAGGGGCGTTTCCATGGCGGCTTTCAGCTGCTTTGTGCGCTGGTGCAGCAGCAGACGGAAGTCCACCCCGCTGTCCTCTTCGCTGCGCAGGCCGGGCAGCATTTGCAGCAGCTTTTTGGTGCCGCTCTTGGAGCCGTGGCTCACCTGTTCCAGCATCTCGCGGCGGGTCAGCTCCTGCACATGGTAGGGGTACTCCTTTTCCTCATAAGCCAGCGAGAACCGCGCTTCAAACATCGGCTGACCGAAAAAGTCCACAAGGCGGGTCAGTTCCTTGCGCAGCTGCTCGGCGCACAGGTCGTTCTCGCACTGCCCGCAGGGGGTCAGGTCCAGCACGATCTTTTTGTTCAGCGCCAGATACGCCAGCGCCTCCCACGAGAGGGCACAGATGCAGCTGCGCACCACGGTGTTTTTGCGGCTGGATTTTTCACAGCCGATCCAGATGGTATCGTTGTCGGTGTCCGCTGCGGCGGTATCCCGCTGCACCTGCTCGGGCGAGGGCGCAATGCAGCCGCTGCGGCAGGCGGAAACGCACAGCCCGCAGTCGGTGCAGGGATCCCAGTCCTTGACGAGGTTCGGGCGGGTAAAGATCTCCTCACCGTAGGGGCAGATGTCCTTGCAGGTCGTGCAGGGCTTGCGGTGGGGGTGCAAATTCCAGCACTGGCGGCGGTTGATCTCGGGATGGCTGGTCTTCATCAGGGCATCCATTGCGGTTCTGGTAAAAAAGCCCATGGTCTTACTCCTTTTCCACAACAGAGGTAAGGGCGGCGTGGTCGAGCAGAAAACGCTGCACCTTCTGGTTGGTCACGGCGGCGGCGATGGCGTCCCGGCTGAGCACCTTGCGGATCTCTTCTTCCGGGGTGTCGTGCAGCTTGGAAAGGCGGGCGATCTCGGCGTCCACCTCCTGCTGGGTCACGGTGATCTTTTCGGCTTCGGCAATAGCGCGCACTGCCAGCATTGCCCGCAGCTGGCGCTCGGCTTCCTTGCGGTAGCCCTCCCGCACCTGCTCCGGGGTCAGCCCGGCGCTCTTACAGTAGAGCTCCATGGTCATCTGGCTCTTGCGCAGCCGCTGGCGCAGCTGGGTCATCTGGTATTCGGCGTTCTGCGCCAGCAGCTCTGCGGGCAG
>OLWJ01001101.1_pt1 | contig 10253 bp, 3 predicted proteins | sample 1674291 | NCBI WGS metagenome assembly OLWJ01 (sample SAMEA103958159, study PRJEB25191) | human gut metagenome | biome: human-associated habitat [ENVO:00009003]; feature: intestine environment [ENVO:2100002]; material: feces | place: Germany | collected 2013/2015
CCAAAAAGAACAGCAAAAGAATGACCGGCTTGCAGTAAAAAAGCGGGCGGAGCCGGAGAGATAGGAGGTGCCAACTTGCCTACCAAATTTCAGCTCATTACCGAGCTGTATGACCAGACTGTGCAGAGCGTTACCGGCAGCTATCAAAGCTGGACGGGCTTTCTCCGCGCGGCCTGCTACAATTACAAATGCCCCTTCGATGATCAAATTCTGATCTACGCCCAGCGCCCGGACGCCACGGCGGTCCTTGAGATGGAGCGCTGGAATCGTCAGTTTGGCCGCTGGGTCAATCGTGGGGCCAAGAGCATCGCCGTATTTGGTGATGACGGGCAAAACTGTCTGAAGCTCTACTTCGACGTGTCGGATACCCATGCGTCCTGTTTTGCCCGTCCACTGCCCATCTGGACGATGCACCCGGCCTTTGAGCCGGAGGTCATCGAAACGCTGGAGGCCACCTTCGGCAACCTGGCCGAAAAAGAAAATCTGGCGGATGCGGTGCGCTCCGCCTGCCACAACGCCGTGGCGGACAACTTCACGGACTACCTGCAAGACCTGCGCGACTGCCGCGAGGACAGCCTGCTGGAGGAACTGGACGACCTCAATTTAGAGGCGTTCTACCGGGACGCGCTGGAGGTCAGCGTGGCCTATATGCTGATGACCCGGCTGGGCCTGCGGGCAGACGATTATTTTTCTCCCGATGAGTTCGCCCATGTTTACGAATTCAACACACCGCCTACGATCAACGCCCTGGGCATCGCTACCAGCGACATTGCGGAGATGGGCCTGCGGGAGATCAGCCGCACAGTCATGCAGGCCCAGCGGGATCAGTTTTTTGCAAACCGTGAAAAAAGCAGATATGATGACCACACAGAACAACACGAAACACCCCATGAAAGGAGCAAACAGCATGGAGGTCACTTACAGGATGCAGGACGGCTTTCAGGTGCCGAACCTGCTGATGCCGCAGACGCCGGAGGTGCATCTGGGCAAGTACGCGGAGCTGCGGAGAGAATATCTGATGAAGCGCCGCAGGGTGCTTTACACCAACCTCAAGACCAGCGGCAAGCTGACGGAGCATCTGGCAGAGATCGAGCAGACCGCGCGGAAGATGGTGGAGCAGACCGTGGCGCAGATGGCGCAGGCCGAGGGCGTGACGGAGGAGCTGAAAGCGACCGATCCCCTGCGCTGGACGGGCCTGATGAACAATCTCCGGCACAGCGCGGAGGAACTGGTGCTCAGCGACCTGATCTACGCCTGACAACCCAAGAGCCCACAAAGGCAGGAAGTGATGAGCTTCCTGCCTTTGTCGATCACAGCGGGGATTATGTGCTGCTGGATCGTCTACGCGCCGACTGCGACTACTTCCTCGGCGCTGGTGGCCGGAGTGAAAAGCATTTGTGGGCAGGCAATGTCCACGCGCAAATCAAAAAAATGCGGGAGCTGTATGACGCCCTCCCGGAAAAACCGGAATGGCTGACCGCAGAAGCCATTGACCGATATGCCGCGCAGATGGCCGCACCCTATCAGGTCGCAGCCTATCACCATTTTGAAAACGGCTTTGACGATAAGCTGGACTATCAAAGGCTGGAAGAAGCGGAGGCCGCGGCGCAGGGCTATGTTGCCGGTACGATGGAGAAAGACGGTTTTGCATACGACGGCGCTGCCGTGTATGACGCCGAAACACGCCAGTGCCTCCGCGTCTACGGTGATTACCCGGACGAAAAGGCGCAGGAACAGGCAGCAGCCTTTGCGCTGGAGCACGACACCGTAACCCCCAACGGTACGGAGCTTCCTGCTTTTCTGGATATGCACCTCATTGAAGCGAATCTGCTGGACGACGGCGGGCGCAAGCACAAGCGGCAGGAGATTTTTGAATACTTTCAGGCGCACAAGAATCTTGCGGAACGGATGGAATTTCTCAAAAACAGCTACAACGATATATGGGTGGAAGTCCTGACTGACGGTGTTCGGACAGGCTACCATGCCGAGAAAGACGGACTTTTGATGTGGGAGGGAAGCTACCTCTCCCGCACCTCAGAGTCCGTTTTTTCATGGTCGGTCATCACCGAAATGACCGAGGGGCTGATCGAGCGCGGCGAGTACAAGATCAAGCTGGGCCTGCAAAATGCCCCAATCGTCGCAGAGCAGCTTGCCCTGTTCGACATGGGCGGCGACGCTCCGGTGTACGAGGCTCCGGCAGATGCGCCCTCCGGCATTCTGGCCCCGGCCCGCACGGTGCCGCAGGAGGTCATTGATCTGGCCCTCTGCACGGGCGGCAACGAACCCAACAGTGCGGAGCGCATCGCAGTGTTCTATATGCGGGAGCGGCCAGAGCAGGAAAATGAAGAGTTCCTGCGCCGGGAGTTCGGTAGGGCGAACGGGCGCGGCATCGAATACGAAGGCCGCAAATATGCCGTTTGGTTTCTGGAGGACGGCATCCACCTCGCCCAAGGCGACAGCGTCCGCACCGGATACAGCAAAACCGTGGTCTCATGGGGACTGGCGGCGGGCCGCATTTTGGAGTTGCTGGAGGCGGGGACTTATCTCTCCGCATCCGAACTGGCGCAGGCCCCGGACAAGGTACTGCACGAAGCGATGGACGCCCTCCTGATGACCGCCCGTGACCTGAGCGAAGAAGGCCGCACACAGGTTCTTTTCCCGCAGACATTGGCGATCCATGATCAGCACAAGGGCTACCCGGAGCTGGACGAGGACATGGTCGCATTCGCTAAGACGGATGGTGGCCTACAAATGCTGGCACAGGAATATCATGCCTTCCTTGACGCCTACGCCGCAGCCCCGGACATTATGCGTTTCCGCATCAGCGGCTATAACACGCACCGGATCGGTGTTGTGCTGGATGGTCTGCCCTACCCGGAACGTAGCTTCACCGCCCAGCCCAGCTTCCTGCGGCAATGCAAAATGTTCATCACACAAGACGAGATCGACCATTATTTTTTGCGGGAGGGCGTCGAAAGTCGGCTGGCGATCTATTCCCACTTCTGCTATCCCCACACGCCGGAGGAGCATCAGAAATTCATCAAGGGCAGCTTTGGTGAGTACAGCGGCGGTGGCCGTGCCGGATACCAGCACACGAAAACATCAAAAGGGCTGGAGTATGAGCGCGACTATAATTTTAAGAAATATGATACCGTCCATCTGACCATCCCCAATGTGGTCAAGGAGTATGAGCACCTGATCGCGCAGAAACGATTCCCCGGCGAGGATGCCATCGCAAAGATCCCGGAATATGAGCGTGGGCAGTTGGCTCGAACCGTCTATAACGGTTTTTACAATGCGCCGGACGATGTTCCGCGTCCCTATCCCAAGGGTGCGGATTATTACGATGCGCTTCCCATGATCGAGGAGCAGCTGCAAGATAAGGGCAAGACTGCGGATATGCTGGCGGCACTGACTTCCCGGCTGGATGACTTGCCGGAGGATGACCGCCATTACAGCTCCGTTCAGCGCGCAAAGGATCGGCTTTCGGAGTATGTGGACGGCACTTTCAGCCTGTTCAATCACCGGCATGATGCTCCTCAGCAGGAACGCAGCTTTGTGGAGCAGGTCGCAGAGGATGCAGCACGGCTTGCCGCAGAGCAGCCGCCCGCCCATGAGCGGTTCAGCGTGATCGAAACGGACGACGGCTACGCCGTCTGGGACGATATTCGGGACGAAATTTATGTTGACAGCGAGGGCGTCCGTGAGACCTTCCCCAGCGAGTGGCAGGCTGAGGATTATCTGGAGCAGGTCAGAAAGGCGGTCAGCGAAAAGGAAGCGGCGGAATGGCTCTATGTAGAGCGCGCCAAAGACACCGCCGCAGAGCAGCCGGTCGAGCCTGCCACGCAGCCAGCAATCACCGACGCAGAATTTGCGGCACAAAATCTTGTTCCCGGTGAAACGGTATTTGAGATCAACGGCAGGACCTTCCTTGTGGATCGCGTGGATACCGCGCACGGCGTTGTCAACTTTCAGGACATTACCTTTGTCCAAAAGGTCGGCTTTCCCATCTTCCGCACGGAACCGATCTCCTTTGTTCGGAAAATTGTGGAGCAGGCGGACCCCGCTGCGCTGGCCCCGCCGCAGCCGCAGACGGACAAGCCGCCTGCGGCGCTCACCCCGCCGAAAAAGAAAAAGCAGAACGCGCTTGCCTATCCGCTGGACACGGATGGCCGGAACTACCGCATCACCGATGACCACATCGGAGAGGGCGCACCGCTGGAGCGTTTTCAGCACAATCTGGACGCGATCCGTACCCTGAAAACCGTGGAGGCAGAGAACCGCGCCGCCACAGCGGAGGAACAGGCAGTGCTGGCGCAGTATGTGGGCTGGGGCGGTCTGGCCGATTTCTTTGACGAAAAGAACCCACGCTACAATGAGTTGAAAGACCTGCTGACGGACGCCGAATACGCCGCCGCCCGCGAATCCACGCTGACAGCGTTCTTTACGCCGCCTGTGGTCATCCGCGGCATCTATGCCGCCCTGGGGCAGATGGGCTTCACGCAGGGCAACATTCTGGAGCCGTCCTGCGGCATCGGCAATTTCCTCGGTATGCTGCCGGAAGATATGAGCGGCAGCAAGCTCTACGGCGTGGAGCTGGACGATCTGTCTGGCCGCATCGCCAGACAGCTTTATCAGAAAAGCAGTATTGCGGTGCAGGGCTATGAGAAGACCGTCTTCCCGGATAACTTTTTCGATGTAGCCATCGGCAATGTGCCGTTCGGCCAGTTTCATGTGCCGGACAAACGCTATGACCGGCTGAATTTCCCCATCCACGAGTATTTCATCGCCAAGGCACTGGATCAGGTCAGACCAGGAGGCGTCATCGCCGTTGTGACCTCCAGCTACACCATGGACAAGCGCACCGCCAGCGCGCGAAAGTACCTCGCGCAGCGAACGGAACTGCTGGGGGCGATTCGGCTGCCCAACGATGCGTTCAAGGCCGCGGCAGGTACGGAGGTGGTTTCAGACATTCTGTTCCTCCAAAAGCGGGAACGAATGGTGGATATAGAACCCGAATGGGTGCACCTTGCCACCAACGAGGACGGCATTCAGATGAACAGCTACTTCATCGACCACCCGGATATGATCTTGGGCGAGATGAAGATGGTGTCCGGGCCGTTCGGCCCCACGCCCACCTGTGAGCCGTACCCGGAGCAGCCGTTGGAAGCGCTGCTGGCGGAAGCTGTTCAGAATGTCCACGGCGAGATCGCCGCCTATGACCGGGAGGAGGAATTGGAGGGCGAGGATCATTCCATTGAGGCTGATCCCGCTGTCCGCAATTTTTCCTATACACTGGTGAACGGGCAAATCTACTACCGTGAAAACAGCCGTATGAACCCGGTGGAGGTATCCAAGACGGCAGAGAGCAGAATCCGCGGCATGATCGAGCTGCGGGACTGTGTGCGGACGCTGCTGGAGTATCAGACCGAGGACTATCCCGATGAGGAGATCAAGGCGCAGCAAGCCAAGCTGAATGCCCTCTACGATGCCTTCACCCGGAAATACGGACTCATCAACTCCCGCGGCAATGCCATCGCCTTTGACCAGGACAGCTCCTATTTTCTGCTCTGTTCGCTGGAAATTCTGGACGAGGACCGGAACCTGAAAAGGAAGGCGGACCTGTTCACCAAGCGCACCATCCGCAGTCACAGACCCGCTGAAAGGGTAGATACGGCAGTGGAGGCGCTGGCGCTGTCCATTGGCGAAAAGGCTCATGTGGATATGGACTATATGAGCAGGCTCACCGGCAAGGACGAAGAAACACTGTTTTCTGAGTTGACCGGCGTGGTGTTCCTAAACCCCGCTTACACCGGCGAGAACGACGGGCATGAGAAATACCTGCCCGCTGACGAGTATCTTTCCGGCAATGTGCGTCAGAAATTGACGGTTGCCCAAGGCAAGGCGGAGCAGGACCCGCAGTATCAGATCAACGCCGATGCGCTCGCGCAGGTGCAGCCCACCGACCTCACCGCCAGCGAGATCTCCGTCCGGCTGGGCGCTACATGGCTGGACACCGAATATGTCCGCCGATTTATTTTTGAAACGCTGGGGCCGCCCCGCAGCGCGCAATGGAGCATGAAGGTCCACTATTCCGGCATCACCGGTGAATGGCGCATCGAAGGCAAAAGCACGGATCGCGGCAATGTCAAGGCCATCAGCACCTACGGCACCAAGCGCGTCAACGCCTATGAGATTATCGAAACGACACTTAACCTGAAGGATGTCCGCATTTTTGATTACCAATACGATGAAGAAGGACGCAGAATTGCCGTTCTGAATAAGAAAGAGACTGCTATCGCGCAGAGTAAGCAGGAACTCATTAAAGACGCTTTTGCTGAGTGGATCTGGAAAGATCCTGACCGGCGCGAAGCCATCTGTAAGACCTATAATATTCTGTTCAACAGCAACCGTCCCCGTGAGTATGATGGCAGCCACATCAGCTTTTCGGGCATGAACCCGGAGATCACGCTCCGCAAGCACCAGGTCAACGCCATTGCGCACATTCTCTACGGTGGAAATACTTTGCTGGCCCATGTAGTGGGTGCGGGAAAAACCTTTGAAATGGTAGCTGCTGCCATGGAGTCAAAGCGGTTGGGTCTGTGCCAGAAGTCGCTCTTTGTGGTGCCCAACCACCTGACAGAGCAGTGGGCCACTGAGTTTTTGCAGCTTTATCCGGCAGCGAACATCCTTGTCGCTACCCGTAAGGATTTTGAAACCAAAAACCGCAAGAAATTCTGTGGTAGGATCGCCACCGGCGACTACGATGCCATTATTATCGGGCATTCGCAGTTTGAGAAGATCCCCATGAGTGTAGAGCGCCAGCGGGCCATTCTGGAACAGCAGATCGACGAAATTATGATGGGAATTTCAGAGGCCAAGCGAGAAAAAGCGGAGAAGTTCACCATCAAGCAGATGGAGAAAACCAAAAAGGGCCTGCAAGCCAAGATCGACAAGCTGAACGACCAGAGCCGCAAGGATGATGTGGTCACCTTTGAGGAATTGGGTGTTGACCGTATCTTCATTGATGAGAGCCATTATTTCAAAAATCTCTTTCTCTACACGAAAATGCGGAATGTGGGCGGTATTGCCCAGACCGAGGCGCAGAAAAGCTCAGACCTCTTTATGAAGTGCCGCTATTTGGACGAGATCACCGGAGGGCGCGGCATTGTCTTTGCCACTGGCACCCCCATTTCCAACAGTATGGTGGAGCTTTACACCATACAGCGGTATTTGCAGATGTCGGCATTGGAGGAGCAGGGCTTACAGCACTTCGATAGCTGGGCGGCGAACTACGGCGAGACCGTCACCGCCATCGAGCTGTCTCCCGAGGGCACCGGTTACCGGGCCAAGACGCGGTTTGCCAAGTTTTATAACCTGCCGGAGTTGATGAGCGTATTCAAAAATGTGGCGGACATTCAGACGGCGGATATGCTCAAGCTCCCCGTGCCGGAGGCGCATTACCACAACATCGCCTTGAAGCCATCGGAGTATCAGAAAGAGATCGTGGCGTCGCTGGCGGAGCGCGCTGAGAAAGTCCGCAACCGCGAGGTGGACAGCAGCGTGGACAATATGCTGATGATAACCAACGATGGCCGCAAGCTGGCGCTGGATCAGCGGCTGGTCAACCCCATGCTTCCCAGCGATCCCAACAGCAAAGCCGCCAAGTGCGCCGAAAATGTGTTTGAGATCTGGCAGCGCACCGCTGACAAGCGTTCCACCCAAATGATTTTTTGCGACCTGTCCACCCCAAAGGATGACGGAACCTTCAGCGTTTATGATGATATTCGCGCGAAATTGCTGGAATTGGGCGTTCCCGAAAACGAAATCGCCTTCATCCACAACGCCAAGAGCGAGGTGCAGAAGAAAGATCTGTTCGGCAAAGTGCGGAGCGGTCAGGTGCGTATCCTGCTGGGCAGCACCCAGCGCATGGGCGCTGGCACCAACTGTCAGCAAAAGCTCATCGCTTTGCATCATCTGGATTGTCCGTGGCGTCCGTCTGATCTCCAACAGCGCGAAGGGCGCATCATTCGTCAGGGCAACGAAAACCCGGAGGTAGACATTTACAGCTATGTCACCGAGGGCACCTTCGATGCCTACTTGTATCAGTTGGTAGAATCCAAGCAGAAATTTATATCGCAAATTATGACCAGCAAATCGCCTGTCCGCTCCGCCGAAGATGTAGACGAACAGGCGCTTTCTTATGCCGAGATCAAGGCGCTGGCCAGCGGCAACCCCATGATCAAGGAAAAGATGGATCTTGACATTGAGGTGTCCAAGCTGAAACTGCTGAAAGCCAACCACCTTTCTCAGAAATACGCGCTGGAGGACGCCATCAGCAAGGGCTTTCCGAAGCAAATCGCGGAAACGCAGGCGCGGATCGCCGGTTATGGCGCGGATATTGCCACGGCCAAGGAGAATACCCATCCCAATGGGGACGGCTTCTCTCCGCTTACGCTGGCAGGCGTCACCTACGCCGACAAGAAAGAGGCGGGCGTGGCGCTGCTGACCATGTGCCAGACGATGCTCTCCCCGGAGGCGACACAGATCGGCAGCTATCGCGGACTGACACTGGAACTGTCCTTTGATACCTTCGCGCGGGAGTACTGCCTGACTATGATCGGGCAGCTCCGCCATACCGTTACGCTGGGAACCGATGTGTTCGGCAATTTGCAGCGCATGGACAATGCGCTGGAGGGACTGCCCATCAAGGAGCAAACCTGTCGCGAGCAGTTGTCCAACCTGCAAACGCAGTTGGAAACCGCAAAGGCAGAGGTACAAAAGCCGTTTCCCCGCGAGGAGGAACTTACGACCAAAACGGCACGGCTGGAGGAACTGAATTCCCTGCTGAATTTAGACCACAAAGAGCCGGAGATCGTAGACGCCGAGCCGGATGAGGATCAAAGACCGCCGGAGCGCCGCAGACCGCAGTTGGAGCGGTAAAACCAATAGAAATTGGAGGAAATTATGGGTTATCAGGAAAGCTGGCTCTACATCGAGCCGCAGCACAAATTCAAGAAATTGATCCAGGCATACGAAAAGGCGGAGCAGTCCGGCTACTATGAGGTGGCCGGTGCGGAACCCCATTCCGTTATTGTTTTGAAGCAACCTTTTGGCGATATTCCCGCAGGAAAGAAACTGCTTTGGGTGTGCGGTGACCGTGGCTTTCACTGTGCCGCAGGGGTATTCGGCGGCGAGCTGAAATGCTCCGGCAGGCTTCGCGTGATCCCGGTGGAGGCGGTGCTGAACGGCACCGACGATCCCCGTATGAAGGGGCTGGACTTTGACAGTCCGGCCCCCAGCGAAAACGCCTACATGAAGCGATACAGCGTCGCTAATTACGCCCACCGGATGCGGGCGGGGCTGGCGAGATGAAGGGAGGTTTACCATGACAAAGGAACAGTTGGAAAATAAACTCTATGAGCGTATGTCCGCGGAAAACGAGACGTTTCTGACCGATCTGAAAGCAAAGCCTGTGGATGAGATCATTTCTCATGCCTATGAAATTGCCTGCCGGGACAACCTGCTGATACTTTTTGAGGATGAAACAAGCCTCTCCGAGCGGCAGCTTACGGTGCTGAACGAGTTTGAGCATCCCCTGTCACAGCTTTATACAGACTGGCTCTCCCGCGATACGGATGAGATGGATGCCTTTCGAGACAGCATTGCGTGCTGTGCGGATGATATTCTTCGGAAAAGAGTCGAAGAAAAATATCGAGATCCCGCTCAGCCCATATACCCTAACACCCGTTCGGAAGCCATGGCTCGCGGAGAGGTCTTTGAGTGGATGGCCAGCCGGGATCGGACGCTGACCTGTGCGGGAACCTTTGAGAAGGACGCGACCAACGCCTACAACGATGGAAAGCTGCCTGCTTTTTTGAAGGAGTGGACAAACACCTACGGCAAGGGCCGCTGTATGTTCGTGCTGGCCTGCACCATGCGGCAGCGCACGGGAGATGAGCGATTCTACCCACCGGCGCGTCAGGCCGCAGGCCGCTTTGCGGCGCTCCAGAAGCAGATGGGCGGGCATACGGACATTTACGCTGTGGACAATCACTCGTGCGTGATCAATGCGGCAATGGAAGAACTGGCTAAGCCGGAGCGCAGTGTGGAGCAAAAGACAGTGAAAAAGAACACGCCGGAGCGGTAATCGCGCTTATGAATATTCCGTAGGACATCTGGGAACGCTGTTGACTGGTACACTCAATGGGTGTATAATGCAGGTGGAAGGAGGATGAACATGAACATTCGTG
>OLWJ01001130.1_pt1 | contig 10122 bp, 5 predicted proteins | sample 1674291 | NCBI WGS metagenome assembly OLWJ01 (sample SAMEA103958159, study PRJEB25191) | human gut metagenome | biome: human-associated habitat [ENVO:00009003]; feature: intestine environment [ENVO:2100002]; material: feces | place: Germany | collected 2013/2015
GTACGCCATACTTTTATGCATGGCGTCTGACTTACACTTATAGGAGGAACGAGATGACAGCTATCAAACGGTGCTGCGCACTGGCCCTGGCGGTTCTGATGATCCTGACCGCCCTGCCGGTGACAGCCTTCGCCGAGACGGCTGCGCACGAGACCAACGCCTCTCTCCACGAGACGACGTTGGATGGTATCGCCAACGATATCACCCGCCAGGTCCTGCGCAGCAGCCAGAAGGACGGCGAAAGAATCCAGATGGAAAACACCGCCAAGCTCGACGACAGCGATGAAGTCGAGATCATCGTGGTGGTAAACGACTCCGTGGCCGACCCCGATTCCCGGGCCCAGGTCAACGCCCTGCTGCGCACACAGAAGAGCGCCCTGTCCCAGATCGAACGCGCCCTTGACACCAAGGTGGAGCCCCAGCGGCAGTACACCACCCTGCTCAACGGCTTCTCCGCCACGGTGACCTATGGCCAGTACAAGGCCATCCGCCGGCTGGACTGCGTCCAGTCCGCCTTCATTTCCCCCACGTTTGAGCTGCTGCCCGACACCGCCAACAGCAACAAGATGATCGGCGGCGGCAGCTATAACACCACCGGCTTTACCGGCGAGGGAATGATGGTGGCCATTCTGGATACCGGCGTGGACATGGGCCACGAGGTGTTCAAGGCCGCACCCAAGAGCCCCTCCCTGACCCAGGAAAAGCTCCGGACCCTGCTGGAGACCTATGATTTCCAGGTGGAGAGCATCATCAAGGGCATCAGCGTGTCCAACCTGTACTACAGCGCCAAGATTCCCTTCCAGTTCGACTACGGCGACAAGGATAAGGACGGCAATCCCGGCGAAAAGGGCAGCCACGGCACCCATGTGGCCTCCACCGCCGCCGGTAATGTGGGCGTCAACGATGCCGTCATGGGCGTGGCGCCCCAGGCCCAGATCATCAACATGAACGTGTTCAAGAGCAGCGGCGGCGCGTCCTATTCCGATATTCTGGCCGCCCTGGAGGACTGCATCCTGCTGGGCGTGGACGTGGCCAACCTGAGCCTGGGCTCCGACTGCGGCTACATCGACTATGACAGCGAGGATGCCTTCACCAAGAGCCTGCTGGACGTGTTCGAGCGCACCGGCGAGAGCGGTGTGTCCCTGGCTGTGGCCGCCGGCAACGCCTATAACGCCGCCTATGGCGACGCCTTCGGCGGCAAGGCCCTGGCCTCCAACCCCGATTACGGCCTGGTCAGCGAGCCCTCTACCTATGGCGAGTCCCTGTCCGTGGCCGCCGTGTCCAACGGCGTGGTCAACAGCCCCTATGTCACCGTGGGCGGCAAGAACCTGGCCTATCAGGACAGCGCCACCATCAGCGACGACGAGAACGCCAAGCCCTTCCGCAGCCTGTCCTCCCGGGGCTCCCTGGAGTATGTGGTGGTGCCCAACTACGGCGCCGAGGCCGACTATGAGGGCCTGGATGTTCAGGGCAAGATCGCCCTGGTCCAGCGGGGCGGCGGTATGTACTACGAGCAGAAGGAGCGCGCCGCCGCCAACGCCGGCGCCATCGGTATGCTGGTGTACAACAACGTCCCCGGCATGCTGTATATGTCCATCACCGACTGGAAGATCCCCTGCGCGTTTATCTCCCAGGCTGCCGGCGAATACATGAAGCAGCAGCAGACCAAGACCCTGTCCGTGGCTGCGGCCGACGCCCTGGTGGAGTCTCCCACCTACGGCATGGCCGATTTCTCCAGCTGGGGCGCCACCACCGAGCTGACCCTGAAGCCGGAGCTCACCGCCCCCGGCGCGGGCATCTATGCCGCCGTGCCCGGCGGCTATGAGAGCATGGACGGCACCTCCATGGCCTCCCCCCATGTGGCGGGCGGCATGGCCATCGTCCAGCAGGCCCTGAAGGCCCGCGATGCCTCTATGTCCGGCGCGGACCGCAAGCACATGACCGATACCCTGCTCATGAGCACCGCCCATGTGATCTATGACAACGACGGCGTGCCCTATTCTCCCCGCAAGCAGGGCGCCGGCCTGATGAGCATCAACGACGCCGTGAATACCCGGGGTTATCTGTCCGTGGCGGGCATGGAGCGTCCCAAGCTGGAACTGAAGGACGATCCCGCTATGAAGGGCGTGTATACCATGTCCTTCACCGTTCACAACACCGGCAGCGACACCCTGTATTACGACGTGACCCCCCTGGTGCTGACCGATACCACCGAGGCCTATGTCAACGGCAGCGGGCAGGAGTTCTCCACCATCAGCGGAAGCTCCCGGCTGCTGCCCCACACCTTCACCACCAACTGCGAGAATAACCGCGTGTCCGTGGCTCCCGGCAAGACCGCCGATGTCACCGTCACCGTCACCGTCACCGACGAGGGCCGGACGATGCTGGCCCAGTTCCCCAACGGCGGCTATGTGGAGGGCTTCGTGACCCTGACCCAGGTGGCCGCAGACGGCAGCAGCCTCACGGATCCCATTGATCTGGGCGTGCCCTTCCTGGCCTTCTACGGCGACTGGACCAAGGCCCCCATCATGGACTCCACCGATTACTGGGAGACGCTGGACGGCTCCGCCAGCCAGGCCCAGGCCTATATGAACACCGCCTTCTCCTCCTCCAGCGAGAACACGGTGGACACCTACCTGGGTGACAACAACTACACCAGCGTGCCGTATCTGGCGGACCGCAACGCCATCTCTCCCAACAACGATGACTTCATGGACAGCCTCACCGGTATCTACACCGGCCTGCTGCGCAACACCAAGAGCCTGAAGTATACCATCACCGGCGCCAACGGCCAGGTGTACTACAGCAAGGACTGCGAGTATGTGGGCAAGTCCATCTACAGCTATGACTATTACCGCATCGTGCCCGCCGGCGTAGACGCCGAATATGACGGCATCGAGCCCTGGTACGGCACCGACACCCACAACGCCAAGCTGCCCAACAACACCAAGGCCACCGTGACCATCGAGGCCACCCTGCCCTATGGCGACGGCGTGGGGACCAACCAGAAGCACTCCTGGTCCTTCCCCATCACCATCGACACCGAGGAGCCCCATGCCGACAACCTGAAGGTCACCGAGTCCGAGGGCCGGTACTATCTGAGCCTGGACGTGTCCGATAACCAGTATGTGGCGGCCGTGGTGTTCTACAACGTGGCCAATACCCAGATGCTGTACGGCATGCAGGGCTTCGGCGAGCTGCAGCCCGGCGTCACCAGCCATGTCAGCGAGTATGACATCACCGGCTTCGGCGAGACCTTCGGCATGATCGTCCACGACTACGCCGGCAACTCCAAGGTGTATACCGTCCGCGCTCCCGGCAACCCCGACGATCACGGCACCATCACGCCCACCAACATCCTCTGGACCGAGAACTTCAACGAGAAGTGGCTCCCCGACGACTGGAGCGTCCAGAGCAAGGGCAGCTCTCTGAACACCTGGTACCGCGACGAGGACTACATGGCCGCCGTGGATCATGACGAGGACAACCAGCAGAATGAGTGGCTCATCTCCCGCACCACCGATATCAGCGGCGTGGATACCGATGTCCACATGGTGTTTGACTTCTACACCACCTATTGGTACACCGTGGAGTATAAGCACTGCAACCTCCAGGTCATGGCCTCCGGCGATGGCGGCGCCACCTGGCAGGAGATCTGGAACCTGCAGCGGGATTCCGGCCTGTTCACCGCCTGGACCAAGACCCAGGCCAAGGTCAACGTTCCCGAGAGCCTGCAAAACAGCAAGGACCTGCGCTTCGCCTTTGTCTACACCGGCAAGGGCGGCTCCGACCTGTCGCTGGACAACGTTCAGCTGTACGCCGAGGAGCGGGACAACTATGTGGCCGTCACCGCCTCCGCCGGTGAGGGCGGCGCCATTGACCCCGCCGGTCAGACCCTGGTGAAGAAGGGCACCAGTAAAACCTTCACCGTTACCCCCGCTCAGGGCTATGAGATTGCCAACGTCACCGTGGACGGCACGGATCTGGGCCCCATCAGCTACTATACCTTCCAGCGGGTGGGCGTGGATCACACCATCTCCGCCACCTTCCAGAAGGCCCAGCAGTCCGGCGACGTGGCCATTTTCAACAATGACTTCAACGCCGCCGACTTCCCCGGCCAGGGCTGGACCACCCAGAACACCAACCGCGGCGGCAAGTATTTCAACTGGCACCAGGGCCGCAACACCATCATGTCCACGGGTACCGAGGACAAGCAGGCCATGGTGGACCCCGACGAGTATGACGAGGATGAGAACACCGGCGGCGACAAGCAGGACGAGCTGCTGATCTCCCCGGTGGTGGATCTCACCGGCAAGGCCGCCACCCTGTCCTTTGACTATGGCTTTGCCCGCTCCGCCCTGTACAGCGGCAAGATGACCTTCACCGCCGAGGCCAGCACCGACGGCGGCAAGACCTGGACCGTCATCTGGAACGCCAAGGACGTGCCCCAGGGCTCCGGCTATGTCCAGACGGGCCTGGCGGAGCTTGCCGTGCCCGAGGCATACCAGACCTCCGGCGTCCAGTTCGCCTTCCGCTATTACAAGACCGCCTATACCGGCTCCGGCCAGGTGATGGTGGATAACGCCAAGCTCACCGTCCCCGGCGGCACTGCCGGCGACACCGTGACCCTGACCACCACCGCCTCCGACGGCGGTACCGTGGCCCCCGCCGGTCAGACCACCTATGTCTCCGGCCAGACCGTGGACGTTACCTTCACCCCGGACCAGGGCTATCAGCTGGCCTCCGTGAAGGTCAACGGCCGCACCGCCTCCGTTACCGGCAATGTCCTGACCCTGACCATGGACCAGAGCTACGCCGTTTCCGCCGTATTTGAGAAGATCCCCGATGTCCCCACCGTGATGTTCGAGAACGACTTCGAGTCCGTCACCGGCGACAGCTTCCCCTTCCACGGCTGGACCCTCAAGGGCGTCAACCCCAACGGCTACACCTGGAAGCAGGATACCTATTACAACTGGAAGAGCCTGGGCAACGACACCAAGCACGCCTACATTTCCGACGACTGGCACGGCGGCCCGCAGGACGAGTGGCTGATCTCCCCGTCCGTGAACCTGTCCGGCACCCGGGATGGCGTTCTGTATTTCGACTATGCCTACGGCATTTACGGCATCAAGAACAAGACCTTCACCGCCACCGTGGAGGCCTCCACCGACGGCGGCCAGACCTGGACCCCCATCTGGAACTTCCAGGACAGCTACACCGGCCAGGAGACCAGCGGCTATGCCCTGGCGGGCAGCGCTGAGGTCAAGGTTCCCGACCAGTATGCGGTGGACGGCGTCCAGTTCGCCTTCCGCTATGTGAACACCACCCACGACACCGCCCCCCTGGCGGTGGATAACGTGAAGCTGATGGCGGTGGAGGACGGCCCCGTGGCCCAGAAGTACACCATCACCGCCACCGCCGGTGAGGGCGGCTCCATCACCCCCGCCGGTGAGGTGTCCGTGAAGGAGGGCGCGTCCCAGACCTTCACCATCACCGCCTCCGAGGGCTATGCCATTGCCGACGTGCTGGTGGACGGCCAGAGCGTGGGCGCGGTGGACAGCTACACCTTCGAGAATGTCACCGCCAACCACACCATCGCCGCCGTGTTCACCAGGACGGCCTCCGACGTGCAGTTCGACAACGACTTCGAGTCCGAGAACTTCCCCGGCCACGGCTGGACCGTGAAGGGCACCCGTACCGACAACCCCTATACCTGGTACAAGGGCACCAATACCAAGCTCAATTCCACCAAGCAGGCCCGCATCGACATGGATTACTATGAAGATCCCTGGGGCGGCGGCTGGAGCGTGGGCGGCATCCGCAAGCCTCTGCTGCCTATGGCAGGCGGCAGCGATAAGCTGCAGGATGAGTATCTCATCTCCCCGGTGGTGAACCTCACCGGCAAGACGCCTACGCTGAGCTTCGATTACCTGCTGTTCAAGTCCGTCATCGGCAACTACTGCTCCGTGACCGTGGAGGCCACCACCGACGGCGGCCAGACCTGGACCACCATCTGGACCGCAGCCGATCTGGAGCCGGTAAGCGGTTATTGGTTCATGGGCACGGCCAACGTTGCCGTTCCCGCCGCCTTCTGCACGGACAATGCCCAGTTCGCCTTCCACTTCTATAAGAAGGCCAACCAGGGCTATGACGATACCGACGCCATGTTCGCCATCGACAACGTGACCATGACCTACGGCGTCACCGATCCCTGCGCCGATGGTCATACCCTCACCGCGGTGCCTGAGGTGCCCGCCACCTGCGAGGAGACCGGCGTCAAGGCCCACTGGGTGTGCTCCGTCTGCGGCAAGCTGTTCAGCGACGCCGACGGCAAGAACGAGACCACCCTGGAGGCTCTGACCATCCCTGCCACCGGCCACGCCTGGGGTCAGCCTGCCTGGACCTGGACCGGAACGGAGTCCGCCTCCGCCGTGTTCACCTGCGGCAATGATGCGTCCCATACCCAGACGCTGACCGCTGCGGTGACCAGCCAGGTGACCACCGAGCCCGGCTGCGAGAGCACCGGCGTCCGGACGTACACCGCCACGGTGACCTTCGAAGGCCAGACCTACACGGATACCAAGACTGAGACGCTGCCCGCCGCTGGCCATGTCTGGGGCCAGCCCGTGTGGCAGTGGACCGGCTTCGCTGCCCAGGCTGTCTTTGCCTGCGCCCGTGACGCTGGCCATACCCAGACGCTGACCGCTGCGGTGACCAGCCAGGTGACCACCGAGCCCGGCTGCGAGAGCACCGGTGTCCGGACGTACACCGCCACGGTGACGCTGGAGGGCCGGACCTACACGGATACCAAGACCGAGACCATCCCCGCCACCGGTCACGACACCGAGATCGTTGGTGCCAAGCCCGCCACCTGCACCCAGGACGGCTATACCGGCGATGAGGTCTGCAAGACCTGCGGCGAGACCGTCACCAAGGGTGAAGTCGTCAAGGCTACCGGCCATCACTACAAGGATGGCAAGTGCACCGACTGCGGCGAAAAGGATCCCAACTATCAGCCTGCTCAGCCCGGCGTCAAGACCGGTGATGCCAGCTCCGTGACCCTGTGGGTCATGCTGCTGACCGTCTCCGCTCTGCTGGCTGCCGCTGTGGTGGTCCTGCCCCGCAGAAAGCACAATTGATCGCGGCTGATTCCACGACATAACAAAAAGGCGGACGCCTCCGGGCGTCCGCCTTTTTTGGGGCAAGCCCAACAGGCCCGGCGGAGGAGATAACTCCCTCCGCCGGGCCCTGGGGTCAATTCACATAATCTGCCGGGTCAATGAGCTTGCCGTCCTTGGATACCGAGAAGTGCAGATGAGGCCCCATGCTGCCCTCAGCGGAGGCGGTGCTGCCCACCAGGCCGATGATATCCCCGGCAGCTACCTGGTCGCCCTCCTGCACCGGGGGGTCCTTCTGCAGGCAGCTGTACTGGGTGGTATAGCCGCCGCCGTGCTGAATGACCACCGTGGTGCCCATAAGCTCGTCGTCCTTCACCGACAGCACCGTGCCGCTGGCGGCGGTGCGGACGGAGTCGCCCTCGGCGGCCTGGATATCGATGCCGTTGTGGGTGCGCCAGTCCGCCATGGTTTCGTCATACATCAGCTCCGTGACGCTGAACACCGTCACCGTGGTGCCATCCAGGGGAGACATGACCTGGGGCAGCAGGTCCTGGGGATCGGAGATGGGGGTCTCCTCCGCCGGCGGCGCGGCCGGAACATTTTCCTCCGGGGTCACTGTGGGGGCCACCCAGGCGTTGTCCCGCTCGTCGGGGACGGCGGTGTTGGGGCTGGCGGCGGGCTCCGCCGGAGCCTGGGGCCGCAGCAGGGTATAATAGCCGACAATACCGGCTGCCAGCAGGCAGACGGCAAGGGCTATGTAGAAGCCCTTGCCGCCGAACACGGCCTTGACCTTTTTTCCGTCGTATCTGCTCATAGTTGCCTTTCCCATCCGGCCCATGGCCGGAGCCGCGTATGCCGGCCCGCGGCGGGCCGAAATCATGCCATGCGTTTCTGTCCTCAGTATGGCCCCGCTGCGGCGGATTTATACAGCAGGAATCAGAAAACCCGCAAAATGGAAAAGACTTTTCTTTATTTTGACGGAAAAAACCGGTGACCGGAGGCATTATCCGTCCGATCACCGGTTTTTGATTTTCATTACTCCAGCACCCGATAGTCTCCCTGGGCGGCCCGGGCCAGGCGCTGGGCCTTTTCCCGGTGCAGCTCCTCCTGCAGGTCGCCGATGATCCGGTTGGACACCAGGAAGCCCTTGGGCGTCAGCCGCCAGCCGGTATCCGTCCGCTGGGCCAGGCCATGGGCGGCGCAGGTGTCCAGAATGGCGTCCAGGTGGCCGAAGCGCTGGCGGAACCGGCTTTCAAACTCCCGGGTGTCGATGCCCTGGACCGTGCGCAGCCGCAGCATGATGTACTCCATCTCCCGCTCCTGAGCCGAGATGGTCTCGCTCTCCGCCAGGTCCAGCCGCCCTGCCAGATATCCGTCCAGATCCCGGGTATAGCCGTACCGCACGCCGCCGAAGTCGGAGTGCGCCCCGGGGCCGAAGCCCGCGTACTCGCCCAGCGTCCAGTATTTCAGGTTGTGCCGGGACTCGTATCCCGGCTGGGCGAAATTGGAGATCTCATACTGCGCATACCCGTTCTGGCCCAGCAGCTCCACGGCGTACAGATACATATCCGCCTGCATGTCCCCGTCCGGCAGGGTCAGGCTGTCCCGCCGGGCGTACAGCGGCGTCCCCTCCTCCAGCTTCAGCCCGTAGCACGAGATGTGCCGGGGAGCCAGCACCAGGGCATCCGCCAGGGTGTTTTCCCACCGCTCCATGGTCTGGTCCGGCAGACCGTAAATCAGGTCCAGGCTGATGTTGTCCAGCCCCGCCTTCCGGCAGGCGGCCACGGCGTCCTTCACCTGCTGCCAGGTGTGCACCCGGCCCAGGCGGCGCAGCTCCTCATCGTCTGAGGACTGCACTCCCAGGGAGATGCGGTTGAAGCCTGCCCGGCGCAGGGCCCGCAGGGCCCGCCAATCCCCGGCGCTGTCGGGGTTGGCCTCCAGGGTAATCTCCGCCCGGTCCCACATCCGGCACTGCTTTTTGATGGTTTTCAGCAGGGCGATGAGCCGCTTATGGCCCAGATAGCTGGGGGTGCCGCCGCCGAAATACACGGTGTCCACCCGGTGATTCTGCATCTGGGGGGCCACCTCGGTGATGTGCCGGGTCAGGGCCGCGGCATAGGCGTCCATTTTCTCCTCGCTGTGGGCCAGGGAATAAAAATCGCAGTACGCGCACTTGGCCTTGCAGAAGGGAATGTGCAGATACAGGCCCAGGGGCCGGTTGCGGTCGATGTCAGGTTTTTTCATGTCAGCTCTCCTTGGGCGGCAGGATGGTCACGGCGTCAAAGGGACAGTTTACCTTGCAGGAGCGGCAGCCGATGCACTGCTCCAGGTCCACGGTATACAGGCCGTCCGGCTGCAGAACGATGCAGTCCATCACGCAGAACATGGTGCAGTAGCCGCAGCCGGTGCAGCAGACGGGGTCGATGACGGCGCGGCTGAAGCGTTTGCGTCCGAAGGGATGCGCGGGATCGTACATAAGGGGACACCTGCCTTTAAGGGTTTTTATATAGTATAGCGGCTTCGGCGGGATTTTTCAAGAAGGGATAAATTTTCCGCTGCCGGGACATGCTATTCCCGAAAGGAAGTGCTGCCATATGGACATGTCACCCCGGGAATACCAGGATTATGTGAAAAATCTGCAAAAAAAGTCCCCTCTGCTGAAGGACATGGCCCTGGCCTTCGCCATCGGCGGGGCCATCTGCGTTATCGGACAGCTGATTCTGAACGGCTGGCTGATGCTGCTGCCCCAGGACGATGCCGCCACCGCCACCTCCGTGAGCCTGGTGTTTCTGTCGGCCCTGCTCACGGGGCTGAACCTGTATAACAAGCTGGCCCGGTTCGGCGGAGCCGGAACGCTGGTGCCCATCACGGGCTTTGCCAACGCCGTGGCGTCCCCGGCCATCGACTTCCGGGCAGATGAGAGTGATATAATAGGACTCAGTCAGAAAGCCTTTAAGCATTTAGACGCGAGTATGATGATTTAGTCCAAACAATTACATTTAGA
>OLWJ01001131.1_pt1 | contig 10120 bp, 7 predicted proteins | sample 1674291 | NCBI WGS metagenome assembly OLWJ01 (sample SAMEA103958159, study PRJEB25191) | human gut metagenome | biome: human-associated habitat [ENVO:00009003]; feature: intestine environment [ENVO:2100002]; material: feces | place: Germany | collected 2013/2015
GCGCTGATCAGTAAGCTTACCAGGGGCTTGAATAGATAAACGCCCTCGGATTGAGGACTTTCCTATTGTACCGTTATTTTTGAGATTTGTCAACCAAAAAACAACTGTTCGCCCTTTTATTTGTACACATGGCACAAACCGACAGCATATATTTGGGTAAAATCACCGCCGGAAGATAGAAAAGCGGCGCGCTGCACAGGTTTTGTGCAGCGGCAGATAATTTTATGATTTGTGGTTCAGAAACACCCGCGGGTGTTTCTGAACCACTTTTTCACACAAACAAAAGGGGCTGCTGCACATCCTGTGCAGCAGCCCCTGCAAAGCCCTTTGGGAAAAGCTTACTTCTCGATGACTTCCTTGGTGTCGCGGGCGATCATCAGCTCCTCGTCGGTAGCAATGACCAGCGTGCGCACCTTTGCGCCCCAAGCGGTGATCTCGCACACATCGCCAACAGGGTGCTTGTTCTTCTCGGTGTCGATGCGGATGCCCAGCCAATCCATGTGGTGGCAGATCTTTGCACGGGCAATGGCATCGTGCTCGCCGATGCCGCCGGTAAAGACGATGGCATCCACGCCGCCCATGGCTGCAATGTAGCTGCCAATGGTCTTTTTGATCTGATAGTTCAGCATATCGGAAGCCAGCTGTGCGCGCTTGTTGCCGGCTGCGGCAGCCTCTTCCACATCGCGCTTATCGCTGGAAACACCGGAGATGCCCAGCAGGCCGGACTTCTTGTTCAGGATCTCGTCCAGCTCGTGGCCGGTGATGTTCAGGGTGTACTTCAGGTAGTTGACCACAGAGGGGTCCAGGTCGCCGCAGCGGGTGCCCATCATCAGGCCGGCCAGCGGGGTCATGCCCATGGAGGTATCCACCACCTTGCCCTGATCGACTGCGGCAATGGAAGAACCATTGCCCAGATGGCAGGTGATCAGCTTCAGGCGCTCAATGGGCTCCTCCAGATACTCGGCTGCCTTGTGGGCAACGTACTTGTGGCTGGTGCCGTGGAAGCCGTAGCGGCGCACGCCGTACTTCTCGTAGTACTCGTAGGGGATGGCGTACATATAAGCCTTCGGCGGCATGGTGCTGTGGAAAGCGGTGTCGAACACAGCCACCATGGGAATGTTGCCGAACACCTTGCGGGCGGCCTCGATACCCAGAATACCGGCGGGGTTGTGCAGAGGAGCCAGCGGGCTCAGCTCACGCAGAGTGTTGATGACCTCATCGGTGATCAGGCAGCTGCTCTTGAACTTCTCGCCGCCGTGCACGACGCGGTGACCGATGGCGTCGATCTCGCTCACGTCATTGATGCACTTGCCTGCACCGGTGGTCATCTTCTTCACGACCTCGGCAAAAGCCTCGGTGTGGGTGGGGAAGATTGCCGGGGTGGTAGCCTTGGTGCCGTTGGCCTCGTGAGTGATCATGCTGCTCTCCATGCCAATGCGCTCGCACAGGCCTTTGCACAGCACCTTCTCGCCGTCCATATCGATCAGCTGATACTTCAGGGAAGAAGAACCGCAGTTAATAACCAGAATCTTCATCTGTGTTGCCTCCTGAAAATTTTTGTACCGTCCGCATCCTGAAAAAACCGCGGACAGAATTTTACAGATTCCTATGTTTATTATATAATAGGGATGGCGGCTTTTCAAGGCGCAACCCGGGCAAAGCGGTAAAACTTGTGTACAAGGTTTTTGTACATCCTGCCTACAAATCCCGGAAACGGCAGGGTTTTTCTGTATATGCGATATAATTTAACAATCTTTTGGCGAAAAGGAGCAGTTCCATGAAGTTTGCAGGCATCATTGCGGAGTACGACCCCTTCCACAACGGCCACGCATGGCAGCTGGCACAGGCGCGGGCGCTGGGGGCACAGCGGGTGGCCGTAGCCATGAGCTGCGGGCTTACCCAGCGGGGGGCGCTGCCGCTGCTGCCGGAGGCGGTGCGGGTGCAGGCGGCGCTGGCCTGCGGGGCAGACCTTGTGTTTGCCCTGCCCGCGCCCTGCGCCTGCGCCGGTGCCGAGGCCTTTGCCCGGGCGGGGGTGCGCATTCTGGCCGCTGCCGGGTGCGATGCGCTGGTCTTTGGGGCAGAGACCCCGGACACCGCCCTGCTGCAAAAAGCCGCCCGGGTGCTGTGCAGCGAGGACTACCGTGCCGCGCTCAGGCAGCAGCTTGCCGCCGGGGCACGCAGCTTTGCCGCCGCCCGGCAGGCGGCGGTGCAGGCACTGTGCCCGGGGTCGGATATTGCCGCCCTGCTGGACAAGCCCAACAACAATCTTGCCGTAGAGTATTGTAAAGCTATTATAGAACAAAATGTAGAAATGCAGCCCATTGCCCTGCCCCGGCAAGGAGCAGACCACGGGCAGGCACTGACCGAAAGCAGCCACGCAGCCTTTGCCAGCGCCAGCGCCCTGCGGGCGCTCTGGGCGGAGAACGGCGCGGCGGCACTGGCACCTTATGTGCCGGAAAAGGCGCTAAAATTGTATATACAAACGGAATATGACGGAAAGTATACAGATTTTGCAGTCATGGGGCACTGCGAGCTGGCGCTGCTGCGAGCAGCCTGCGCAGAGCAAGCCCCCTTTGCTGCGGTGCGCGGAGTATCCGAGGGCTTGGAGCACCGGCTGGAAAACGCCGTGCGGGAGACCGCAAGCCTGCCCGCTTTGCTGGATGCCCTGACCACCGTGCGCTACCCCCGGGCACGGATGCGGCGGCTGGCGATGGATGCTGCGCTGGGCTACACCGCCCAGACCCCGGCGCTGCCGCCCTATCTGCACCTGCTGGGCGCGCGCAAGGAAGCGCTGCCCCTGCCCGGGGAAACGGCGCTGCCGCTGTCCCACTCGCTGGCGCGGCTTGCGCGGGAAAACGAGACCTGCGCCCAAATGGCTGCCGCCCAGAGCAGGGCCAGCGACCTTGGTGCGCTGTGCCGGGCAAAACCGGAGCCGATGGGCGGGATATATCGTCAAAAAATTATCTTTTTGACGAATTGACAAAAAATAACGTGAAAAATTTTATATTGTGCCCTCTTGTATCCGGCGCGGTTCGGGTGTATGATTAAAGCAATGCAATGTTGGATACAACAAGCCTGTAAAAAACGACTGTCCCCGCAGGGGAAACACAAGGAGGAACCCATGGCACTTCATGTTCTGGACGAAGCCAACCGCTGCCTCGGCTGCAAAAAGCCGATGTGTCAGGAGGGCTGCCCCATCCACACCAATATCCCGGAAGTCATCCGTCTGCTCAAGGCAAACCAGATGGACGCTGCGGGCCGGATGCTGTTTGAAAACAACCCCCTGACCACTGTATGCAGTCTGGTGTGCAACCACGAAAAGCAGTGCGAGGGTCACTGCATCCGCAACCGGATGCCCAGCCACGACCCGGTGCACTTTTCCATCATCGAGGACTATATCTCCACCACCTACGCCAACAAGATGACCGCAGGCCCCGCCCCGAAAAACGGCATGAAGGCCGCTGTGGTGGGCTCCGGCCCGGCAGGCCTGACCATCGCGGTGCTGCTGGCACGCTGGGGCTACGATGTGACCATCTTTGACGCCCGGGATAAGATCGGCGGCGTGATGCGCTACGGTATCCCCAACTACCGCCTGCCGGACAGCGTGCTGGACGATTTCCAGTACCGTCATCTGGAGCTGAAGGGCATCAAGGTGCGCCCCAACACCACCATCGGCAAGACCATTACCATCGACGATTTGTTCCGCGACGGCTACAAGAGCGTGTTCATCGGTGCCGGTCTGTGGAAGGCCAACGCTATGCACATCAAGGGCGAGAGCCTTGGCAACGTGGCCTTTGGCATCGACTATCTGGCAAACTCCAAGGCCTTCCGTCTGGGCGATGATGTGGCCGTCATCGGTGTGGGCAACTCCGCCATGGACTGTGCCCGCACCGCCATCCGCAACGGTGCCCGCCACGTTACCTGCTACGCCCGCCGGGACGAAAGCTGCATCAGCGCCTCCGAGTATGAGGTGAGCTACGCCAAGCTGGAGGGCGTGGGCTTCCGGTTCTGCAAGGCACCGGTGGAGATTCGGGAAAACGGTCTGATCTGCCGCGATACCGTCAAGGGCGAGGACGGCAAGTTTACGCAGATAGAGGGCAGCGAGACTTTATACCCCCACACCGGCGTCATCGTGTCGGTCAGTCAGGGCTCTGAGAGCAACCTCGTCAAGACCACGACCGGCATCGAGACCAACCAGAAGGGTCTGCTGAGCGTCAGCGAGGACGGCCGTACCACCCGCGAGGGCGTATTTGCCGGCGGCGACGCCGTCATGGGCGCACGCACCGTGGTGGAGGCTGTGGCTGTTGCCAAGAAGGTGGCCGTCGCCATGGACGAGTATATGAAGAGCCTGCCCGCCGACACCGCTGCCGACCCTTATGCCGGCATCCCGGTGTTCCAGACCCCTACCTCTGACGTGCTGGCAAAACAGCAGCTGTAATAAGACGATTTTGCATGGCCTCCGCTTTGCTTTAGCCATGTTCAGCGGAAAGAATATTTTTGATTTCGGGACACCGGAGCGTCTGCGGACGCTCCGGTGTCCCATTTTCACAGAGAGAAATTCATGTTGTAAAAAAGGGTATCGGAACCGCCGCGGCGTTTCCGGTACCCTTTTCATTATAACATTACCCGCAGGGTAAACTGCCCATCCTTGGCGGCAAAGCTGGTCAGGCCACCGTACCGCTCCGAGATGGCGCAGATGCTGCGCACTCCAAGCCCGTGGCCGGTGCGGTCGGTGACCGGGACGCCCTCCCGGAACTGCACGTCCGGCAGACAGCTGTTGGTGATCTGCAAAAACAGCTTTTTCCCTTTTTCGTGCCCGGTGGTCTCAATAAAAGCCCCCTGCCCTGCTTCGCGGCAGCGCACGGCGGCGTGCAAGGCGTTTTCCAGCGCATTGGAAAGCAGTACGCACAGGTCGCTCTCCGAGACCGGCAGCGCCTGCGAGATGCCCGCCTGCACCGTGAACTGTACCCCGGCCTTGGCGGCGCGATCGGCAAAGGCAGAAAAGATCAGGTTCGCGGCTTCATTCTCGCAGTAGACGGTCACCTTGCCGGCTTCGATCTCGCTGCACACGCTGCGGATGTAGCCCAGCGCCTGCTCGGTGCGGCCGTTCTCGATGCAGCCCGCCAGAAACTGCATGTGGTGGCGCAGGTCGTGGCGGTAGGTACTGGCGCGCTGCTGGGAAAGACGCAGCGCCTCGATCTCGCGCATGGCCTGCGTGACCTGTAAATTCAGACTGGTCTGTAACTGCTCCATCTGGATGCGCTGCCGCTCCACCCGGGAGGCGCGCAAAATGGAGCACAGAAAGGCCGCGCAGCACACAAAGAACATGAACTCCACCGCCGCCGGATTCGCCTCGGATAAAAGGCTGGTGTAGACGTGGGTGATGTAATCAAAAAGATAGCTCACCAACGGTACGATGCCAAACTGGCACTGCACCGAGGCCGGGTAGCGGGAAAGCTGCCGCATGGAGGGCGCAAGGAACCGGATGAACAACAGCAGCAGCGGCAGGGTGAACAGCAGCTCTGCCACCGGCTGCACCAGCGGATGCTGCGGGAAGAACAGCGCTACCACCAACGCCGCCCAGCGCCGCACCTGACAGCACAAATAAGCCGTGAGCACTGCCACCAGCGGCCAGATCTTCTGCCCGCTGAGCAGCACCAGCACGACATACAGCGGCAGATGGGTGATAAGCGGGTAAAGATACTTGGCAGCTGTGGGGCTGGCACCAAAGTAGAACATCCCCTGCAGCGCTAGCAGCCCGGCGGTGCAGCCCGCCAGCACCCAGCGCTTTTTGCCCGTCCAGCGGATGGGGCAGAACGCCGCACTGAGCAGGATGCCGAAAATGCCTACTGCTGCGCCGTCCAGCACTTCCGGCAGAATGCCCGGGGCGGTCACAGGACGACCTTCTTTCCCGCAAAGGAGTACTCCAGATACTGATCCCGCACGGCGGTAAAGCGCCCGTGGGGCAGCGGCACCTCGGCAAGGCTTTCCATGGTGATGCTCTTGGCGGTGATGTTCTGGATGTACTCCATGTTTACCAGATAGGAGCGGTGCGGGCGCAGAAAGCCCGGGTAATCTGCCAGCTGCCGCGCCAACTCGTCCATGCTGCCGCTGCTCTCGATGACGGTGCCGTCCAGTAGGTGGAACACCAACGTGCGCCCCTGCACCTCGCAGTATTCCAGACTGTCCAGCGTAATGCGGGTCACGCCGCTTTTGCAGCGCAGGATCAGGCTGTGCTGGGTGCGTTTGCGGCACTCAGCCAAAACGGCATCGGTAAGGCGGAAAAAGCTGTCCTTCCAGATGGGCTTGAGCTGGTAGTAGTATGCGCCTACCACATAGGACTGTACGGCAAATTCCGAAGAAGAGGTCACAAAGATGATCTGCACCGCCGTGTCGTACCGGCGGATCTCCCGGGCGGCATTGATGCCGTTGATGCCGGGCATGAGCACATCCAGAAACAGCACGTCAAAGCGCACCCCGGCCTCGATATCTGCCAGAAGTTCCATGGGCTTTGTATAAGGGAACAGCTCCAGCTGCACGCCCCGCAGGGTGCGGTACTGCTCCAGAAAATCCTGCATCTGGTGCAGCAGCGCGGCATCGTCATCACAGAAAGCGATCCGGGTCATAGCAAAGAAATCCTTTCCGAACAAAAAAGTCTACCCCTTAACGATACCACATCCGCGCCGTTTCGTCACGTCTTTTTCGCAAATTTGCAAGCTTTTTACATCCCCGGCAGCTGCATTGCATCCCCGTTCGGCAGAGTGTTCAACGGCGGGGCGGTTCTCTTGTGCAGAACGTCCAAAAATCGCGCTGAAGCTTGTATTTTGCCTGCGGAGCGTGTACAATAAGCACAGAATATGTTTGCGCAGAGCAGGAGAGCGACAGACAGAGCAGATAGCTTTGTTTGGTGCGCTCTTTTTTGTTTTGCGCTCAAGCTTCAGAGCAAGGAGAGACGATCATGAGCCAGACCAAATACATTCTCTCATTGGATCAGGGCACTACCAGCAGCCGGGCGATCCTGTTTGACAACGAGCAGAACATCGTCTGCGTCCAGCAGCGGGAATTTGAGCAGATCTACCCCCATCAGGGCTGGGTGGAGCACAACCCTATGGAGATCTGGTCCAGCCAGTACGGCGTGATGAACGAGGTCATCGCCCAGAGCGGCGTGGACCCCAGAGACATTGCGGGCATCGGCATCACCAATCAGCGCGAAACCACCATCCTGTGGGATAAGAACACCGGCCGCCCGGTGTATAACGCCATCGTCTGGCAGTGCCGCCGCACCGCGCCCCTTGTGGACGAACTGCTCAAGACCCCCGGCATGGCGGACTACATCCGGGAAAACACCGGCCTTGTGCCGGACGCCTATTTCTCTGCCACCAAGATCAAGTGGATCTTGGACAACGTCCCCGGTGCGCGGGAAAAGGCCGAGGCAGGGGAGCTTTTGTTCGGCACGGTGGACACATGGCTGGTCTGGAAGCTGACCGGCGGCAAGGTGCACGTCACCGACCGCACCAACGCCAGCCGCACCATGCTGTACAACATCCGCACACTGGACTGGGACGACACCCTGCTCAAGGCGCTGGATATCCCCCGCTGTATCCTGCCCAGTGTGAAGGACTCCAGCGAGGTGTACGGCTACACCAACATTCAGGGCATAGATGTGCCTGTGGCCGGTATTGCGGGCGACCAGCAGGCTGCGCTGTTCGGGCAGGGCTGCTTTAAGCCCGGCGATGTGAAAAACACCTACGGCACCGGCTGTTTCCTGTTGATGAACACCGGCAACAAGATCTACCAGAGCAAGAACGGTCTGGTCACCACCATTGCCATCAGCCTTGACGGCGAGGTAGAATATGCACTGGAGGGCTCCGTCTTTGTGGGCGGCGCGGTCATCCAGTGGATCCGGGATGGGATGCACCTCATTCAGGACAGCTGCGATTCCGAGTACTACGCCCAGAAGGTGCCGGACAACGGCGGCGTGTACATCGTGCCCGCCTTTACCGGTCTGGGCGCACCTTATTGGGATATGTATGCCCGTGGTGCCATTCTGGGCATCACCCGCGGCACTACCCAGAACCATATCATCCGCGCGGCAGAGGAATCCATCGCCTACCAGAGCGCCGACCTGATGTGGGCCATGGAAAAGGATACCGACATCACCATCAGCACCCTGAAGGTGGACGGCGGCGCCAGCCGTGACCACTTCCTGATGCAGTTCCAGTCCGACATCCTGAACAAGGAGGTGCTGCGCCCGGCCATCCGGGAGACCACCGCCCTTGGTGCAGCGTATCTGGCTGGCCTTGCCACCGGCGTGTGGAAGAGCCGGGAGGAGATCAGCCACCTGTGGAGCTGCAACCAGCTGTTTGAGCCGAAAATGGACGCTGCCCAGCGGGAAAAGCTGGTCAAGGGCTGGCACAAGGCCGTGGGCCGCAGTCAGGACTGGGCCGAGCACGAGGTGTAAGGCAGAAAAAAGTTTGACAGGATAACACTATAATACCCCCGGCAGGCTGCCACCGCAATGGTGATCGTCCGCCGGGGGTTCGTTATGCCAGTATTTTGTCCAGCTGGAATTGCAGGATGCTGTCCAGCCGCTCCAGCCGTTCCGGGTCGATGGAGAGCACGGGGTGGCCGGTGAAGCGGAATGCCCGCAGCTTTTCCAGATCGGCGCGGATGCTGTCAGTCAGAAGCCCGCGCGCGGTTGCAATAAAATCGGAGCCAAGCCGCGGCGAACAGTGCCGGATGCACCAGTCCGTATTTTTCAGCTGGTCGTTGTCCAAATCAAACAGCAAGCTGCGGTTATTATCAAAAACGGGTGCCATTTTTTGGACTTGCAGCGTGTCGTTCTCGAACAGGACACCAAAGTTTCCGCTATGCCGGTCGGTGTTCAGAATAAGCGCATCCAGAATGCACATCCGCCGGAAGGCGTCGCCGCTTCCGATGCTTTCAAAATAGCGCAGAAATCCGGCAATCGTCCGGTCTTTTGTCAGAACAGCGGCCTTGGCAAGGCCGTAGCGTTCGCTGGTGAAAAGGGCGCATTTGGAGATCAGCTCCCCGTGGTGGAAACCGAGGTCATAGACTGCCGCTCCCGGGCAAAGCAGGACTGCCAGCTGAGAAGCCAGATACTCCGACACCGGTTCCATGCCGAATACGCTGCCGGTCTTATACAGCTGAATGGTGTCCTTCTCCCGCACCCAGCATTTGGCGTACTGCCCGTCTGTACTGAACTCCGGAGAGGTGGACGAGAAGCTCGTGCTGGACACAGAACCGTCAAAAGCAGCCTGCGAGATCATCTCGTTGAAAGGGTTCTGATAAAGAGAAACGTCCCGCCATTGCAGGTCGGCATCTGCTGCCCTGACCCAGAAGGTATCGTTCAGTGACAGCGCATGGGTCACATTCAAATAGCCCTCCAGCGTATCGCAGCCGTATTCCTTCAGCAGCGCTGCAATGTGCGCCCGGTGCTTGGGCGCTTTGCGGCGCTCCAGAAAATCCGTCAGGTTCGTATAGCCGAAAGGCCGCTGCGCGGTGTACCAGACATCTTCCTGTGCAGCGGTTTCCATGTACTCGTTCTGTTCGCAATGAAACGCAAGCCAGACGGTATCCTTGTTCAGCAGAAGATAGTGCATCCTAAAGCTCCTTTCGGTCAAAAAAATATTGCTGTATCCTTATTATAGCATGGATATCCTTCTTGCCAAGGCGGTTTTTGGTGCGGAAATTTTTTTCAGCTGGCGGGAACTTCACCTCGGAAACTCTTGCTGGGGCGTGCGGAGCCCCAAGCCCTGCAGGGAACGAGTAGGGCAGGATGCCACCTTTCCTAGTGATGCCCGGCTCTTTGCGGGAGAGATATTTCTGTTTAAGTTTGATTGAACCATGCAACATAGTCAAAATCGTCGTAGTATTTTCTGATAGAAAAGCGACTTCGATAACGCATACACATTCCGACGCACGATTCGCTTTCAAATCCTTTGATGTAAACGGCGGATTCAATATCGGGATACGGTTTGTGGCAAAGTACAGCCTTGTGTTTCAAATTCAATTGATCAAAGTCCAACAGATTTTGCTTGGTGCATCCATCACGGTCTGTAAAAAGAAAATAAAGATTGTCAAAATTTATTCGACCTTT
>OLWJ01001140.1_pt1 | contig 10087 bp, 7 predicted proteins | sample 1674291 | NCBI WGS metagenome assembly OLWJ01 (sample SAMEA103958159, study PRJEB25191) | human gut metagenome | biome: human-associated habitat [ENVO:00009003]; feature: intestine environment [ENVO:2100002]; material: feces | place: Germany | collected 2013/2015
CACAGATTATCGACGTTTAGAAAAACACATCGCAGCACTTGGCGTTAAAATCCAAAATCCTCATAATCCTCTGTCAAATAAAATTACAGCCTTTTCCCCATTGTATGCCTTAGCTTTCTCTTCGAGAGAATTTTCTTCTTTTAATTGAGTTTCAAAAAGTTGTTTATGGAACTCATATACACCAAGTTTTTGCGGAGTAATGCCGTTGCTCAATAAATTACTTGCAATTTCTTCTAATATAAAAACTTTTATATTTAACTTTTCAAGTTCATCTTTCAAAAAATTCAAAGCAGTTGTTTTACCGCCACATGGACCGCCTGTCAAAACTATTTTAATTACCTCTGCCATAAATTCACCTCATTTAATTTATTATAACCTTTGAAATATTTATTATTATTCTGTATTTGAAAAAAGGCGATTGCAAAATTAATCTGCAATCGCCTTTTTTAATATTACTTACTTCGTTTTTTACCAAAAATTATTGTTCCTGCAAAACCTGCTGCACACAAACCGACAAGCACACCTAAGAAAGTGAGATTATCACCTGTTTTTAAGGTAATAGGCTCAACATACTGTGTTTTATAAACCGTTTTTTCCTGAACAACGGTTTTAACTGTAGGAGTCGGCTGTACAGTTGTCGGTTGCGGTTGTGGCTCTGTTTCTGATATTTTGTCAAACAAATAAACATAAACAACATCTTCAATTCCGGATACAATTTCAGTCGGTTCAACATCCCACTTGCCGTTTTCATAACCGTAATTTGCTGTCATACCTGTTGGAATATTGATTCTTGCAGTACCGTTGACATTCCACTTACCCTCTTTGTCAAGCAAAGTTACATAGTATGAAATATCATTTACACTCTTATCTTCCCAAGTACCGTTTACTACTTTAAAGGTTACTTTCTTCTGATACTTATCGGGGATTCCGTCAGGCTTTTCTCCGTCACCTATCTTATCTACTTCCCATATTGCTGTGAAGATATAGGCTACATCGTCTTTGCCTTTCTGCTTATCCCAACCCATAAATACATAATTTGTTCTTGTCGGGTCTTCGAGTTTTATATTCTTTTCAAGAACGAATATTGCTACATCATCACCCGAATAGGTTTTGTTATCGTGAACCCATACACCTCCGTTCGGCTTTACCTGTATTTTCTTTCCATAGTCTACTACCTGTGTAGCAGGTGTTGGTTTATCGTTTTCGTTTGGTTCTTTGTAATCAACTTTCGGGTCGGTTTTCTTCGTAAAAGTATAAGTGTAAGTTTCCGCATTTGTTCCCTTTACAGGCGACTTTGGTTCAATGTCCCACTTGCCGTTTTCATAACCGTAATTTGCTGTCATACCTGTTGGAATATTGATTCTTGCAGTACCGTTGACATTCCACTTACCCTCTTTGTCAAGCAAAGTTACATAGTATGAAATATCATTTACACTCTTATCTTCCCAAGTACCGTTTACTACTTTAAAGGTTACTTTCTTCTGATACTTATCGGGGATTCCGTCAGGCTTTTCTCCGTTGCCTATCTTATCTACTTCCCATATTGCTGTCAATTCATATTTTCTGTCAATTGAATCTGTAATTTGTTGGCTGTTGCTATAAGTGCTTTCACCGCACTTCCAGCCGTCAAATACATACTCATACTTAGTTGGTTTATTATCAATTGTTTTTACGAATTCACCCTCACGGTAAACAAATTTTGTATCACCGTTGAGTGTACCACCATCAAGATTATAAAATACAGAGTAATATTTTATCTCTATGCTGTTATCATCACTGTCAACGGTAAGAACCGCATTATCAATCTGTTTATAATCATTACCGTCTTTTAAAAACACTTTATAATTGCCTTTAGCAAGTTCTGCAGTATAACCGTTATCACCGCTCTGCAAGACAATGTAATCACTGTCAGACTTTACGGCAACCTCGTACGGTTTACCGAATATGCTTTCGGTATCCGCTACAGTATCATCAAGGTTGAAAACCACACTTGATGTATAGCAGTCCTTTGTTGTGTCTTTTACATAGGCGTATGCAGTTTTAGTTGTATCGTCCTCGTCAATATAACTGCCCCGTACCTCTATGGTATATTCAGTAGAGGGAGTAAGACTGCTAAAAGTTATTTTGCCGTCAATTACTTCACCCTTAACACCCTCAAGATAATATTCGCATCTGTCATCAAGATTTGTAAGAGTGAGTGTTGTTGCAGTTGTAGAAGTGTTAGGTTTTTTAAATACTATTACGGTTGTAGTCGAACTGTTTTCCGAGTTTTTATGGAATTTGCAATTTCTCTTTTGAAGATTAATTTTAATTACACCTTCACCGGCTTTTAAACCGGTTATTGAGTAACCGCTTTCTGACTTGCTTAAACTTATGCAATCGCTGCCGGAAATTATTGTTCCCTGACTTACATAACAGGCAGGACATACAACATGAACAACCGAGCTTTGACCTAAGAGGTTAAGAATATCAACGCTCTCTCCCTCAAACACGCCAAACACAGCGTTTGCCATATCTTTTGACAGGTCATAATTTTTAAAATCGTCATCATACGATGCTGTCGCAATGATATTTCCGTCAGAGTCCTTTACTGTTACGGAAATGCCGCCTTTTAATTTTTCAGCGTTAACAGATGCACCGTAAACTGCCGCATAAGCAAAGCCTTTGTGCGAATAGCTGCGGTTATAAGATCTGCCGCTCATATTATCAGATGCGAACAAGCCTTTATTCGAATTGTAAATTTCAATTTCACTTTTTGTTCCACGCACCACAGCCATATCGTGCTTGTCAAATACATACAGATAAGTGCCAAGCTTATTTTTCCATTCGTAAGTCAGCTCTTGAGGATTACCGTCGTAATTGCTTACTTTTGCCATTAAAAGCTCACTTGAACGAAGGTCTTTACTGTCGCCCCTCATAAATCCGACAATTTCTACTGTCGGATTTGCACCGTCAAGCGCAAGTACGGCCGAGGGAACACCCACCGCACCCAAAATTGTTGCTGCCAATATAAAGCAGAAAACTCTCTGCAATGCTGACAACAACGTTTTTTTGTGTTTTTTTAACATTGCCATATATTACCTCCATGCAAATGATTATATGCAGAAGACAGGCAAATAATACACGGCAAAATAAAAAGGGAAAGCTAAACTTCCCCTTGTCCTAAAAAATTCCGTATTTAGTTTTTAATCGCTGCAATTTACTTCCGATTGGTTTTGTAAGCAGCAACAGGAATATTACATTTGAAACCATATAAACAACGGTAAACGGTGCTGCGGTTGTAATGCTTGCCACAAATCTTGCTATATTAAATGTGCCGTCAGCCCAGAGAGTTGTCCATACATCCATTATAAAAGAAAATGCTATGCCCGATAGAGCGCCGTAAATAATAAGCAACACCTTACTCTCAACAAGTTTTTTAGCAAGCAAGCCCGCCAAAAATCCGATAAGTCCCCACGCAAGCATTTGAAACGGAGTCCACGGTCCTTGTCCAAAATAGAAATTTGAAACCACAGCAGAAAAAGATCCTGTAATAAAACCTGCTTCACTGCCAAGATAAATAGCGGTAATAATTACAATTGCGGTAACGGGCTTAAAAAACGGAATGGGAGCAAATACAAACCTGCCCGCTACCGACAATGCCGTCATAACAGCTATTATAACAATTCTGCGTGCATCGTTTTTACCTTTTTCAAAAGAAATAAAAAACGGAATACAGGCAACCACCGACAATGCAAGCGATATAAAGGCATATTTGCGGTCACCGAAGAAAAACACTCCGCAAAGTACAATAAGCGGTGCAACCACAAAAACACATAAGTATTTTATTATCTTTTTAGCAGTCATTTTACTCCTCCTTAACAGCGGAAATCAACTCTTCCGTTGTTATAATGCCGTCTTTTATACCTCGTGAAATTTTATTTGCAGAAGTCGTATAAAATCGTTTTCCGCAATAAAATTCGTGCGGTTCAAGTCTTTTTGAAAGAGTACCGTTAAAAAGCATTGCGCATACGGTGGAAACTTCAGCCGAAAAATCAAGGTCATGTGTAACAAGTAATATTGTAATTTGGTTGTCGGAAAGTTCTTTTAAAGTTTTTGCAAGTTCTGCTTTTGAAAAACTGTCACAACCCTTTGTCGGTTCGTCAAGCAATAATATTTTCGGTTCGAGAAGTAAAAGTTTTACAAAACCTGCACGCTGAATTTCACCTCCGCTAAGGTCATACGGATGGTGATTTAAAAGACGGTGTACATTAAACTTTTCTGACAATTTATTAATTTTTTCCAAATCCCCGCTCACGCTTTTAAAGTCTTCAAGCAAGCTGTCTTTAACAAATAACAATTGTGGATTTTGAGGCATAGTAGCTGTTTTTTCATTTAGTTTTACCTTGCCTCTGTACGGCTTAAGCCTTGCTCCTATTACGGAAAGCAAAGTTGATTTTCCGCTGCCGTTTGCACCGACAACCGAAAAAATCTCTCCTCTGTTTACCGATAAATTAAGACCGAGGAGCACATCATCAGACTTTTTATCATATCTGAAATATACATTTTTAACCGATAATATTTCATCGTCGGAATTATTATTCTGCAATGTATGTTCTGTAAAAGAATTATTTTTGCTATATTTTGCAAAAAGTTCTCTGCCTTCTTTGACCGTAACGGGGCATTGCGATTTACAATCCGTTACGGAATAAAGCCGTGCAGGCACGGGCAAAGCGAGCATCATAGGATGATTTTTTGAAATTTTGCTAAGAGCGTTGCAAGTATCTTTAGGTGCGGTATCGGTAATTATTTTTCCTTGCTCCATAACAATAATTCTGTCTGCAACGGGAAACAGTTTTTCAAGTCTGTGTTCGGTAATAATTACAGTGATACCCAAGTCTTTATTAAGTTTGTCAAGAATTGTAAAAAAGTTTTCTGCCGATACAGGGTCAAGCTGACTTGCGGGTTCGTCAAGAATTAATACATCAGGCTCGGCAACAGATGCCGCCGCAAGATTAAGAATTTGCATCTGACCGCCAGAAAGTGAGTTTGTCTTTTGTTCTATTATTTTTGAAAGTCCAAAGTAAGTAGCCGTTTCACTTATTTTAATATTTATTTCTTCACTCGACATTCCCATATTCTCAAGCGTAAATGCAAGTTCATGGAGTACGGTATCGGTTACTGTTTGATTTTCGGGATTTTGCGAAACATAGCCTATTTTAAAAGCCGTATCTTCTTCACTGCATTTTTCAATATTTTCGGAACAGAAAAATATTTCTCCCGTTTTTGTGCCGTGAGGAGCTGCCTGCGGCTTTAAAAGTCTTAGCAGTGTTGTTTTTCCGCAGCCGGACTGACCGCAGATAACACAAAACTCTCCCCTTTTCACAGTGAAATTCACATTATCCAAAGCCTTTTCCTGCATCTGCGGATAAGTAAAACTTAAATTTTTGACAGAGAAAATTTCCATACAAGCTCCTCCTTTAACTCAATGATAAACGGCATAAATGACAGTACACCGAAAGCCGACATTCCGAGTACGGATAATATTGTAATATCACACATCTCGATATGCGGATATATAAGAAAATCAAGTTGACCTGTCGCTAAAGCAAACAGCACTGTAGTCAACATTCCCAGAGAAAGTACAGTAAAAACCGTATCTGCTTTTGTAAAAGGAAAGCGGCAGTAAAAACTACGCTTTTTAACTCCGTATCCTCTTGCGCTCATTGAATCGGCAGTTTGAACCGAACCCTCAAGCATTACGGAAACCGAAGCAGAAAATGCACCTATGTATTGTTTAAATTTATTTTTACCGCAAAAATCGGATTGAGCCGCCAATGTGCGCTTAAACACAAGAATAAATTTAGGCACAAAATGAAGTACCATCGAAAACAATAATGCAAGTCTTGGTAAAAATCTTCCGAAAATATATATAAGTTTTTCGGAATCAAACACGCTGTTGAATACCGAAAACCAAAGTATTACGCTCAAAAGCATCAGTCCAAGCACCGCACCGTAAACTATAGCCTCAAGCGTAATAGGAATATCATTTATAAATATAAGTGGTGTTACTCCCTTGTGTGAGAAAAGCGGATTGGTTATTGTTACAAGTAAAAAAATCAGCACATAACCAAAAAAGGATTTTAAAAATAATTTAAAACCCTTTTGTAATACAGAATAAGCCGCCGCTCCGAAAAGCGACAGCAGTAAAATTATATAATTCCATGTAAACATTGATACCAACAGCACAGATACAAAATATATAAGCTGTGCCAGCGGATTAAAGGAATTAAATCTTAGCATTATTCTTCTCCTGTAAATTCGTTTCCGATATCTGCGCCCAAATCGCAGGTATATAAGAATTTAATTGTATCTCCGTCATGTAAATCATAAGAATTGCAGCCTACCGACGGAAAAACATCATTTACGCAGTATTCCCAACCCGAAAGCTGACCGCAAGAAAATTCATAAAGATTTGCAATACCCTCAATATAAATATCTGCGTCCGTTCCCTCGTATTCATATTGAATTTTATTCTGACGGCAGGCTTCACTAAGCGCATCATATGCGGTAGCATTTTCGTCAAGAGTAATCTTTGTAGGCTTGAGAATTACGCCGTCACTCGGAACATAGCTTTCAAGACCGCTTTCAAGCTGATCCATATTATTTAAAATGGTTGAGCAGTTGATTGAAAAAGTAACCTCCATTCCCTCTTTTTGAGATGAAGAGGAATAGTAGTCATCGGGAGTCTGAACCGAACAGCCACATAGCACGGCAGTAATTATCAATACAAGTAATAAAAGTTTTAATTTCATTATTTGTCACCTTTTCTTTTGCCGAATAATCTGAACGGCTCACCGTCTTTTTTCAGCACTGTTAATCTTATAATTAAAAGCACAGCCGCTACTGCCACAAGTCCGATAAGAGAAACATAGAAAATAAAATTATTGTCGTCATCCGAATTTGCCGCCGCTACGGAATCCGGAGTAGATGCAAGCGTAAAAGGCTCGTAATTGTCATCTGCCAAAGCCATTACCTGATCATCATAATTTTCCGCATTATTGGATTCGGGCTTTACAGTTGTTTCCTGCTGTCCTTCATCAACTTGCGAATTATGTTTTTCTGTAATATCACCTGTATTTACAGAATTATTTTTATTGTTGCTGTCTATATTAACCTCAGAACTGTCTGTGTTTGAATTTTCAGTGTTCTGTCGGGAATTTTCGCTATTAGAATTATTTTTCTTTGTATCGTCAAATTCAAAAATCTCGGTATTGCCCTTTGACATATATTTATATAAATCAACAAGTGAGTTTAATGCCTGATAACACGCAATATTATTCGATTTTCCGTTTTCAATATGAGAAAAACCGCCGTCCGAATTTTTGAAAGTCATGAGATTGTCAACAAGAGTGTTGCCGTTTTTAATAAATCTTGAATCCGACTGCACATCTATATCTAGTGCAACAAGCGCAGAAATAACTTGGGAAACACTCTCGGAATTTACTGTGCCGAAAGAAGAATATCCGCCTTTTTCATTTTGTTTTTTAGATAAAACATCAAGTGCTCTGTCAATAGATTCTTTTACCGTACTGTCAGATTTATAAGGAGCAAGTGCCTGTAAGCACATTGCGGTAACATCGGTATCGGCAGACTTTCCCATAAGTGTAAAACCACCGTCCGAAAGCTGTAAGCCTATAATTTTTTTAATAAAATATTCTCTGTCATATTTTGCTTCACTCGGAACTTTTGCATTTGCACAGTCGAGTGACAGCAAGGCATAAACATATGCATTTATGCCTTGCTTGTTCACATTTTCACTGTTATAAACTCCGTCACTGAGCAAATTTTTGCCGTTGATATTTTCAGGATTAAGTCCGCAGGCATAAAGTGCAAGTGAGGTACGCTGAAAATCTGTAGCTTTGCTTTTTGATTCATATAACTTTTCGGCAGATTTTATCATAGAACTTTGTACAGCAGTTACATCTGTACCGTATTTTGACAAAGAAATAATATACCACTGTGTTTCCGAATTATCCGTGGTTTCAGAAAGTTTTTGTACAAACGAAGCTGTATCGTCAGCCTTTAAAATTGCCGATTTATACGAGATAATTCCGTCTATAGTTTTTGAAATATCTTCTTTTGTGTAGTTTTCAGCCGCATTTACTGTTACCGATAAAGATAACATTACTGCGCATATAAGTAAAGCTGTCAGTTTTTTCAGCATAATTATCATTCCTTATTAGAATTATTCTGTTTCACCCGAAAGAATTGTCTGAAGTGCTGTAACATCATTTACATCAACTTTTCCGTCTTTGTTTACATCAGCAATTCTTACTTGTTCTTCGCTAATATTGTTATAATTGCTAAGGTATGTCTGAATAGCTGTAACATCGTTAATGTCTACCTTACTGTCAAGGTTTACATCATTGACAATCTTTGTATCTACAAATACTGTGTAGTCATCTGCGTAACGAAGAACTGCAGGAGCACCGCTGTAACCGTACTTTTCAACCTGTAAGCTGTGAGAACCGAATGTAAGCTGATCCTTATCAATTACAACTACACCGTTATAATCTGTTGTGTATTCTTTGCCGTCAAAATATACTGTCATATTATCAATCGGAAGAACAGCGTCACCGAATGTAGCCTTTGCTGTAAATGTAATTTTACCCTCGCTTGTAAGCAATGAAGTATCTGCAATCGGGAGGTAGCATGGATACTCACCGTAATAAAGAACTACTGTATCATTATTATTAAGTGTATAATCGCTTACTCCTACATTAGGAACTACGCTGTTTACGGCATAATACCAGCCGTCCCAGCCGCCGAATGAACCTGCTGCAATGCCGTTTACCTCTGAAATATAGCCTGCATCTGCACCTACTACTTCGATATTATCAGAAACTTCGTCTGCATATGAGATAAGCTGACCGACATTGCTGTCCTTTGTAATTTCAAATGTGTCATTAAGGTAGCAAGCCTCCGGACCTTCAATTCTGAGATTTACATTAATTGTGTTTTCTCTTGCAATATTAACTGTAAAGTCGTCAGCATAACGAAGTACGGCAGGAGCACCGTTTGAATTTTTCTTTTCAACCTGAACACTGTGCTCACCTGATGTAAAATCAGCCTTGCTAAGTGAAATTGTACCGTTTTTATCTGTTATATAAGTATGACCGTCAAAAGTAACTGTCATATCTGCAATAGCAACTGTGCTTACGGTCGGATTCCAGTCGCCGTCATATGTAGTTGACTCTGCATTAAAACTGATTTTTCCGTCACTGTTTAATGCCGAAGTGTCAATCTGCGGAAGAAGACAAGGAAAATCACCGTAATAAAGAACAACTGTATCATTGTCGCTAAGTGTGTAATCACCTACGCCAACATTTGGTGAAACTGAATTTACAATATACTGCCAGCCGTCCCAGCCGCCGAATTTGCCTGCTGTTTCGCCGTTTACATCTGTTATGTAATTATTTTCGGCGCCTGTTACCGTAACATCATCAGAAAGCTTGTCTGCATACTGAATTAAGTCAGCTGCCGTGCTACCCTGTGGAATTTCATAATTGTCATAAAGCACACAAGAATTCACACCCTCAATACGAAGTGAAACTGTAATGTCCTTTGTTTCTGCCGCAAATGCCGTAACTGCAGATGCAGAAACAAGCAAAGTAGCAAGTGAAGCAGAAATAAATTTTGCTGTTGTTTTCATAAACATTCTCCTTAAATAAAAAATAGCCCCTTAAAAGAGGCATAGCTATATAAAGGGTAATAATTTACCCAATAACTATTCTCCCACTGCCCAAGAAAGTTTTTCAAACTATGTTATGGCAGGTCTCCTGACTTACAGTCTGCATTAAAGCAGCCCAGGCGCCTTCTCGGTTTCCCAATGGCATGAGCCAAGGCTATAACTGTTTACAGTAATGGCGGTTGTGACGGACTTGCACCGTCTTCCCTATTAATTAAATGAATAAACCATAACAAATATTAAGTTCAAATTAAATTTTATAGCATAATCGTTGTTATGTCAAGTTAATGCCTGTCTTTTTCCTCTTTTGCCTTATTTTTCCGCTTTATCACAGATAAATACAGCACAAAACACAAA
>OLWJ01001141.1_pt1 | contig 10086 bp, 9 predicted proteins | sample 1674291 | NCBI WGS metagenome assembly OLWJ01 (sample SAMEA103958159, study PRJEB25191) | human gut metagenome | biome: human-associated habitat [ENVO:00009003]; feature: intestine environment [ENVO:2100002]; material: feces | place: Germany | collected 2013/2015
CCGGCGCCCTGTTCATCGTGGACACCCGCAAGGAGCGCAACGCCATCGCCGAGGCGCACCGTCTGGGCATTCCTGTTGTGGCTATCGCCGATACCAACTGCGATCCCGATGAGATCGATTACCCCATCCCCGGCAACGACGACGCCATCCGCGCCATCAAGCTGATCGCCTCTGTTATGGCCAACGCCATGATCGAGGGCCGTCAGGGCGAGCAGGTGGAGGAGGCCGCCGAGGCCAAGGACGCCGAGTAAGCCAACTCGATAGATACCGCGTAACGCACGGGGCAGGGAAGTGTCCCTGCCCCTTTTAATTCAACTTTTACAGGAGGAAATACAAATGGCTTTTACTGCTGCTGATGTGAAGACCCTGCGCGAGATGACCAGCGTGGGTATGATGGACTGCAAGAAGGCGCTTGTCGAGTGCGACGGCGATATGGACAAGGCTGTCGAGTGGCTGCGCGAGAAGGGCCTGGCCAAGGCCGCCAAGAAGGCCGGCCGCATCGCCGCCGAGGGTATGTCCTATGCCCTGACCGAGAACGGCGTGGGCGTCGTGGTCGAGGTCAACTGCGAGACCGACTTCTGCGCCAAGAGCGACCTGTTCGTGGCCTTCGTCAAGGACATCGCCAAGGTCATCGCCGAGCAGGATCCCGCCGATGTGGACGCCCTGATGAACTGCAAGTATGTCGGCTCCGACCTGACCGTTTCCGAGACCATGCCCGAGAAGGTCATGTCCATCGGTGAGAACCTGCAGATCCGCCGCTTCGTCCGCTTCTCCGAGAACACCAGCGTGGGCTACGTCCATGCCGGCGGCAAGATCGGCGTGCTGGTGAACCTGGCTGTGGACGGCGGTATCGACGCCACCGAGATCGGCAAGAACGTCGCCATGCAGATCGCGGCCCTGAACCCCCGCTTCTGGGACAAGTCCCAGGTCACCGATGAGGTGCTGGCCGAGGAGAAGAAGATCGCGCTGGCCCTGATGGACACCGATCCCAAGATGGCCTCCAAGCCCGAGGCCGTCAAGGAGAAGATCGTCATGGGCAAGATGAACAAGTTCTACGAGGAGAACTGCCTGCTGCAGATGGAGTTCGTCCGCGGCGACATCTTCCAGGGCAGCGTGGAGAAGTATATCGCCGACGCCGCCAAGAAGCTGGGCGGCTCCGTCAAGTTCGTGGACGCCGTTCGCTTCCAGACCGGCGAGGGCATCGAGAAGAAGCAGGAGGACTTCGCCGCTGAGGTCGCTGCGCAGATGAACATGGGCAAGTAATTGCAGATGCACAAAACACCCTTCGGCTCACGCCGAGGGGTGTTTTTTCGCACATAAAAAGGACCGCCGCGAGGCGGTCCTTTTTATGTGCGGATATGTCAGGAAACGAGCACGTGGATGCGCCCCGCGGGCTCGCCGTACTTGTCGGCGGCAACGGTGCCGTTCAGCACGGTGGTGATGTAGTCCATGACCACCTCGTCCATGGGGATGCCCAGGTCGTAGTTGGCGGTGGCGTTGACAAAGCGGTAGTAGGTGTCGCCGCCGCTGGCCATAAAGTCGTTGGTGGCGATGGTGTACGTGGCCGCCGGGTCAAAGTCCTTGCCGCCCACGGTCTTGATGGTCACGCGGTTGATGGTCTTGGGGGCGAAGTAGGTGGTGCCGGGATACTCGTCGCCCTGGTCATAGCCCTTGGTGGTGTCCACGGTGAACTCGATGCCGGACACCTGGGGGAAGCCGCCGATGGCCTCCGGCGTGCAGAAGGTGGAGGCCTCCAGCACTTCCAGCAGCTCCGTACCGGTGATCTTGATGATGCTCAGGGTGTTGCCGAAGGGCAGCACGGTGTTGACGTCCTTCTTGGTGATGTCGCCGGCCTCGATGGTGGCGCGGATGCCGCCGCCGTTGGTGATGGCCGCGTCAACGGTCTCACCCTGCTGCTCGGCGCCCCATACCAGCGCGTCGGTGATCAGGTCGCCCAGATTTGTCTCCTGCGTGCGGTTGCCGGGGTCCTTCTCGCCGTTCAGCGTCACCTCGGTCTTGGCGAACACCGTGCCGTAGTCGGCCTCGATCTCGGCGATGATGGCGGCGGCGCGGGCGGCGATGGCGTCGTCGGCCGCCACCATGTCCTCGGTGGACAAGCACGTGGTGGTGATGGTGCTGTCCTTGATGGTCACAACGCCGATGTTCTCCAGCTTCGTGCCGGTAGAGGTCAGGATAGTGTCGCCTACCTTGCGGTCCGTGTTGGTCTTCTCAACGATCTCCTCCTCAGTGGAATGAGAGTGACCGTCGATGAACACGTCGATGCCGGTGACCTTGTTCAGCAGGTCGATAGAGCGGTTGCCGGTGGCAGCGGTCTCATCGTCGATGCCCAGGTGGCCCAGGCAGATAACGTAGTTGCAGCCCTCGTCCTCACGCAGCATATTCGCCATATCCTGTGCGATCTGGTACAGCTCCTCACCGCCGGCGAAGGTCACGCCCTGGATCTTGCCGGGGTGGGCCTTTGTGGCGGTCTCAGGGGTGTCCAGACCGAACACGCCGATCTTGGTGCCGCCGGGGGTGGTGAACACGGCCGCGTCGTCAAAGGCCAGCTCGCCGTTGTACTTTACGTTGGCGGCCAGCACGGGGAACTGGGCGTTCTCCATGTTCTTCTTCAGCGCCTCGAAGCCGTAGTCGAACTCGTGGTTGCCCAGCGCCACAGCGTCGTAGCCCACCATGTTCATCAGCTCCACAGCCGTTGCACCCTCAGACACACTCACAGCGGTGTCGCCCTGACTGAAGTCGCCGGCGTCCAGGATCAGCACATACGCGCCCTCAGACTCATACTGGCTGGCCAGCGCCGCTACCTTGGCGTAATTGGAAACAGCGCCGTGCACATCGTTGGTGTGCAGGATGACCACCGGCTCCGTGGCGGTGGCGTCCTTGCCGGGGTCGGGTTTCTTTTCGCCGCAGGCCGCCAGGGTGAACACCATGGCCAGGGCCAGCAGCAAAGACAGCAGCTTTTTCTTCATACTCCTTATTCCTTCCTTTCAGCGTTTTTGCACATTTTCTGCGCCTGCTGTATGGCCATTGTACCGTATTCCACGGCTGAACGCAAGCTTTTCCCGGTTTTTATTTTACATGGATTTTACACCAGCGGGATTTTTCCCTTTACATTGGGCACTTACAATAAAAACCGTACAAGGGAGTTATCCAAAACGACGAAAGAAGCGAGGTAATACATATGAAAAAGATCATTGCACTGGTCCTGACCGCCCTGCTGGCCCTGAGCCTGGTGGCCTGCGGCAGCGAGACCAAGACCGACGACGCCGACAAGACCGAGGACAAGACCTCCACCGAGCTGACCGGCACCGTCTCCACCGACGGCTCCACCTCCATGGAGAAGGTCATCGGCGCCCTGAGCGAGTCCTTCATGGCGCAGAACGGCGGCGTCACCGTCAACTACAACCCCACCGGCTCCGGCTCCGGCATCACCGCCGTGCAGGAGGGCACCTGCGACATCGGCCTGTCCTCCCGTGCGCTGAAGGATGAGGAGAAGTCCGCCGGCCTGAAGGAGACTGTGCTGGCCTATGACGGCATCGCCATCATCGTTCACCCCGACAACCCCGTCAGCGACCTGTCCGTTGAGCAGATCGCCAAGCTGTACACCGGCGAGATCACCAACTGGAAGGACGTGGGCGGCAATGACGCCGAGGTGGTCCTCATCGGCCGCGAGGCTGCCAGCGGTACCCGCGATGGCTTCGAGTCCATCACCGGCACCAAGGACAAGTGCCGGTATCGTCAGGAGCTGACCTCCACTGGTGATGTGATCACCGCCGTCAGCCAGAACCCCGATACCATCGGCTACGCCTCTCTGGCCTCCATCAAGGACACCGTCAAGGCCCTGAACGTGGATGGCGTCACCCCCGGCGAAGCCACCGTCAAGGACGGCAGCTATAAGGTCCAGCGTCCCTTCGTGCTGGTGACTGTGGACGGCAAGGCCCTCTCTCCCGCGGCCCAGGCGTTCTTTGACTACGCCACTTCCTCCGACGCAGCTTCCATCATCGCCAAGGCCGGCGCTGTGGCAGTCGCAGGTTAACAAGTAAGGCACGGACACAGGCGACATCCCCGCGCGGGGTGCCGCCTTGCCCCGTATCTGCTGAGGTGCATATATGAAAGCAAAACGATTTATGGAGAACGCCATCCATGGCTTCTTTCTGCTGATGGGTCTGGTGACGGTGGGCTGCGTGCTGCTGATCTCCGTCTACCTTGTCGTCTCCGGCATCCCCGCTATCCGTGAGATCGGCCTTGTGAAGTTCCTCTTTGGCCCCGTGTGGAATTCCAACGCGGCGGAGCCTCAGTTCGGCATCCTGCCCTTTATCCTTACCAGTATTTACGGTACTGCGGGCGCGATCCTGCTGGGCGTGCCCGTGGGCTATATGACCGCCGTGTTCCTGGCCAAAATGGCCCCGCCGAAGCTGAAGACCGCCGTCTCCGCCGCGGTGAGCCTGCTGGCGGGCATCCCCTCCGTGGTCTACGGTCTGGTGGGTATGCTGGTGCTGGTGCCGGGCATCCGTCAGGTCTTCCATATTCCCGACGGCTCCGGCCTGCTGGCGGCCATCATCGTGCTGGCGATCATGATCCTGCCCTCCATTATCACCGTGGCCATGACGGCCCTGGAGGCGGTGCCCCGTGAGTACGAGGACGCCTCTCTGGCGCTGGGCGCCACCGCCACGGAGACCTGGTTCAAGGTGTCTGTCCCCGCCGCCCGCAGCGGCATCGCCGCCGCGGTGGTGCTGGGCGTAGGCCGCGCCATCGGCGAGGCCATGGCCGTGATGATGGTCTCCGGCAACGTGCCCAATATGCCCTCCCTGTTCCAGAGCGTGCGGTTCCTGACCACCGCCGTGGCCAGCGAGATGGGCTACGCGGCGGCAGGCCTGCAGCGTCAGGCGCTGTTCTCCATCGCGCTGGTGCTGTTCCTGTTCATCATGCTCATCAACGCCGCGCTCAATTTCTTCCTCAAGCGCAGTAAGGAGAAGTGACCATGGACAAACGTGAATTCTCTGCCCGCCGCCATATCTGGGGCGGGACCATGCGGGGCCTGATGCTCCTCTGCGCCGCCGTTACCTGCGCGCTGGCGGTGTTTCTCATCGTCTATGTGCTCGTCAAGGGCGTGCCCAACCTGAGCTGGCAGCTGCTGAGCACCAAGCCCAGCTATCTGGACGGCTCCATCGGCATCCTGCCGGATATCATCACCACCGTCTGCACGGTGCTGGCCACCCTGCTGGTGGTGCTGCCGCTGGGCGTCTGCGCCGCCGTGTACCTGACGGAGTATGCCGCCAACAAGAGGGTAGTGGCCGTTATCGAGTACGCCGCCGAGACGCTGTCCGGCATCCCTTCTATTATCTACGGCCTGGTGGGCCAGATGTTCTTCTGCCAGTTCCTGGGCATGAAGAAATCCCTTCTCGCCGGCGCCATGACCCTGGTCATTATGAACCTGCCCACCATCATGCGTACTACGCAGGAGAGCCTCAAGACCGTGCCCCAGTCCTACCGCGAGGGCGCCTTCGGTCTGGGCGCCGGCAAGTGGCGCACCATCCGCACGGTGGTGCTGCCCGGCTGTGTGGACGGCGTGCTCACCGGCTGCATTCTGGCCGTGGGCCGTATCCTGGGCGAGACGGCGGCCCTGCTGTACACCGCGGGCTTTGCCCACACGCTGTACAACAGCCTGCGTGCCACGCTGGAGGGCTCCGGTGCCACACTGTCCGTGGCCCTGTATGTCTACGCCAAGGAGCAGGGCGAGTTCGATGTGGCCTTCGCCATCGCCGCCATCCTCATGGCGCTGGCCCTGCTCATCAACCTGGCGGCTATGCTGACCGGGCGTTACTTCAAGAAACGGAGGAGCCTATGAGCGATATCATCACCGTAAACGATCTGAACCTGTGGTACGGTCCTACCCAGGCGCTGCACCACGTCACCATATCCGTGCCGGAGCACAGCATCACCGCCCTCATCGGCCCCTCCGGCTGCGGCAAGTCCACATTTCTTAAAACGCTGGACCGTATGAACGACCTGATCCCCGGCGTAAAGGTGGAGGGCCAGGTGCTCTACAAGGGACAGGACATTTACGCCCCCGGCGTGGACGTCAGCCAGCTGCGCCGTGAGGTGGGCATGGTGTTCCAAAAGCCCAACCCCTTCCCCATGAGCATCTACGACAACGTGGCCTACGGCCCCCGTACCCATGGCATCCGCAACAAAGCCAAGCTGGACGAGCTGGTGGAGCAGTCCCTGCGGCGTGCCGCCATCTGGGACGAGGTGAAGGACCGCCTGAAAAAGAATGCCCTGGGCCTCTCCGGCGGCCAGCAGCAGCGTCTGTGCATCGCCCGTGCCCTGGCGGTGGAGCCCACCGTGCTGCTGATGGATGAGCCCACCTCGGCCCTGGACCCAATCTCCACCTCCCGTATCGAGGAGTTGGCGGTGGAGCTGAAGCAGCATTACACCATCGTCATCGTCACCCACAATATGCAGCAGGCCCTGCGTATCTCGGACCGCACCGCCTTCTTCCTGCTGGGCGAGCTGGTGGAGTACGGCGACACGGAGACCATGTTCTCCACGCCCAGCGAAAAGCGCACCGAGGATTACATCACCGGGAGGTTTGGATAATGCGTAGTCAATTCGATAAACAGCTGGCCCAGCTCCACCGCGAGCTCATCGAGATGGGTGCCCTGTGCGAGCAGGTCATCGCTCTGTCCTCTCAGGCCCTCACCAACCGCGATACCGCCCTGGCGGAGAAGGTCGCGCCCCTGGACCACGAGATCGACCGCAAGGAGCGCGACATCGAGAACCTCTGCCTGCGGCTCCTGCTTCAGCAGCAGCCGGTGGCCGGCGACCTGCGGCAGATCTCCGCTGCCCTGAAGATGATCACGGACATGGAGCGTATCGGCGACCAGGCCGACGATATTGCCGAGATCCTGCTCTGCCGCGCCGGCCGGCCTCTCAGCGCCGGCGACACCCTGCGGGATATGGCCCAGGCCACCATCCGCATGGTCAGCGAGAGCGTGGACGCCTATGTCCGGCAGGATGTGGACCTGGCCCAGCAGGTCATCGCCGCCGACGATGAGGTGGACGGCTATTTTGACCGGATCAAGGCCCATCTCATCGACCGTATCGCCAAGGACGTGGATGACGGTGAAGCCACACTTGACTTACTGATGATCGCCAAGTATTATGAACGTATCGGCGACCACGCCACCAACATCGCCGAGTGGGTGATGTTTTCCGTCACCGGCGTGCACAAGACCGAGGCCACTTGAGCCAAAAGGAGGGACCCCACATGATCTGGTGTGTAGAGGATGACGCCAGCATCCGCGATATCGAGCTGTATGCCCTGCGCTCCGCCGGGCTGGAGGCCGAGGGCTTTACCGACGGTGCCGCCTTCTGGAAGGCCCTGCAAAGCGAAAAGCCCGATCTGGTGGTGCTGGACGTGATGCTCCCCGGCATCGACGGCACGGAGCTGCTGGGCCGTATGCGCGCCTCCACGTCCCTGCGCCGCATCCCGGTCATTATGGCCACCGCCAAGGGCGCGGAGTATGACCGCGTCCGGGCGCTGGACGGCGGCGCGGATGACTATCTGACCAAGCCCTTCAGCGTCATCGAGCTGGTCTCCCGGGTCAAGGCGGTGCTGCGCCGCTGCCAGCCGGAGGGGGACAGCTCCATCCTCCGCAGCGGCGAGGTGTCGCTGGATACCCGTGCCCACACCGTCCTGTCCGGCGGCGAACGCGTCGACCTGACCTACAAGGAATACGAGCTGCTGCGCCTGTTCCTCAGCCACCCCGGCACGGCCTACACCCGTGACCGGCTGATGGAGCTGGTCTGGGGCATGGATTACTGCGGCGAGAGCCGTACCGTGGATATGCACATCCGTACCCTGCGCCAGAAGCTGGGCAAGGCCGGCGCACACATCACCACGGTCCGCGGCGTGGGCTACCGTTGGGAGGAGACCCTATGACAAAAAAGATATTTCGCTCCACCGTGGCGGTGGGGCTTGCGGTGCTGCTGGCCAGTCTGGTCATTATCATGGGCGCACTGTACACCTATTTCGGCCATGTCCAGGAGCAGCAGCTCCGGGATGAGCTGTCCATCGCCGCTGCGGCCATGGAGTCCGGCGACGGCGAGGCCTATCTGTCCAAGCTGCACTCCGACAATTACCGCATCACCTGGCTTCGCGCCGACGGCACGGTGCTCTATGATACGAAGGCTGACGCCGCGGCTATGGAGAACCACGCCCAGCGCGAGGAGGTCCGTCAGGCCCTGACCAACGGCACCGGTGAGTCCAGCCGTTACAGCGCCACTCTGCTGGAAAAGACCCTCTACTACGCCCGCCGGCTGCCGGACGCCACGGTCCTGCGCCTGTCCGCCAGCCGCGTCACTATGGGCGTGCTGCTTCTGAGTATGCTCTCCGCCATCCTAGCGGTCATCGCCGTGGCCCTGATCCTCTCCGGCATTCTGGCCGGCCGCGTGTCCCGCCGCATCACCCGCCCCCTGAACACCCTGGATCTGGAGCACCCCCTGGAAAACGACGCCTACGAGGAGCTTTCGCCCCTGCTGCGCCGACTGGAGCACCAGCGGCGTCAGATCGACGATCAGCTGCGTTCTCTGCGCCGCCGGTCCGAGGAGTTTGAACAGATCACCGCCAGCATGACCGAGGGCCTGGTACTGGTGGATAACGGCGGCACCATCCTCAGCATGAACCCTGCCGCCTGCGCCGTGTTCCACACCGATGCGGCCTGCGTGGGCCAGCCTCTGCTGACCGTGGAGCGCGGCAGCGCCGTCAGCCACGCCCTCCACGATGCCATGGACACCGGCCACGGCGAGACCCGTATGGAGCGCGACGGCCGCGAGTACCAGTTCGACATGACCCGTATCCAGGCCGACGGCGAGGTGGTGGGCGCGGTGCTGCTGACCTTCGACGTCACCGAGCAGGCCTACGCCGAGCGCAACCGCCGCGAGTTCACCGCCAACGTTTCCCATGAGCTGAAGACCCCGCTTCAGGGCATCATCGGCAGCGCCGAGCTGCTGGAGAACGGCATGGTCCAGCCCGACGATGTGCCCCGCTTCGTGGGCCATATCCGCAGCGAGGCCCAGCGCCTGGTGACGCTGATCAACGACATCCTCCGCCTGTCTGAGCTGGACGAGGGCGGCAGCCTGCCCACCGAGCCGGTGGAGCTGCTCTCCCTTTGCACCGACACGGTCAAGTCGCTGGAGAGCGCCGCGCAGCAGCGCCAGATCACCATGACCGTCACCGGCGAGGCCGTTACGGTCCCCGGCGTCCGCCGTCTGCTGACCGAGACGGTCTTCAACCTCTGCGACAACGCCATCAAGTACAATAAGGACGGCGGCAGCGTCGCCGTCGCCGTGGGCCGTGACGGCCCCGACGCCGTGGTCACGGTAGCCGATACCGGTATCGGTATCCCGCCGGAGCACCAGGGCCGCGTCTTCGAGCGCTTCTACCGCGTGGACAAGAGCCACTCCAAGGCCTCCGGCGGTACCGGATTGGGCTTGTCCATCGTCAAGCACGCCGTGGCTTATCACCACGGCACCGTCACGCTGGACAGCCGTGAGGGGGAGGGCACCACCTTTACCCTCCGCCTGCCGTTGGAAGCGTAAACGCGAAAATGCCCGCCTCTGCGGGCGGGCATACAAAAAGACCACCCGATAGGGTGGCCTTTTTTGTCATAAATGCGCCTTTGCGTGGGCACAGATGGCGTCAAAGGTCTTCTGACTGATATCGTGTTCGATCTTGCAGGCATCTGTCTCCGCCGTAGCGGCGTCGATGCCCAACGCCATCAGGAATTTCGTCAGCGTGTGGTGCCGGTCCAGCATACGCTCGGCGATGGCCATACCGCTGGCCGTCAGGGTGATGAGTCCGTCCTTGTCCATCGTGATATAGCCGTTTTCCCGCAGCCGTTTGGTGGCGTAGGTCACGCTGGGCTTTGTCACGCCCAGATGCTCGGCTACGTCGATGGAACGAATATATCCATGTTGCTGCTGCATCATCAGCATCGTCTCTAAATAGTCCTCGGAAGCGCGCAGTATCTGCATAAAAAGTATCACCAACTTTCCCCAATACAC
>OLWJ01001142.1_pt1 | contig 10083 bp, 9 predicted proteins | sample 1674291 | NCBI WGS metagenome assembly OLWJ01 (sample SAMEA103958159, study PRJEB25191) | human gut metagenome | biome: human-associated habitat [ENVO:00009003]; feature: intestine environment [ENVO:2100002]; material: feces | place: Germany | collected 2013/2015
TCAGGCCAGTACCGTTGGGCAACGATAATGGACGAAAGTGTCGCCCGGTAGTGCCTGGGAGTACCGTTGGGCGACGATAATAGGCTTAAATGTCGCCCGGGAGTGCCGATGAACATCGTTGGGCGACAATAATGGGCTTAAATGTTGCCGGGGAGTGCAGCTTGAAGGGAGGTGGAGAAGAGTCGAGGCTTTTGAGTGAGGGAGGGATTTGTGAAGTGAGTGAATATGTCAGGCCAGTACCGTTGGGCAACGATAATGGGCTTAAGTGTCGCCCGGTAGTGCCAAGGAGTACCGTTGGGCGACGATGATAGGCGTAAGTGTCGCCCGGGAGTGCCGATGAACATCCTTGGGCGACGATAATAGGCTTAAATGTTGCCGGAGAGTGCCGGCTTGAGGCGATGTGGGAGATGGAAAATAGTGGGTTCATAGGAGTGAAAAATGTCGCCGGAGAGTGCGGCTTTAGGAACTAAAGTGGGGATAATGTCAATGATTGACTTGTCGGAAGATAGTAAACTTGTTGGAAGATAATAACTTAATGGTGATAACATAGGAATAATGAAAAGTAATATAGAGGAATTAGCGGGAACGGTGGTAAATAAAACTGCTGGGGAAATGGAAGCAACAGCGGCTGTAGAAACATCAGAAACATCAGAATCATCAGAGACAGCAGTAGATACTGCAGCAACAACTGCAGCAACAACTGCAGCTTCAGCGGCAGCAATTGCAACCGCAGCAGCGACAACCGCAGCGGCGACGGCAGCAACTGCAATCGCAGCAGCGACAACAACAGCAGAAACAGCAGCAACAGCGACAACGGCAACATTAGCAACGGCAGCGGCAACAGATTATTACCCAGATGGTAAGCACTATAACTCGTTTGTGGGGTACTATCGTAGGAGGTATGGCGAGAGGGTGCAGAAGCTGGTGCTTGACGCGGGGTTCTCTTGCCCTAACAGGGACGGAACGGTCGGTTGGGGAGGGTGCTCCTACTGTGACAACGCGGCTTTTCATCCGGGGTATAGCACTCCGGGGAAGGCGCTGCTGGCTCAGATCGAAGAGGGGATAGAGTTCCAGAGAGTCCGGTATCCACGGGTCAGGCATTATTTGGGATATTTTCAGGCATATTCAAACACCTATTGGACTCTGGAGCGGCTTCAGAGGGCTTATGAGGAGGTGCTTAGCCATCCGGAGGTGGTGGGGATCGTGATTGGGACGCGGCCGGATTGTGTGGATGAGGAGAAGTTGGACTACCTTAGCGGACTTGCGGGCGGACGCGTGCTTAAGGGGTGGCGCAGGACTTTTGGCGGAAGTGGCATAGATGGCGGGTGGGCCAATGAAAGAAGCGCTGATAGCGGAAGTGGAGCCAATGGCTGGCGGGCCGATGACAGAAGTACCAATGACAGAAGTACCGATGACAGAAGTACCAATGACAGAAGTACCAACAGCATAAGTGCCAACAGCATAAGTACCAACAGCATAAGTACCAACAGCATAAGTGCAAACAGCAGAAGTACCAACGGCGGAAGCATCGATGACAGAAGTACCAACAACGGAAGCGCCGACGGCGGGCTGCCGGAGGGGAAGACCATCGACGCGCCGATCGTTGTCGTGGAATATGGCATCGAGTCCTGCTACGACGCCACGCTTCGGAGGATCAACCGCGGCCACGACTTCGAGTGCGCGCGAAGGGCGGTGGAAATGACTGCGGAAAGGGGACTCGACACGGGGGCGCACTTCATCCTCGGGCTCCCGGGCGAGACCAGGGAAATGCTTCTGGACCAGTGCGATGCCATCTCATCGCTGCCGCTCCGTTCCGTCAAGTTCCACCAACTTCAGATCGTCAAAGGCACGGCGATGGAAAAGGAATATGCCGCCGATCCGTCGGCGTTCTACCGGCCTGGGCTTGATGAATATCTCGACTTCGTGATCGACATCCTCGAACGTTTGAGACCCGACCTCTACATCGAGCGCGTGGCCGGAGAAGTGCCGCCAAGGTTCGTGAACGACACTCCTTGGGGGCTTGTCCGCAACTTTGAGATCCTCCGCATGCTGGACAGGCGCATGGAGGAGCGCGGCGCGCGGCAGGGCCGGCTGTTTTCGAAATAAGTAGACATTGAAAAAATGATCACTAAGGCCCGCCGGCGACGGAGGAATATTCATTGTCGATGAAGGAATATGTCCCCTTGCGGCGATGAAAGATATTCCTTCGGCGGGCGAAGGGAAGCGGGGCTACTTACGGGCTACTTATTTTTTAACGCTTACTAACAGCAACTATTGCGTGAAAATTCTTATATTTGTCAAATTTATTTGATTACAATGGCGAAATTTGTAAACCGAGAGATTCCTGAAGGCCTCACCTTCGATGATGTTTTACTGGTTCCGGCACATTCCGATGTACTTCCACGTGACGTTGATGTCACAACAAATTTCACGACAGACATTAGGCTCCACACTCCGATCGTGTCCGCGGCGATGGACACCGTCACGGAGGCCGATCTTGCCATCGCTATGGCAAGGGCTGGCGGTATCGGCGTGATCCACAAGAACATGCTGATCGAGAAGCAGTGCGAGCAGGTCAGGCATGTGAAAAGGGCGGAGAACGGCATGATCTATGACCCTGTCACCATCAGCCCGGACGCGACTGTCGGCAATGCGCTGGCCATGATGAAGAAGCATCACATCGGCGGCATTCCGGTTGTTGACGGCAACGGCTTCCTTATCGGCATCGTCACGAACCGTGACCTCAGATTCCAGGAGGACATGCAGCTGCCTATCTCCCAGGTGATGACACGGGAGAATCTCGTGACCGCGCCTAAGGGCATAACCTTGGCGGAGGCCACGAGGATCCTTCAGCACAGCAAGGTCGAGAAACTTCCTGTTGTGGACGGCGACGGCAAGCTTGTCGGGCTGATCACCTACAAGGATCTGATGAAGATCAAGGACAACCCTATCGCGTCAAAGGACAGCAAGGGCCGTCTCCTGGTGGCAGCTGCCGCCGGCATCAAGTCCGACACGATCGAGAGAATCGGCATGCTCATTGACGCGGGTGCGGACGCTGTTGTCCTGGACACCGCTCACGGCCATTCCGAGGGCGTTCTGCAGATGATCCGCAAGGCCTGCGACGCCTACAAGGATTTCCAGATCATCGCCGGCAATGTCGCCACAGGAGCCGGCGCCAAGGCTCTTGCCGAAGCCGGAGTCAAGGCTGTCAAAGTCGGTATCGGCCCCGGCTCGATCTGCACGACCAGAATCATCGCCGGCATCGGCGTCCCTCAGCTGACGGCTGTCATGGAGGCCTCCTATGCCCTTAAGGGTACGGGAGTTCCTGTCATAGCCGACGGCGGCATAAGATATTCGGGAGACATCGTGAAGGCCCTTGCCGCAGGCGCCGGCACCATCATGGCAGGCTCCCTGCTTGCCGGAACGGAGGAGTCTCCGGGAGAGACCATCATCATGAACGGAAGGCGCTTCAAGTCCTATCGCGGCATGGGATCGCTTGAGGCTATGGAGCAGGGTTCCAAGGACAGGTATTTCCAGGACATGGAGGCAGACATCAAGAAGCTCGTTCCGGAAGGAATCGTGGCTCAGGTGCCTTACAAGGGAACCGTCTCCGAGGTCGTGTACCAACTTGTCGGCGGACTCCGCGCCGGTATGGGGTACTGCGGCGCCCACACGATCGCCGATCTGCGTGACGCCCAGTTTGTGCGCATCACCAACGCGGGATTCCTTGAGAGCCATCCGCACGATGTGACCATCACGAAGGAAGCCCCTAATTATTCAAGATAATCGTCAGATAGCCAGATGTTTCCAAAAAGGTTGCAAATAGTCCTGCTGGGTGTGCTGCTGGCTCTCCTGCCTTCATGCAAGGCCATCTCCTCGCTTATTCACGACGGGGAGGTGGTCGCGAAGCTTGGGGATCACAAGCTGTACCGCTCGGAACTTGATGATGTGATACCAAAGGGCACGTCGCCGGAGGACAGTGTCAATCTGGCCAACCTCTACATCAATTCATGGGTCAGGGACAAGGCCTTCATGGACATCGCGCAGCAACGTCTGTCCAAGGAGGAGAAGGATGTCTCGAAAGAGCTTGAGGCCTATCGCCAGTCGCTTCTCCGCTATCGTTACGAGCAGCGCTACGTCAATGAGAGGCTTGACACGACCGTCTCCGAGAAGCAGATAACGGACTATTACGACTCTCATAAGGAAACCTTCAAACTTGAGCGTCCGATTCTCAAGGCCCGTTTCCTGAACATTGACAAGGATTCTCCTAATCTGGCCAAGATCAAGAAGTTGATGTCTTCGGACAAGGTCGAGGACGTGGTCGCGGCGGACAGCGTGGCGTTCAACTCCGCCCGCCGCTACCACGACTATTCCGGGGAATGGATCGATGCGATCAAGCTGGCGGCGGAATTCGGAGTGGACTATGTACAGATGCTTTCCCAGCGTTCCGGACAGTTCATCCAGATCCCGGACGGGGAGGACAAAGTCTCTGTGGCTTTTATAGTTGACTATGTCAAGGCCGGCGAGATCGCTCCGGTCGAGTACTGCGAGGACAGGATCAGGGACATCATCATAAGTGGAAGAAAACACGAGCTCCTTACCGGTTTGGAACGGGACTTGATAGAAGATGCCAAGCTTAGGGAGAATTTTGTAATATATTAGAGATGATAAAGAAAGTAGCAATCACCATCTTCGCCCTCGCGTCAGTTTGCGCGATGGCTTCGGCTCAGAAATACAAGTACGTTGACAAGACGATCGCGGTTGTCGGCAACGAGGCTGTCTTGATCTCGGACATCGAGGGTGCCGTAAAGGACAGAAGCGCCCAGGGACTGTCCTCCGACAGGAATGTCCGCTGCGAGGTGCTGGAGTCCATCCTTGAATCCAAGATATTCCTGATGCAGGCAAGGATCGACTCTCTGACGGTCAATCAGGACATGGTCGAGGGAAGTCTTTCCCAGCAGGCTGACAGAATGCTGACCTACCTTGGAGGGGAAGATAAGGTTGAGGAATATTTCGGGAAGCCTCTCTACCGCCTCCGCCAGGAATGGCGCAAGCAGTACGAGGACATGAGCCTCACCCAGCAGGCGCAGCAGGAAATCATGAGGAAGATTCCGGAGATGACCCCTTACGATGTTAAGGAATATCTTGACACGGTCGACGCGAAGAACCTTCCGATTGTCCCGATCAAGTACCAGCTCAGCCAGATCTGCATCTATCCTGACCGTGAGGCGGCCAACATGGCTGTGCGCGAGAAGCTTCTGGATCTGCGCGAGAGGATCATCAACGGAGAGAAATTCTCCACTTTGGCACGAATATATTCGGAGGACCCTGGCAGCGCCCGTAAGGGAGGTGAGCTTGGAATGGCCTCAAAGTCAATCTTCTGGCCAGTGTTCTCTGATGCGGCGATGGCTCTCAAGCCGGGTGTCATCTCGCAGATTGTCGAGACGCCGGACGGCTTCCACATCATAGAGGTCATCGAGAAGAAGGGGGACATGTTCAATGCCCGCCACATCCTGATGAAGCCTAAGTACACCGACGAGGACAGGGAAAAGGCGTTCAAGACGCTGGACAGCCTTCGTACCGAGATCAACAACAACGCTGTCACATTCCAGATGGCGGCCAACTTCTACTCACAGGATCCGGCCACCAAGACTAACGGCGGACAGATGTCGGATCCGAACACCGGCTCGGCCTATTTCGAGATTGACCAGCTTAAGCCTGAGGACTACATGGCCATCAAGGATCTGAAGGAGGGCGAGATCTCGGAACCTGTTGAGTCTACGGACAATGACGGTCGCCAGGATCAGGTCAAGGACTATGTGGTCGGCAAGACCATCTACAAGATCATCAAGGTTGACCGTATCATCCCTGCCCACACAGCGTCCTTCGACGAGGATTTCAGCCAGATCCAGGAACAGGTGCGCCTTGACAAGCAGATGAGGGCGATCGACGACTTCCTCGCCGGAAAGATCAAGGAGACTCACATCATCATCGATCCGATGTTCAGGGACTGTGAGTTCCGCCGCTCCGGCTGGGCATCAAAGTTCGCGGAAGACTGATGCTCCCGAGACGCCTGGCATATTCATTACTCCTTTTGCTGCTCACGTTCAGCCTTTCCGCCCAGACCACGGAGCGGAGGGACAGTCTTGTGAGGCTTCTCGGCTGTGATGAGTTGCAGCAGGTTGATGAATATGGTGTCCAGTACCGCAAGGCCTTGGGTCACGCGCGTTTTGAGCACAACTCGACCCTGCTGGTCTGTGACACCGCCTTGTGGAACGTCAACACGAATGTGATCAACGCCTTCGGCAATGTCCAGATCATCCAGAACAGCACGGTGCTCAGCAGCGAGAGTCTGGATTACCTGATTGACCAGAACCTCGCGCAGTTCCGAGGCTCTTTGGTACAGCTTCGGGACAAGGACGGCAACACGCTCAGGACAAGGGATCTGGACTACAACACGAAGGACAGTGTCGCGGTTTTCCGTGGCGGAGGAGCCTTGCGTGACAAGGACGGCCAGGTCATCGAGAGTGTCGAAGGGTCTTATTTCTCCAAGCTCAGCACGTTCACGTTCACGAACAATGTCAACATGTACACGGACTCGATGTTCGTGAAGACGGATTTTCTCAGCTACGACACCGAAGCCAACCGTGCCACGTTCGGCACCGGCACCAATGCCTGGAAGGACGACAACATGCTCTCTTCCAAGGCTGGCCTCTATGAGAGAAACATTGATAAATTCACCTTCACCACCGACGTCCATCTTTTGACCGAGGGTCAGGAGGCCTGGGCCGACACGCTGGTCTACTACCGCGCCCGTAATGAAGTGGAGATGTTCGGTCATGCCGAGTTGTTGGACACGAGCCGCAATGTGGCCGCTGTCGCAGGCTACATGCAGTACATCGATTCCTTGTCCTATGTCAAGATGACCAGGGATCCGGCCGTCATCATGATCAGCGAGCAGGACGGAAAGAAGGACACCGTCTATGTCGGAGCTGACACGTTGATCCTTCGTTCGATATCGAAGTGCGAGGTGGACTCTGTCGAGTTTGTCAGGTCAGAGGCCCGATTGAAGGAGTTGAATGTTGATCCTATCACGGAGTACCGGCGCAAGGCTGCCGAGGCTGCCAAAGCCGCTGCCGAGGAGGCCCGGAAGAAGATGGAGGAGGAAGACCCGAACGCGAGGGGATCCTTTGACAAGGGAGCCGCCGCGCTGACCGAAAGCAGAAAACCGATCCTTCCCGCCCCGTGGGATGATGATGTCATTGAATATGAACCGCCTCGCTGGAGCTGGACACCGCCGGCCACGGAGTCATATTCTTTGCCGGTCGCCGGGCTTGTCAAAACTCCCGCCCGCCCGCTCGCTCAGAACCCCGACACTTTGAAGTCGGCAAGTCTCAAGCCTCAGTCCGACACCCTTCGCACCCGGTCCAATACCCTTCGCACCCCGGCAGACACCCTTCGCGCCTCTGCCGACACCCTGAGATCTCAGTTGGACACAACGGCGTTCCAAGCTGACAGTCTTGGCTTCGCAAAAGATTCGCTGGCCATGGCGGACTCCCTTTCCATTGCCGCGAAAGACTCGCTTGACCTGACTCCGAAAGACTCCACAAAGATCAATTTCATCTACGGAATCAATAACGTCAAGGTCTTCAGAACCGACATGCAGGTCGCGTGTGACTCCCTTGCCTACACCGACCTTGACTCGTTGATACGTCTCTACAGGAAACCGTATGTCTGGAATGAAACCAAGAGGCAGTACACGGCGGACAGCATAACAGTGATTGTCAAGAACCAGTCCATCGAGCGCGCGAGCCTGATGTCAAACGCCTTCATCATCGTCCAGGAGGACTCCCTCTCGTTCGATCAGATCAGGGCGACGGAAATGATGGCCTATTTCGACAGCACTGGAACACTCCGGCGTTTCGACGCGATGGGCGGGGCGTCCGGTGTCTTCTTCATAGAGGAGAACAATTCGCTTGCGACGGTCAACAAGTTCGAGTCGAAGATGATGACGGCCATTTTGAAGGAAGGGAACATTCAGGATATCAACTATTTCGACGCTGTCAAGAGCGATGCCTATCCTGTCGTCCAGCTAAAGAAGGACGAGAGGATTCTTAAGGGTTTCGACTGGCAGCCTGAAAAGCGTCCCAAAGGTCCGGAGGACATCACCGAGTACAAGCCGCGAGAGTCTCAAAGGTCTGTCTACGAGCAGATTCCACGTGCGAAATTCGCCGAGACCGACATTTATTTCCCTGGCTATATGAGCAGCGTCTATAAGATGCTTGCGACCCAGGATTCTCTGAAGCGCGTCCGTAAGGCGGAGAGGAAGCGGCTGGAGGAGTTGCGTAAGGCCGAGGAGGCTCGTGTGGCGGATAGTATGCGGGTGGCAGCCGACAGTCTTGCGCTCCGGGACAGCCTTGCCAGAAAGGACAGTCTGGCTTTGAAGGACAGCCTCGCGTTGAGGGATTCCTTGGCCGCGCGTAAGGACAGCATAGCGTTGAAAGACACCCTTGCGGTTTCCGCGGACAGTGCGTCTGTAAAGAATCCGTTGGATCCGGCAGCGTCGAGGAAGGCCGCGAAAGAGGAAAGCCGCAGGAAGCGTGCGGAGGCGCGTGAGGCAAGATGGGCCGAGCTTGACGCCCGTGATGAGGCCAAGGCCAAAGTCAAGGAAGAGAAAGCCTTGAAAAGGAAACGTAAGAAGACCCTCAAGACGCTGAAAGCAATGGAGAAGCGGCGTGCCAAGGAAGATCGGATGCTGGAACGCTATCGTCTCCGCTTCGAGAAGCAGAAAGCCAGAAAAGAAGCCCGGGCCGCCAAACGCTCCGCCCGCTGATGCCCCGCTCAGGCTCTGCAACCGAGGTTGTGTGCAGGCCGGGGTATTGGTTGTGATAAATCCAAGGCGCGAGCGTATCGGCTGAGGGACAAAAAAGAGGGTGACATTGGTCACCCTCTCCTTTATCTTTTTGATGTGTAATTTCTAGAGCAGCTTCTTGCGGAGCGCGTCGATCATGTCCACGGTCATGGTCTCCAGATCATAGGACGGTGTCCATCCCCACTCCTCGCGGGCGCAGGAGTCATCCATCTTGTCCGGCCATGAGTCGGCGATCGCCTGACGGACTGGATCGACCTCATAGCGCATCCTGAATCCAGGGATGTGTTCCTCGATCTTCTTGCGCAGGATCTCAGGATCGAAGCTCATTGACGCTATGTTGAATGAGTTGCGGTGTTTCAGCTTGGACGGGTCCGCGTTCATGATGTCCACGGCGGCCTTCAGGGCGTCAGGCATGTACATCATGTCCATGAATGTCCCGGCGGCGATAGGGCAGACAAACTCCTCTCCCTTCACGGCGGCGTAGTAGATCTCCACGGCGTAGTCGGTCGTACCTCCCCCAGGCAGAGTGACATTGGAGATCAATCCCGGGAACCTCACCGAACGGGTGTCCACACCATACTTCGTGTGGTAGTAGTCGCTGAGCAGCTCGGTGGCCACCTTGGTCACGCCGTACATTGAACGCGGTCTCTGGATCGTGTCCTGAGGTGTGTCCTGGTGCGGGGTCTCCGGACCGAACGAGCCGATGGACGATGGAGTGAACACGGCGACATTGTTCTCGCGGGCGATCTCAAGAATATTCATGAGACCGTCAATCTGGATGTGCCATGCCAGTTGCGGCTTCTTCTCCGCCACGGCGGAGAGCAGGGCTGCCAGATTGTAGATCGTGTCGATGTTGTACTTCTTCACGATTCCGAGAAGTTGCTCGCCGTTGCATACATCCGCCTCGGCGGCAGGGCCGCTTTCGAGCAGAATACCCTTAGGCTCAGCGCCTTTAATGTAACCGGCAACAACGTTGCCCTCAGGACACATCTTCCTGATTTTCATTGTCAGCTCGGAGCCTATCTGGCCGGTCGAGCCTATCACAAGTACGTTTTTCATTGCAGATGGCTTGTTTTATGCTTACTTAGCTTTTGCAAATTTACATTATTTTCCAATAAGTGTTCTTATTAATGCGAAAATATAAACTAATTTCACGAAAATTGATATATTTGTCATGGCGAAAACGAAACGTTTTAAAAAATCATAAGATA
>OLWJ01001151.1_pt1 | contig 10059 bp, 7 predicted proteins | sample 1674291 | NCBI WGS metagenome assembly OLWJ01 (sample SAMEA103958159, study PRJEB25191) | human gut metagenome | biome: human-associated habitat [ENVO:00009003]; feature: intestine environment [ENVO:2100002]; material: feces | place: Germany | collected 2013/2015
TCACCAAGGCCCGCCTGAAGGGCGAGGGTCGTCTGCAGGCGCAGCGCAACCTGATCTTTGTGCTTGATACCTCTATTCGCCTGATGCACCCGCTCATGCCGTTTGTCACCGAGGAGATCTGGGACAACATGCCGGCGAGCGTGCTCGACCTGGACGCCGAGGGCAACGTTGACCGCGCCGAGGCACTCATGATCGCCAAGTGGCCCGAGCCCGCCGACTACGCCAAGTATGTCGACGAGGACGCCGAGCGCGCGTTTGAGCTGTGCCGTGCCGTCGTGTCCGCCGCTCGCGCTACCCGTTCGCGTTATCGCTTGAGCCCCAAGGCCGAGCTCGATGTGGTCGTGCGCGCCGGTGCCGAGGACATCGAGAAGCTCGAGAGCCTGCGCTCGACCATTGAGCCGCTGGCGAATACCGCCTCGCTGGTCATGGGCACCGACGTCGAGAAGCCGGCTGCGAGCATCGCCGTGGTCGACAGCGGCGTCGAGGTCTTTGTGGTGCTCGAAGGCAAGGTTGACCTTTCGGCCGAGAAGGCGCGCCTGGAGAAGGAGATTGCTGCGGCCCAGAAGGAGCTTGCCGGCTGCGAGAAGACGCTCGCCAACGAGGGCTTTGTGGCCAAGGCCGCGCCTGCCGTGGTGCAGAAGAAGAGGGACCGTGCAGCTGAGCTCAAGGAGATCCTGGCGGCACTGACTGCTCAGGTTGCTGACTTCTCGTAGGCGGTACGGGGGGGGGACGCGGTTTGGGGCATTGCTCGCTACTGCGGACAGTCCTGCTCGCACGAAGGCCACATTAAGTGGCCTTCGGCTCGTGTGGAACTTGTATCGAGCAAAGCCCCAAACCGCTCCCATAGCGTTTACGGGGGCGTCCGCTGCCCGGTAGGGCCACTGGGTTGTGGCTTTGAATCTGCTGCAAAGCGGTGTTTGGCTGATATTTTGAATGGGAGGGGCTCGTTGTTGCTTACGGGCCTCTTTTTATGTTGAGGGGACTTTGGCTATGGCAAAGCGTTCTGGGTTGTATACGGTGCCGTTTGAGGTTCCGGAGCTTTCTTTTGATGAGGCTGTTGCACTTGCGGCCGATACGGGCAAGATCGCGCGTTATTCCACGCCGCTGCTCGAGACCGTCGTCGAGATGCTCGATGAGCTTGGTCGTCCTGACGAGTTCTATGATTGCATCCAGATAGCCGGTACCAACGGAAAGACCTCTACGACGCGATTCTCGGCTGCCATTCTTCGCGGTGAGGGCCTTAAGACGGCACTCTTTACGTCGCCTCATCTGGTGCGCTATCCCGAGCGTATGGAGATTGATGGAAAGGTCGTCTCAGACGAGGTCTTTGCCCATGGTGTCTCTGCGGCGTATGAGGCGGGTCGTCGTCTCAACGCACGTCGTGAGGCGGCGGGCGAGGAGCTCCGTTCTATTACGCCCTTCGATCTTTTGTCCGTGGCTGGTTTGACTATGTTTGCCGAGGCTTGCGTGGACGTGGCCGTGCTTGAGGTTGGCATGGGCGGACGCTGGGATGCCACAAGTGCGACCGATCCCGTGGCCGTCGCCATTACGGGCATTGGACTCGACCATACGAAGGTCCTTGGCGATACCCTCGAGGCCATTGCGGGGGAGAAGGCTGCGGTTATAAAGCCTGGGCGTTTGGTTGTTTTGGGTGAGGGCACGCATGAGGCGAGTGTTCAGTGTGTGATGGATGCCCGTTGCCGTGAGTGCGGCGTGGTGCCGCTCGTGGTGAGCCATACGACGACCAAACTTCCGACACACGTGGGCGATACGGTGGAGTTTAGCTGCACCACGACGCGCGCGATCTATACGTCGAGCATGGTCAAGCCGGCCTATCAGCCGCAGAATGCCGCGTGCGCGATTATGCTGTGCGAGGGCTATCTTGGCCGCGAGCTCGACCACGATGCGCTCGACGCTTCGCTTATGGGCTGCCCCACGCCGGGTCGCTTTGATGTGCTGGGAACCGATCCGCTCAAACTGATCGACGCCTGCCATAACCCCCAGAGCTGCGAGAACTTTGTGAGCGCGCTGGATGAGATCGATCCGTGCGTAGAGAATCGCCCCACGCTGATATGCGCCGCGCTGGCCGATAAGGACGTGGCGGGCATCGTCGACGTGCTTGTTCCGGCGTTCCCCCGTGTGGCCGTGACCCAGACCGATTCCGATCGCGCCCTGCCGGCGGAGGAGCTCGCTGCCTTGGTGGATGCCGACAAGCTCGCGGGCGTGTACCCCAGCGTATCCGAGGCCCTCGCAGCCCTCGATGCCGCCGGCGAGCCCTTCGTAGCAGCCGGCACCATCACCCTAGCCGGCGAAGTAGCGGGGCTGCTCCGTTAACCCATACCCCCTCATCAGTTGCGGTGAAATAGTTCCTGTTTTTGGGCTCTAGCAGCCCATCCAGGAACTATTCCACCGCAACTTAGTTTGGGGGCTTGGGGACCAGGCTAGTCTAGGCGGGCTGGGTCGTGGGGATAGGCGTTGAGAATCTCGACGCCGCACTCGGTAACTAGGGCAAGGTCCTCGATGCGGACGCCGGTGCGGCCGGGGAGGTAGATGCCCGGCTCGATGGAGAACGTCATGCCCGGCTCTACGACCTGCTCGTTGACGAGCGAAACGTCGCCCGGCTCGTGGTCCTGCAGGCCGATCGAGTGTCCCAGGCGATGCGTAAAGTACTGCCCATAGCCCGCTTGCTCAATTACGTCGCGCGCGGCGCGATCCAGGTCGCACATGCGCACGCCCGGTGCGATGAGCGCCTCGGCGGCCTCATTGGCGCGGCGCACGATGTCGTAGATGCGCTCCGTCTCCTCGTCCGGCTCGCCCCAAAAGAACGTGCGCGTCATGTCCGAGCAGTAGTTGCAGCGGCGTCCGCCAATGTCGAACAGCACCACGTCACCGCGCTTGAGTACCGTATCGTCGGGCTCGTGGTGCGGGTCGCCGGCGTTGGCGCCAAAGCTCACGATGGGCGGAAAGCTAAAGCCCTCGCAGTCGTGCTTGCGGTACAGGCCGAGCATCTGGTCGGCAATTTCGCGCTCCGTTACGCCCTCGTGGACGAGCTTGATGGCGTCGGCCATCACGTCGTCGTTGGCGGCCGAGGACGCGCGCATCAGCTCCTGCTCGGCTTCGTCCTTGTGGGTGCGTGCGGCGGTGACGGCAAAGTCGCCCAGGAAAAACTCGCTGGCGGCGTGGCGCTCCATGAGCGGCATCAAAAAGCCGGAGCGCATGACGGTATCGATGCCGAGCGGCTTGGTCGGATCGATCTCACTCGCGATGGCGTCGGCCACGACGTCGGTATCGGTGTGGTAGGCGACGCGGGCATTGTCATACTCGGGCAGCCGATGCAGGGCGTTGACCAAGATCACGGGCTCGCAATTGCGTGCGAGCAGCACGCCACAAAAACGCTCGAACATATCGGCATAAAAGCCGGTCAGGTAATAAATCGACCACGGGTCGTTTACGAGCAGCTGCGCGCCGGGGTGCTGAGCCTCGAGCGCATCGAGCACGCGCGCCACACGCTGGTCATCGACATGCGCCATGAAACATCCTTTCGCTAGGGTGCCACCATGGTATCCCAAGCCTGGCAGATAGGGACGTTCCTTTTATGCCGGCACCTTGGGACACTCCTTTGCATATCCCATGCGGCCCTCATAAGTTGCGGTGAAATACGGACTGTTTAGCGGCCTGAAGCCATAAAACAGTCCGTATTTCACCGCAATTGCGGAGGAGGACCGGGCGGATGGTGGAGTAGCTAAAAGTGCCCCGTCCCTAATTAGCTACTTGGGCGCGGTCTATGCCCATGCTGGCGATTAGGTCGATGTTGGTGTCTAGGAGGTTCTTTAGCACGACATCTCCCATGCGGATGGGAGCTTCGACGACCAGGCCGCGGATGAGGTCCATAGCTTGGGCGTGAAGCTCCAGCGGGATGGCTTCGGCGGTGCGCACGGGGAGCAGGGCTTCGTCGCCGCCGGATACGGCCACGGTGGTGGTGAGCACGCGCATGGGGCGGGTGAGCTCCTGATGCGCGAACTTATCGCCGCGCGGGCAGCTATTGCCGGTTACGGAGCGCACTTCTACCACGGCGCCGTCTGCGTCACGCTCTACCTCTACGGTCAGGAGGCATTCGGATGGGCAGGTGGTGCAGTTGAACTGCAGCGTCTCGGTCGCATTCGTGCTCATGAGCTATGCCTCCTCAATGGGATCGACAGACAGAATAATCTCTCTAGCACCTAGGTCGAGTGCGCGCTGAATCACCTTCGCCGGCAGCGGGAAGCTTTCCATGACGCTCGGCTTAAATGCACGGACCTTGCCTGCGAACAGTTTCTCGCCGCCTGCCAGAATACGCACGCGGGCGGCGTCGACGGGTCGGAGCACGCGGAAGTTGAGCTTGGTGAGCGCCACAGCCGTAATGCGTCCCGGCAGCGCGTAGCCCGCGATGCCGGCAGGGGAGACGGTGAGTTCACAGCTCGGAACGGTGCCCGCGTCGGTCCCCAGCGCGTACGCCGCCGCAGCTGCGCCGGCGCGCTCAGACTCGGTCGTCACGTTGTCGGCCAGGTCGTGCACGTGCAGCACGTTGCCGCAGGCAAAGATACCCGGTACGCCCGTCTGCAGGCTCTGGTCCACCACGGCGCCGCGCGTACGTGGGTCAAGCTCAACGCCCGCGCCCACCGAAAGCTCGTTCTCGGGAATCAAGCCCACCGAAAGCAGCAGTGTGTCACACGGAACAACGCGCTCGGTCCCCGGAATGGGCGCGAGGTGCTCGTTAACCTGGCTCACCTCGACGGCCTCCACGCGGTCGTGCCCGATCACGCGTGTGACTGTGGTGGACAGGTGCAGCGGAATGCCAAAGTCGTCCAGGCAGTTCTTGACGTTGCGGCGAAGGCCGTTGGCGTACGGCATGAGCTCGTACACGCCCTCGACGGAAATCCCCTCGAGCGTGCAGCGGCGTGCCATGATCAGCCCGATGTCGCCCGAGCCCAAAATGACGGCGCGCGAGCCGGGCTTGAGGTTTTCGATATTGATGTATCGCTGCGCCAGGCCGGCCGTAAACACGCCGGCGGGGCGGCTGCCAGGGATCTTGATCTCACTGCGCGTGCGCTCACGGCACCCCATGGCAAGGACGACCGCACATCCGGTGAGCTGCAGCATGCCGGCGGGGTTCATGAGCGTGACGGTATGGACCGCGGTGTCTTCCGTAGGCTCGCCCGAATCAATCCCAATCACCATGCTGTTCAGGAACAGCACAATGTCGGTTGCGTGCACCTGGTCGATAAAGCGTTGCGCGTACTCGGGACCGGTGAGTTCCTGCTTAAAGTGCGACAGACCAAAGCCCGGGTGGATGCACTGGCGGAGGATGCCGCCCAGGTGCTGCTCTCGCTCCACGATGGCTGCGCGCGCTCCGGCCTTGTGCGCGGCAAGCGCGGTCGCCATGCCGGCAGGTCCGCCGCCGATAACGACCACGTCGAAGGCTTGCGTTTGTACGGCTTCTACGACGCCGTAATCAATCGCGCTCGATCCGAATTCCGCCATCCTAGCGCACCCCCTTCAGCGGTCCCTCGACCAGCCAGGAGCCGGCGTCCTCCAGTAATACCTCGCTGGGGTCGCAGCCCAGCTCGCGGGCAAGAATCGTCACCACACGGCTCTGGCAAAACCCGCTCTGGCACCGACCCATGCCGGCGCGGCAGCGGCGCTTGACGCCCTCGACCGAAACCGCACCCGGGCGGCGTCGAATCGCGGCCACAATCTCGGCCTCGGGCACCGTCTCGCAGCGGCAGACGATCTGCCCCCACGCGGGGTCGGACTCAATGAGCTCTTCCTTACGCGCGAGCGGTGCGCGATCAAAGTCGTCCGGCGCGTGGCGAATTGGGTTCCAGTCCGCCCGCTCGTGCAGCTCCGCGCCCGCCTCACGCATCATAAGCTCCATACGCTCGGCAATGGCCGGCGCGCTTGCCACGCCTGGGGACTGAATGCCCGCCGCCTGGAACAGCCCCGGCACCACGGCCGACTGCCCAATAAAGAAGTCGTTCGTACCCTGAATGACCGGACGCCCGCCGGCAAACGCGCGCACCACGCGGCGCGTATCCAGATCGGGCACCAGCTTGCGCGCGCCGGTCAGCAGCGCGTTCACATCGCTCGCATAGGTCTGCGTGTCGCCCGGTTCGCGCACAGCAGCCGTGGCGGTGATCACGGTGTTGCCGTGCACGGTGCCCGTCACGATAACGCCCTTCGACACCGGCGTCGGCACGGGGTAGAGCGGCATGAGCATGCGCGGCTCCTTGTCCAACACCACGATGTTGCCCTGACGCCAGACCATCTGGAATTCCTCGGCGCCCGCCATGCGCGAGATGTCCGCGGCGCCGTTGCCCGCGGCGTTGATCAGGTAGCGGCAGCGCACGTCGCCGGCGGGCGTCTCCAGCGTAAAGCGCGCGTCGTCGCCCGAGCCCGCGACTTCAATCGCTTCCACCGACGCGGACCGCATAAACGTCACCCCGTTGGCCACGGCGTTTTCCAGTGCGGCGATGGCGACCTCAAACGGGTCGACAAACCCAGTCGATGGGCACCACAACGCGCACGTTGCATCGGCACTTGCGCGCGGCTCCAGCTCGTGGATGCGCTCGGGGCCGATAATCGACAGCTCGGGCACGCCGTTCGCCAGGCCGTTGCTGCGCAGCTTCTCCAGCTGTGCGCGGTCTTCGTCGTTAAACCCCAGCACCATCGACCCGGTGCGGCAGAACGGAAAGCCCAGCTCCTGCGCCCACGTACCGTACAGCTCGCAGCCACGGGCGTTGACCTGCGCCTTAACCGTGCCCGGTGTCGGATCGTAGCCTGCGTGCACCAGGCCGCCGTTGGCCTTCGAAGCCCCCAGCGCGATATCGTTAGCCGCTTCGACCACGCAAATGGACAGGTCAAACCGCGCGAGCTGCCGCGCGATGGCGCATCCGGTGATGCCCGCGCCGACAATCGCGATATCAAACGTTTCTGTCACAGTGCCTCCCAGACGAGTTGACAGGCTGTCAATAAGACTATCCTATGGTCTGCACACCCCCAGTACGGCGGCAATGCGGCGAACAGCCCCGCAACACCCGCCAACGGCAGGCGAGGGGAGACCCGGCACGGATGTTGGTCTCGTCTGCCGACAGCTACGGCAACCGTTCGTCTCGACCTGTAACAGTTAGACGAGGATTTGGGTTCTAGATGTTACAGATCAAGACAAACCTTCCGGCGGATTTTGAATGTCTGGATCTGTAACAGTAAGAGGGGTTTTGGAGCCCAAGATGTTACAGATCGAGATTGAAGTCGGGGAGGAACCCCTGTGTCTAAATCTGTAACATCTAGACCCGGATTCCGCTCCCACCTGTTACAGATTGAGATGTTTGTGTCCGCGCCAGCCCCGTACCCAGCTGAAGTCCCATATAAACAAACCCCGTGGTAAACTTGACCGGACTGTTAATATTCCGAAAGGTACCCGTAATGTCCAAGTACATCTCCGAGCTCATGTCGCCGCAGCTTATGGGCGTCGTCTATGCCTTCGTTGGCTTTATCATCGCCCTGTATGTGCTGTCGGTCGTCTATGTGTTCATCGACGCTCGCCGCCGCGGCGCCAGCGCCTACGTGGCATGGGGCATCATCGCCCTCATCCCGTTTGTGGGCCTCATCGCCTACTTGGTCCTGCGCCCGCACTCCTACGCGTCCGACCGCGAGGAGCAGGAGCTGGACATGGCCCTGCGCGAGCGCCAGCTTGCCCAGTACGGCACCTGCCCGCAGTGCGGCGCGCCCATCGAGAAGGACTTCGTCGTCTGCCCGGTGTGCGATACCCAGGTTCGCAACGTCTGCCCCAGCTGCCATCGCCCGCTCGATGCGCACTGGAAGGTCTGCCCCTACTGCCGAACTCGCATCCAGTAACGCATCCATCGCCGGGCCGGCCGCAAGCCACGGGCACACCGCAAGCCACGAGCGCCCCGCAGCCCCGTCCCACACGATGAAGCATGCGTAGAAAATCGCCCGCCGTGCCATTAAGGTGCGGCGGGCGCTTGTATACCAAGGCAACCTGCCTATAATGATGCAAGTCAAAAACGCCGAGCGCATCGCACGCACTTGCATCAGGCATCCGAGAGGAGAAAACATACCCATGAAGGCACTCTACAATGACGGTTCGGTGGCCGAGCTCCCGCAGGACGAGGTCACGCACGTCATCCGCCACTCCGCCGCGCACATCATGGCGCAGGCCATCAAGCGCCTGTACCCCGAGGCCGACTTTGCCTACGGCCCCGCGACCGACAACGGCTTCTATTACGACGTCGACCTGCCCGAGGGCGTCAAGATCAGCGAGGACGACTTCCCCGCGATCGAGGCCGAGATGAAAAAGATCGTCAAGGAGAACCTCAAGTTTTCCGTGTACGAGAAGCCCCGCGCCGAGGCCATCGCCCTTATGGAGGAGCGCGGCGAGAAGTACAAGGTCGAGCACATCGGCGACCTGGACGACGACGCCCGCATCACCTTCTACCAGCAGGGCGACTACATCGACATGTGCGTCGGCCCTCACATCTGCTACACCAAGGCTCTGAAGGCCTTTAAGCTCACCGGCGTCTCGGGCGCTTACTGGAAGGGCGACAAGGACAACAAGATGCTCACCCGCATCAACGGCGTCGCCTTTGCCACCAAGGAAGAGCTCGACGAGCACATGCACATGCTGGAGGAGGCCAAGAAGCGCGACCACCGCAAGATCGGCCGCGAGATGGACCTCTTTATGATGCGTGACGAGGCCCCCGGTTTCCCGTTCTTCCTGCCTAACGGCATGATCCTTAAGAACACGCTGCTGGACTACTGGCGCGAGATCCACCACAAGGCCGGCTACGTGGAGATCTCCACGCCGCTTATCATGAACAAGCAGCTGTGGAAGACCTCGGGCCACTGGGACCACTACAAGGACAACATGTACTCCACCGTCATCGACGACGAGGAGTACTGCATTAAGCCCATGAACTGCCCGGGCGGCGTGCTGGTGTACGCCTCCAAGCCGCACTCTTACCGCGAGCTGCCCATCCGCGCCGGCGAGATTGGCCTGGTGCACCGTCACGAGCTGCGCGGCGCCCTGCATGGCCTGTTCCGCGTGCGCTGCTTTAACCAGGACGACGCACACCTGTTTGTGCGTCCCGACCAGCTGACCGACGAGATCGTGGGCGTGGTCAACCTCATCGACTCTGTGTACCAGAAGTTTGGCTTTAAGTACCACGTTGAGCTTTCCACCCGCCCCGAGGACTCCATGGGTTCGGACGAGGACTGGGCACGCGCCGAGGAGGGCCTGCGCACTGCCCTGGAGCAGCTGGGCATGGACTACGAGGTCAACGAGGGAGACGGTGCCTTCTACGGCCCCAAGATCGACTTCCACCTGGAGGACTCGCTCGGTCGTACCTGGCAGTGCGGCACCGTCCAGCTCGACTTCCAGATGCCGCTCAACTTTGACCTGGAGTACGTGGACGCCGACGGCACCAAGAAGCGCCCCATCATGCTGCACCGCGTATGCTTTGGCTCCATCGAGCGCTTTATCGGTATTCTGATTGAGCACTTTGCAGGCAAGTTCCCCACCTGGCTGGCCCCCGTGCAGGTCAAGGCGCTTCCTGTCTCCGAGAAGAGCCGCGACTACGCTCACGAGGTGTGCGCCAAGCTGGAGGAGGCCGGCATTCGCGTGGTCTGCGACGACCGCGACGAGAAGATCGGCTACAAGATCCGCGAGGCCCGCAGCATCGACCGCGTGCCCTACATGCTCATCCTGGGCGAGAAGGAGGTCGAGGCCGGCAATATCTCCGTCCGCGACCGCTCCAACGAGACCGTTCAGATGAGCGTTGACGAGTTTGTTTCTAAGGTGACCGAGGAGATCAAGACTCGCGTCTAAGGCGAGCTTCACAACAATTAAAAAAGGCGACCGTCCACAAAGGGCGGTCGCCTTTTTTCATGTCCAAATAAGAAAAGCCGCTGGTTGAGCGGCTTTTTTTGTTGCACAAAAAGGTACAGGTGGTTGATTTTCAATCTCAACGCAACAGCCTGAACGGACCCCGCGTTTCCGCAGCT
>OLWJ01001161.1_pt1 | contig 10012 bp, 9 predicted proteins | sample 1674291 | NCBI WGS metagenome assembly OLWJ01 (sample SAMEA103958159, study PRJEB25191) | human gut metagenome | biome: human-associated habitat [ENVO:00009003]; feature: intestine environment [ENVO:2100002]; material: feces | place: Germany | collected 2013/2015
AGGGCGTTCGCGTCTTTGTTCCCCGCTCTCAGGCTACCATGCGCCGCGACGAGGACTACACCAAGCTGGTTGGCCAGCACGTTAAGCTGGTTATCACCGAGTGCGCAGGCCGCAAGATCGTCGGCAGCATCAACAAGGTTACTGCTGAAGAAAACAAGGCAAAGCGCGATGAGTTCTGGAAGAACGTTGAAGTTGACAAGCAGTACACTGGCGTTGTCAAGAGCCTGACTTCCTATGGTGCCTTTGTTGACATCGGCGGCGTGGATGGCCTGTGCCACATCAGCGAACTGAGCTGGAACAACATCAAGCATCCCTCTGAGGTCGTCAGCGTTGGCGATACCATCGAAGTGTATGTTAAGAGCTATGACCCCGAGAACCAGAAGGTTTCCCTGGGCTACAAGAAGGAAGAGGACAACCCCTGGGAGAAGCTCAAGAACGAGTATCCCATCGGCTCTGAGTTCGAGGCTCCGGTCGTTTCCATCACCAAGTTCGGTGCATTTGTCCGCATTCTGCCGGGCATTGACGGTCTGGTCCACATCAGCGAGATCAGCAACGAGCGCGTGAACAAGGTTTCCGACGTTCTGAAGGTCGGCGACATGGTCAAGGTTAAGCTGATCAATGTTGACTTTGATCGCAAGCGCATCAGCCTGTCCATGAAGGCTTGCCTCGACGAGGCTGCCGAGGACGCTGAATAATCCCCGAATTGCAGCAGGGGCCTGCCTGGCAACAGGCGGGCCCCTTTTGTTATATGCCAGTGTGCACTGTTGGCGTACACTGGCGAGCAGCGCTGCAAACCTCCCTGCGCTGTGTGGTAAAGGATAAACTGCATGGAAAAATTAAAGGCTTTTATTAAAAAATATTATGAGGGGTTTGCCTACCTGTTTTTTGGCGGGCTTGCCACGCTGTTGAACCTGGTGCTGTTTGCCGTGTTCCAGGCTGTGCTGGGCACGGGCTTTGCAACCGGCATTGGCAATGTGCTGGATAATATCATCTGCATTCTGTTTGCCTACTGGACCAACCGCACCTTTGTGTTCCGCAGCAAAAACAGCGGCCAGGCTGCTCTGGCGGAGTTTGGCCAGTTTGTGGCCTGCCGTATTGGCACCATGGTCATGGACCAGGTCATCATCTGGCTGGGCGTCAGCGTGCTGGCACCGCATGTGGCATTTGCCGCAGCCAACGCTGACCTGTGGGCCATGGGTGTTAAACTGTTCAGCCAGGTTATCGTGATTGTATCCAACTATGTGTTCAGCAAGTTGTTTATTTTCAAAAAGAAATAACAACACAGAACAGATAGAAACCCGAAACAACCAAACCGACGATGATAAGGAGGGCTTTCTTATGACAAACAAAATCCGCGGCGGTGCATTCCGTCTGACCGGCCTGATCCTGGGCATTGTGGGCGCAACGGTCAGCCTGACGGCCATTGTATTTTCGACCATCGGCCTGCACCAGGCGCACCTGTGCAAGACCTGTAAAAAAGGAGAAGAATTCAAATGAAATACACCAAGGAGGAAATCCTTTCCAAAGTTGACCACACCCTGTTGAAACCGGAGGCTACCTGGCCCCAGATTCAGGCCCTGTGCGATGATGCCATCAAGTATCATACTGCATCCGTCTGCATCAACACCTGCTATGTCAAGCAGGCTGTGCAGTATATGGCGGGCCGTGTTGCGGTGTGCTGCGTGGTCGGCTTCCCTCTGGGTGCAATGGATACTGCTTCCAAGTGCTTTGAAGCAAAGACCGCTGTGGAAAACGGCGCCGAGGAAGTGGATATGGTCATCAATATCGGCCGCCTGAAGAACAAGGAATATGACGCTGTGCGCGAGGATATCGCCGCCGTCAAGCGGGCCGTGGGGGATAAGGTGCTCAAGGTTATTATTGAAACCTGCCTGCTGACCGATGAAGAAAAAGAGAAGATGTGCGATATCGTGGTGGAAGCCGGTGCCGACTTCATCAAGACCAGCACGGGCTTTTCTACCGCAGGTGCAACCTTCCATGATATTGAGCTGTTTGCCCGCTGCGTGCGCGGCCGCTGCAAGATCAAGGCAGCCGGCGGCATTTCCACCGTTGAGGACATGGAAAAGTTCCTGGATCTGGGCGCAGACCGCCTGGGCACCTCCCGTGCTGTTAAACTGCTGACGGCGGAATAATTTTGCCGTAACGCAGGGTACACACAAATAAACCAAAGACCTCCATCCCAAGCACAGAACCGTGCAGGGATGGAGGTCTTTTTGTCTACAATCAGCAATAAAATCAGTATTTGTTATCTTGCACAAAGCGAACGGTTGCGCTTACAGCAGGTACGCTTCAAACCGGTGCAGGTCATCCACCTTTACGGTTGCTTTGTAATACACGCCGTTTTCGCGGTATTCTTCAGCCAGAACGCTGCCGCGGGTGCGGAACACATCAGCCAGGGCCAGCTTGTCATAGGGCAACAGTACCTCAATGGTGCGCACACGGTGTGCCAGAATCTCGTCAATCTTGGCCAGCAGGCTGTCCAGCCCGTAGCCGGTTTTGGCGCTTACCAGCAGCACATCCGGGTCATAGGGGGCAACACCGGTGCGGTCGCACTTGTTGTAGACCGTCACCTGCGGGATATCCCCACAGCCCAGGTCGTTCAACACTTCATCGGTCACGCTCAGCTGCTCGGCGGCTTCGCTGTCGCTGGCGTCGGCAATTTTCAAGATGATGTCAGAGCAGGCAGCTTCTTCCAGTGTGCTCTTAAAAGCATCCACCAAATCATGCGGCAGGCGGCTGACAAAGCCGACTGTATCCACCAGGATCACTTGTAACCCGCTGGGCAGCGTGCATTTGCGGGCGGTGGGATCCAGCGTGGCAAACAGCATGTCGGCTTCAAAAATTTCTGCGCCGCACAAAGCGTTGGTCAGGCTGCTTTTGCCCACGTTGGTGTAGCCCACCAATGAGATGACCGGAACACCGTTTTTCTGGCGGGCGCGGCGGGTTTCACCACGGCGCTTTTCCAGCTCTTTCAGGCGGCTTTCCAGCTTTTCAATGCGGCTGCGCAGATAGCGGCGGTCCAGCTCCAGCTTGGTTTCACCGGCACCGCGGCGGGCACCGCCACCGCCGCCGCCACCGCCGCCCTGGCGGCTCAGCGCCTCGCCAAGGCCCTGCAGGCGCGGCATGCGGTATTTCAGGGTGGCCAGCTCAGTTTGCAGCTTGCCCTCGTTGGTGGTGGCGCGCGCACGGAAGATTTCCAAAATCAGCATCGTGCGGTCCAGCACTTCCACCTGCAAAGCCGCGCTCAGGTTGCGGATCTGGCTGCCGGTCAGCTCGCCGTCAAAGATGGCGGCCTCGGCATCGGTATTCAGGCATACCAGGCGCGCTTCCTCCACTTTGCCCTCCCCCAGAAGGGTGGCGGCTTCGGGGGTGCTGCGCTTCTGGCACACGGTAGCAACGGCCTGCATGCCGTTGGCTTCCGCCAGGGCGGCAAGCTCATCCAGGCTGCGCTGGGAGTCAAACTTGCCCTGGTCCAGCGCCAGCAGCACAACGCGCACCGGCGGGCGCTCGCTGTCCAGAGCCTTCTGCCCAACAGGGGCGTCCTCTGCCGGGGCCTGGGTAGCGGTAAAGTCCAGGGTGATGGGGTCCTTCATTTCGTCCATAGGGGTCCTTTCTGGCCGTATTCGGCCAGGTCAGCAAAAGTATGGGGCAGGGGAGTGAATGTCAGACGGTTGTCTCGGCATTCTCCGCTGGTTCCGTTGGTTCTGCCTGTACAGCGGGGGCAGCGGCTGCCGGTTCATCGGATTTCTGGCTGCCGGGGTTCAGCAGGTACCAGGCCAGGCAGGACACCTCGGTGCCGTCAAAGCGGTGCAGAACGGTATCGTGGTCATAATGGAAGCCGGTCTTGGCCAACACGCGGCTGCTTGCCACATTCTGGCTGGCGTGGAACCCGGCCAGCCAGGGCGCACCTACCATGCCAAACCAGTAATCGCGCACGGCAGCGGCGGCTTCGGTGGCATAGCCCTGGTTCCACCACTTTTTGCCCAAGGTGTAACCGATCTCATACATGCCGCCCAGCAGCTCGGTTTTCACGTTTTTCCAGGCATAGGGCTTTTCACGCTCACAGGATTCGGCGGGGGCAATGCTGATGCTGCCCATCAGCACACCGGTCACTTTATCGCAGATGCCCCAATCATAAAAATCCGGGCGGTCATATTGTTTGACGATCTCGTTCAGATATGCCATCGTTACCACCCAGTCACGGTGGGGCTCCCAGCGCAGGTAGCGGGTCACTTCCGGGTCATTGGCCCAGTTGCCAAACATCATTTCGCAGTCGTCGGTTGTCATACGACGCAGGACCAGCCGCTCGGTGGTCAACTCTTGTGTGCCGCAATGCTTCATCTTGATATACAACCTTTCCTTTGCAGTAGTTATGCTTGGCTGTGCAGCAGATACCGCCGCACAAAGCCCATAAAGATCTGCCACAGCTTGTATAGCTGGGCACGGTAAATGTTACAGTAAATAAACAGGATTGCTGCAGTTAAAACAAACTTGATGATAAAATTGTGGGCGAACACCACGCCGATCACGGCCACACCCACCGCCAGCAAAAAGCCGCAGATCGTCCGGCTGAAGCTGGGGATGGTGCGGTAGTAATACTGCCCGGTCACAGTGCGGTACAAAAACATCGTTGCATTGGCCGCTACCAGGCCGACCGCGGCACCTATTACGCCAAAACGCGGCACCAGCACGGCGCACACGGCAATGTTGGCCGCAACGCCCACGGCGGTTCCAATCGTATCCTGGAACGGCTTGCGGGCAATGGTGTTGCCGTACACCGTGCCTTCGCACAGGATGGAGAACACCACGGCCAGCATCATCAGCGGAAAGTAGGGCAGGCAGGCCGATTTGGCCGGGAAGATGATGAAGATGATATCCTCAAACATGACCAGCAGACAGAAAAAGCCGAAGATCAGCAGGTTCAGCAGATCATGGATGCGGCCAATGCGCTCCTGCTCGGTGCGGTAATGCGCGTAGACATAGGGGCCCCAGTAGGTGGAAAAACCGGCCTGAATGGTGGTGACAAGCTGGGCCAGGGTGTAGGCGAAATCAAACGAACCCTGCTCCGCCGCGGGGGCGTAATTGCCTAAAAAAGAAAGGCAGATGGCGCGGTACAGCGGGATCAGGATGGCCGCAGGTGCCAACACAATGCCGTAAGGCAGTGCCGCCCGGTAAATGTGGGCATAGGGGCGCAGGCCGCGCACAGGGGCCTCTTTCGTTTGACCTTTAGAAGCCCGCCGCCAATAGAACACTGCGACCCCCGCAAAGCTGCACACCGCACCCAGCACAAAAGCGCGGGCGTCCTGGGTAACAAAGCCGGGCAGCAGGTAGATCAGGTTCAGGCAGGCCTGCATCCAGAGCGTTTCGGTGGTGTAGGCGCGCACATTGTTTTCCAGCCGGAGCAGCACGTTGAGGTAACGCACCAGCATGTACAGAGCAGCGTTCAGGAACAAAAACGGCACCAGCCCGGCACCGTTGGCCCCAAGACCAAAAGCCGCCGCCAGCGGCTTGGCGAAAAAGATGCTGCCAATGCCGCCCACCAGCAGCATGACCAGCACTGAAAGCCGGGTACACGCGGCAAACATGCTGCGCCCGGTGGAACCGGCAGGCGGTTCGTGGTAAAAGCGCAGCAGGCTTTGGTCCAGCCCAAGCATGCCCACGTTCATCAGCGACATGGTGTATGCCATGAAGGAAGCAGGAACGGCGTAGCTTTCGGCGGGCAGGACGCCCTTGATGATAAGCGCTGCGCCGGAAATGCCAAAGCCAAGGTAGGTGGCAATGGAGTATTTCATCACATTTCCGGCAAAGCTTTCAGTTTTTTTCGGTTCAGACATGGCAGGCTCCCATTTGCAGCGGGCGCACCGCAGCGCGCCGGAAAAACAACTTTATTTTACATATGGCCGGATGCGCGCTTCCATGCGCTGGATCTCCTCCGGCGGGATATAGGCTTTGTCCACATAACCGTAAATGCGCTGGGCAAAGTTGGCCAGAGGCGGGCAGAAGGCAAACACCCGTTTGGGTTCCCACTTGTGGCGGTACAGCATGTGTACCCCCGCCAGTGCGCAGAACTTGAGCAGGTTGAAGTGCGGCGTAAAGCCGGGCCCCATCGGTTCATCCCGCGGGGGATTTTTGTACACTTCCTCCAGCAGGTCGGCCATCCGCTTGTAGGCCGGGGCAGGGGAGGGGTCAAAATAGCCCTCAATCACATCCCGTGCAATGGGGAACGGCGGGTTCGGCTGCGCCATGGCAGCGGCAAACTCCGGGTAGCTAGTCACATAGTGAGCATCCTTGTAGATGACGGGGTCATACTCGTGCTCGATGGGCACCGGGCGCAGGATATGGCAGCTTTTGCCCGCCATGTATACTTCGGCCACAGCGGTGCTCATCCAGATGGAGATGGAATCCGCCGCCACAATCCACTGTTTGACGGAATCCGCAAAAATCACATGGAAGTTGGGGCGTTTGGCGGCCAGCTCGTCCAGGGCTTTGCATTTCCATTCGCTGGGGTGGCGGCGGTATACCAGTTCCACCTCCGGGTGGTCACCCAGGTAGCGGTCAAACCAGGCCAGCGTTTTTTCCATCGAAACGCGGTTGGTGCGGGCAAAGCCGGAAAAATCCGTTCCCGCCATTTTGGAAAGCTCGGCCACTTCCTGGTCGGTCATGCTGGCATAGCCAAAGCTGGAAATGTACAGGTGCAGCTGTTTGGCGGGGTCAAGGCCGAATTCCTTGCACAGGGTTTCCTTATCCTTAAAGTAGCCCTTGAACTCCGGCCGCAGAAAGTCCATCATCACAGCGCCGGTCACGGGGGTGTTCTTGGCATCCATGCCATGGGCCTGTAACCGCTGGGCAGTGCGCTGGCCCCAGCAAGTCTGCACGCAGCGCTTGGCGTTGCCGTTCATGTTGAACCAATCGCCCTCCTCCTGCGTGTCGGAGAGCATCTGCTCCCAGTGCAGGTTGACGATCTTGTTGCATTTGCCAATGTTGTTGTACACATGGCTGTTGATGGCTTCGTTGTCATACATGCAGCTGGCAACCAGAACTTCCGGCTTGTCTTTGCCAAACAGGCGCAGATCTTTGGCATCCAGCAGCTGGCGGATGCGCACGGTGTAGCCGCGGCGCTCCAGCTCCAATTTGAGCAAAAGATCGCTCTCATATTCCCGAACGGTGTGTTCGTACAAAATCAAAAAGTCCAGTGCCACAGGGAACCTCCTTTTTGGGGTGGGGCAGCATCAGCGCTGCATATCATCAAACAGTTCGGCTGTCCAGTCCGGCAGGCCGTATTTTTCGTCCAGGTGGAACCCGTCAAAAAACTGGGTGTCATCATCGGTAATGCAGCTGGTGCCCCATTCGTAATTCAGCACGGTAAAATTCTGCTTTTCCAACAGCGGCAGAACTTCGTCCTGCATCACGGCGGTAATGCCAAAGGCATCGCATACCTCGGTGCGCACATTGGCGGCCATGGGGGGCAGCACAATGGTCAGCTCCACGCCGCGGTCTGCGCAGCGCTGGGCCATAGCCAAAAACTCCGCCAGCTCGGTTTCGTTCAGTGTCCAGTTCTGGCAGCGGGTGGTGATCAGCGCCGGGTACTCATACAGCTTTTTGTGCAGCGGAATCGTGTTCCCGGCATCATCCAGGTAATCCGCCGCGGTCCAGTCGCCGGATTCAATGGTGTCCGGCGTGCCCTTTACGGTGTCCATAAACACGGTCAGGGCGTTCACGTTGTATTCCAGGTTCAGACAGTAGGCCAGCGGGTTGCGCAGGGTAGCTTCCAGCGCCGAAAAACGGTCGGTGTTATAGCTGCTGTTTAAGGTGTAGAACGAAAGCTCAAACAGAATGCGGTCCACCTGGTTGCCGGAATCCAGCACATAGTTGGCAAGGTCCACACATTCCTTCAGGGAAGCACCGCCAAAGGCCAGGTTCTGCCAGCTTTGCCCGGTCAGGGAATCCACAAGGTCCATATCAAAGTGGGCCAGGCGGCTGTCCCCGATGATCAGGTTGGTGCCGGGGCTCTGCTCATAGGCGCGCACACGGGCCACCGGCTGGCTGGAAGAGGCTGTTTTTTTGATGCCAAAATAATTGTTTGGCTCAAACGCCACAAAAAAGGCAAACCACAGATAGACCGGCACGAACAGCAGCGCCAATTTTTTGATGATATGCTTCACGCCGGAAATCTCCTTTTTTCCATAAGATTAAAACCCTGCATAGGGGCCGAACGCGTTGGCGTTAAAGCCGCCGCTCTGCATGATGTACCCCACCAGGATAAAAACGATCAAAACAACATACAGCGCATTGCGGTGCTTGGCGCTTGCCAGGGCAACCTCAGCCGGTTTGTTTTTGCAGGCAAAATTGCGCCGGTGATCCAGCCAGATGCCAAGCGCCAGCGCCAGCGCAGCGAACGCCCAATAAGCCGCTACCATAATGGTATTGGCGTAAAAGCCGGTATACGCTGTGCTGTACAGCTCCCCGGCAAAGCGGGCGGGGGACCAGCTGTTCATCAGGCAGCGGCCCAGGTAGACGAAAGCATCGCCAACGCCCAGGGTTTCGGCCATGCCGGAAAGGTTGCCGGACCCCACGCGGAAGAACACCATGCTGATGGTCCACAAAACAAACACCACAACCCGCTTGCCCCACAGCACACGGGCCGGGGTGCCGCGCTTTTTGGGTTTGCCAAAGCGGCGGTGCAGCAGCTCTTCGCCCACGCGGTAAACCGCCTGCAGCAGACCCCAGATGATGAATGGCGCGGTGCTGCCGTGCCAGAAGCCGGAAGCAAAGAACACGCAGAACACGCACAGCTCGGTGGGCAGGCGGCCAAAGCGGCCAAAATCTGCCCAGGCCAGCGGCATAAAGAGATAATCCTGCAGCCAGGAAGAAAACGAGATGTGCCAGCGGCTCCAGAAGCCGGAAAAGTTGGTGGCGTAAAACGGGGTCTTAAAGTTTTCCGGCAGGTCCAGCCCCAGCACAAGGCCGGTGGCACGGGAAATCTCGGAATAGCCGGAAAAGCTGAAATACAGATAAAAAGTGTACATCACCGCGGTCAAAATCAGCATGGGGGCGCTGTAATCCGCATAGTGGGGGAAAACCGTATCCACCACCATGTTCAGCACATCCGCCACGGCAATGTATTTGAACAGCCCCAGCGCATATAGCCGCAAAGCGCGCACCGTGCGGGCGGCATCAAAGCGGTGCTCGGCGCTCAACTGCGGTAGCAGCGCACCGGCGCGGCAGATGGGCCCCTGGGTGACGGTGGCAAAAAAGTTGAGGAACAGCGCCAGCCGGATAAAGCTGGTTTCCACCTCGCAGTCGCCGCGGGTGGCGTCGATCAGGTAGGCGATTGCGGCAAAACTGGTAAAGCTGATGCCCAGCGGCATGGCCACCGCGCGCCAGCCGTGCAGCACCCCGCCCAACAGGCCGTTATACTTAAAAAAGGCCAGAATGCCCAGCATACCGATCACGCCAAGGCGCAAAAAGGCGGTTTTGTGTGCGCCGCCCCGCCAGGCAAGGCCGCGGCCGCACAGGTAGGTGAACACCGCCAGTGCAATGGTGACCGGCAGCATGGCCGGCATGGCCAGCGCATAAAACACCCACGAAGCTCCCAGCAGAAACACCGGCTGCATGCGCACCGGCAAATGCAGGTAAACGGCAGCCACAACCACCAAAAATGCACAGTATTGCAGGCTTTGCAGCCCCATGAGCGCAACCTCCAGACCTAATAGGAGCGGTACCGCACAACGCACGGCGTGCCGCAAAAAATCCACAGGCAGCAAGGATAAAATAAGACCGCCTGCACCCGCAATATGGCAAAATGGCGCAATATCACAGATTAACTAAACTATTATACCTGTTTTGCCTACTAATGTAAAGTGGGCCGCCCCGCGGGGGCAAAATACGCACGAAAAAACGTAAAGGCAATACCGCATAATTCTAAGTGCCGATACGGCAAGCGAGGTGCGGCAGATGCCGTGCCGCAGCTGCCGGAGCGGTGCTTAAGCCGCAA
>OLWJ01001171.1_pt1 | contig 9971 bp, 8 predicted proteins | sample 1674291 | NCBI WGS metagenome assembly OLWJ01 (sample SAMEA103958159, study PRJEB25191) | human gut metagenome | biome: human-associated habitat [ENVO:00009003]; feature: intestine environment [ENVO:2100002]; material: feces | place: Germany | collected 2013/2015
GTGGTAGTCCGGGGGAGCGAGTGCGTGAACAAGTCGTACCCCGATTTCTGGCGCGATCTGGACGGACTGAAAGGAGCGGAGGCATGAGCAGCACCTATGGCGAACATCTGAAGCTGAGCATTTTCGGCCAGTCCCATGCGCCGGCCATCGGCATGACGCTGGACGGCGTCCCGGCGGGACAGGCCATCGATCTGGACGAATTGCAGCGATTTCTCGACCGGCGCGCGCCGGGCCGCGCGGAGTATGCGACGCCGCGCAAGGAGGCCGACCGGCCGGAGTTCCTCTCCGGGCTGGTGGGCAATGTGACGTGCGGCGCGCCGCTGGCGGCGATCATCCGCAACACGAACACGCGCTCCGGCGATTACAGCAATCTTGCGGTCGTGCCGAGACCGGGTCACGCCGACTATACGGCGGCGGTCAAATACGGCGGCGCGCAGGACGCGGCGGGCGGCGGCCATTTTTCCGGGCGGCTGACCGCGCCGCTCTGCATCGCGGGCGGCGTCTGTTTGCAGCTGCTGCGGCGCGAGGGCATTGAAATTATTTCGCGCATCGCGGCCATTGCCGGTGTGGAAGATGCGGGAGCGCTGACTGCCTCCACGGCGGAAAAGGCATTTCCGGTCGTGGACGATGCGCAGGGCACAAAGATGCGTGAGGCCATCGCGGCGGCGAAGGCGGAGGGAGACTCCGTCGGCGGTATCATTGAGGTGGCGGCGTTCGGACTGCCGGTGGGTCTTGGCGACCCGATGTTCGGCGGGATGGAAAACCGTATCGCGGCGATCGTATTCGGCATCCCGGCGGTGAAGGGCGTGGAGTTCGGCGAAGGGTTCGGCGCGGCGCGGCTGCGCGGCAGCGAGAACAACGACGGCTTCTGCGTCCGGGACGGAAGGATCGGCACAATCACCAATCACTGCGGCGGGATTTTGGGCGGGATCACGAATGGCATGCCGCTGCGGTTCCGCGCGGCGGTGAAGCCGACGCCGTCCATCTTCCGGCCGCAGCAGAGCGTGAATTTGGAGACGATGGAAGAAACCACCTTGCAGATTCAGGGGCGGCACGACCCCTGTATTGTGCCGCGCGCAGTGCCTGTGATGGAGGCGGCGGCAGCCATTGCCATTTATGACGCGCTACTTGGATATCAGAAAGAAAGGATGTGAGCCGCTTGGAGCTGAGCGACTATCGAAATCAAATCGACCACATTGACAAAGAACTGATCCGCCTGTTTGCGGAGCGGATGGACGTGGCCGCAGAGATCGCGGCCTATAAGAAGGAGCATGGGCTGGCGGTGCTCGATCCGGCGCGGGAACGGGCAAAGCTGCTGGACGTGGCGGAGCAGACGCCGGAGGCGCTTCAGGAATACGCCGTGTCGCTCTATTCGCTGCTGTTCGAGCTGAGCCGGAGCTATCAGAACCGGCTGCTGGAAAAGCCGTCGGCGCTGACCGAGGAGATCCAGGCGGCCATCGAGCAGACACCGAAGCTGTTCCCGCAGCGGGCGGCGGTGGCCTGTCAGGGCGTGGCGGGCGCGTATTCGCAGCTCGCGTGCGACAAGCTGTTCGGGCTGGCGAACGTGCTGTATTTCAATTCGTTCGAGGCTGTGTTCTCGGCCATCGAGGCGGGACTCTGCCAATACGGCGTGGTGCCGGTGGAGAACAGCACGGCTGGCTCGGTCAACGCGGTCTATGACCTGATGACGCATCACAATTTCCGCATCGTGCGGAGCATCCGCCTCAAGGTCGACCACAATCTGCTGGTCAAGCCCGGCACAAAGAAGGCGGACATCCGCGAGATCTACTCGCACCAGCAGGCGCTGAGCCAGTGCGAGCAATATCTGCAAAATTTCAAGGGCGTGAAGATCATCCCGTGTGAGAACACCGCCGTGGCGGCCAAGCGCGTGGCAGAGTCGGACGGCGGGTGCGCGGCGCTCTCGTCGCGCGAGTGCCAGAAACTCTATGGGCTGGAATGTCTGGAGTCCTCGGTGCAGGATCAGGACAACAACTTCACGCGCTTCATCTGCATCTCAAAGAAGCTGGAAATTTATCCGGGTGCAGACCGGACGAGCCTGATGGCGGTGCTGCCGCATGAGCCTGGTTCGCTCTACAAGCTGCTCTCGCGCTTCTACGCGCTGGGGCTGAACCTCAACAAGCTCGAAAGCCGCCCCATGCCCGACCGGAACTTTGAGTTCATGTTCTATTTCGACCTCGACACGCCGGTCTATTCGCCGAAGCTGCAGCAGCTGATCGGCGAGATGCCGGGCCTGTGCGAAGAATTTGCGTACTTGGGAAGCTACAGCGAGGTGGTCTGAATGCGGTGCGGATTGCTGGGGCGTGTGCTGGGACACAGCTATTCGCCGATGATCCATGGGATGCTGGGACAATACAGCTATGACCTGTTCCCGACGGAGCCGGAGGCGTTGGATGCGCTTCTGCGCGGCGACGCATGGGACGGGCTGAACGTGACGATCCCATACAAGAAGACGGTCGTGCCGTACTGCGCGGAGCTGTCGGAGACGGCGGAGAAGCTCGGCAGCGTGAACACGCTCGTCCGGCGGGCGGACGGCACGATCTACGGCGCGAACACGGACTATGACGGCTTCCGCTATCTGGTCAGGCAGAGCGGCATCCCCGTGGCAGGGAGGAAGGCGCTCGTGCTCGGCAGCGGCGGCGCGTCGGTGACGGTGTGCGCGGTGCTGCGCGATCTCGGCGCGGCGAGCGTGACGGTCATCTCGCGCTCCGGGCCGGACAACTATGAAAATCTGGAGCGGCACGCGGACGCGCAGATTATCGCGAACACGACACCGCTCGGCATGTATCCGAACACCGGGTCTGCGGCGGTCGACCTGCGGGCGTTCCCGCGGTGTGAGGGTGTGTTTGACATCGTCTACAATCCGGCGCGGACGGCTCTGCTGTTACAGGCCGAGCAGCTCGGTATTCCGTGCGCAGGCGGCCTCTCGATGCTGGTGGCGCAGGCGAAGCGGAGCGCGGAGCTGTTCACCGGAACGGAGATCGCGGACGGGCGCGTCGCGGAGATCGAACGGGCTGTACGGGCCAGGCTGGAGAACATTGTGATCATCGGGATGCCGGGCTGCGGCAAGAGCAGCGTGGCGCGGCGGCTCGGCGAACGGCTGGGCCGCGAGGTGGTCGAGTGTGACGCCTATATCGAGCAGCAGGCCGGGAAGACGATCCCGGAGATCTTCGCCGAGGGCGGCGAGACGGCGTTCCGCCGCCTCGAGACCGAGGCGCTGCGGGAGCTTGGCAAGCGGTCTGGCATCATTCTCTCGACCGGCGGCGGCTGCGTCACGCGGAGCGAAAATTATCCGCTGCTGCACCAGAACGGAACGATCTTCTGGCTGCTGCGCAGTCCATGGAAGCTGCCGAGCGACGGCCGTCCGCTCTCGCAGGCGGAGAGCGCCGAGGCGATGTATGCCCGGCGGGAACCGATGTACCGGCGGTTTGTCGACGTGAAGATCGACAACGAGGGCGCGATCGAGCGCGCGGTTGAGGCGATTGCAAGGAAGGTGCTGCTATGAAAATTATGGTCATCAACGGGCCAAATCTCAATCTGCTGGGTCTGCGGGAGCCGGCGATCTATGGGTCACAGAGCTATGCGGCCCTGCTGGAGAAGGTCCAGGCGTTCTGCGACAAGGAGGGCGTGGAGGTTTCGTTCTTCCAGTCGAACCACGAGGGCGCCATTGTCGACGAAATTCAGGCGGCCTATGGCGTCTACGATGGTATCGTGATCAACCCGGCGGCGTATACGCACACGAGCGTCGCGATTCTCGACGCACTGAAGGCCGTGGCCATTCCGGCAGTGGAGGTCCACATCTCGGATGTGGACGCGCGCGAGCCGTTCCGGCAGGTGTCCTACGCGGGGATGGCGTGCGTGAAGACGTACAAGGGACTTGGATTTGACGGCTACATCGAGGCCGTGCGGTTTTTGGAGGACTATCTGGCATGATCTCACAAAAAATGATCGATTGGGGAAGCCAGGGCTGCGGCATCCGGGAGATCGCTGCCTATGGCGAGGCGCGGGCTGCTGTGGTCGGCGCGGAGAACGTATTCAATTTTACGATCGGCAATCCGAGCGTGAAAGCGCCGGACTGCGTGGCGCGGAGCATCCGGCACCTGCTGGATACCGTGCCGCCGGAGGTGCTGCACGGGTATACGCCCGCGCCGGGCTTTTACGCGGTGCGGCAGGCAATGGCGGAGCAGCTTACGAAGTCGTTTCGGACACCGTACCGCGCGGAGGACATCTTCATGACGTCGGGCGCGTGCGCGGCGCTGGCGATCATCTGCGCGGCGCTGATCGGGCCGGGTGAGGAGGCCGTGACGCTGACGCCGTATTTTTCGGAATACCGCGTGTATGTGGAGGCCGTGGGCGGCCGGCTGGTGGAAGCGCCATCCGACCCCGAGACGTTCCAGATCGACCTTGCGGCGGTGGAGGCGGCGCTCTCGCCGCGGACGGCGCTGGTGCTGCTGAATTCGCCGAACAATCCGTCCGGCGTGGTACTGGAGAGGAGCGGGCTGGAAGCGCTGGCGGCGCTGCTGCGCCGGAAGGCAGCGGAATACGGACACCCGATCTACATCGTGGCCGACGAGCCGTACCGCGCACTGGTCTACGGCGGCGTGGAAGTCCCGTTTATTCCGGATCTCTATGCCGACACGGTCTACTGCACGTCGTTCAGCAAGTCGCTCTCGCTCGCGGGCGAGCGCGTGGGCTATCTGGCCGTGGCGGAGCAGGTTGCGGAGCACGACCGGCTGCTGGCCGCGATCGCGGGTGCGTGCCGCGTGCTGGGATACATCAACGTCTCGTCGATGTATCAGCTGGTGGCGGCGGAGTGCGCCGGGGAGACGGCGGATCTGTCGATCTACGAGACGAACCGGGACTACCTCTATCGGTCGCTGACGGAGCTGGGCTATCAGTGTGTGCGGCCGGACGGCGCATTTTACCTGTTTCTCAAGACGCCGGAGGGTTGGCACAGGCGGGCGATGGAATGTGACCTGCTGCTCGTGCCGGGCGAGGAATTTTCCTGCCCTGGCTATGCGCGGCTGGCCTACTGCGTGCCGCTGGAGCGGCTCGAACGGGCGATGCCGAAGTTTGCGGCATTGGCCGAAGAATTCGGGCTGAAAAAATAAACAACAAGCGAACCGCCGCCCCATCGGGGCGGCGGTTCGCTTGCGCATGGAGAAAGCTGCGATAGGATTCGTAGGGACGGGCCGATGAGGGCATCGGCCCCTACATGGTACGGTGGAGAATCGAAAGACAGGCCGATCAGGACTTGGCACGGGCCAGATAGGTGCGCTGGACGGCGAGGATGCTGACGACGGAGCAGGCCAGCAGCACAAGATAGGCCGGGGCATAGCTCCCGGTGCGGTCGGCAATCATGCCGGGCATCGTGGACAGAAGGAGGCTGCCGATGGCATAGCTCAGCTGGAGCTGCTGCACCAGCTGGGCGACCCGTGCCTCGCCGCCAAAGTCCGCCGCCCAGACCGCAAGGCCGACGGTGCTCAGCGGGACGCCGAGGCCGTAGAGCACGACGGCGGCGAACATGATCACCGCGATCTTCGTGTCGGCCAGGGCGCAGAGCACAAGGCCGCCGCAGAGGATCGCGCCGAAGAGCCAGCCCATGCGATAGCCGCCGAAGCGGTCACACGCCGTGCCGTAGACGCATTTGCCGACCATCAGAGCCACGCCGAACAGCGACACGGCCAGCGCCGCCGCATGTGCGGCCATGCCAGCGGTCGTATACAGGATCATGAGGTGCGTCGGACCCGGAGAGGCGACCGCGCCGAGCAGACCCGCCGCCAGCCAGAGCGGCAGGAGCCGCCTGCGCGGGAGGGGCGTGAGCGGTGTATCCGGCTGCGCACCGGGTTCTGCGGGTGCGCAGCCGTCCTCTGCGCCATATGCGCTGAGGCTCAGTTTTTCAGGCGACTCGCGGACGAGCAGGAAGACCAGCACCGCGCAGACGAGGGAGAACACGGCCTCGACGAGGAAGCAGGCTTGCAGCCCGCGCGTTTCGCAGATCGCCGTGAGGATCGGGGAAAAGACGATCATGGCGAGTCCTGTGCTTGCGGAGCAGAGTCCGATGGCGAGGCCCTTTTTCCGGTGGAACCAGCGGTTGATCAGGATCGTGGCGGGGATCATGGAGCCGAAGCCGTAGCCGATCCCGGCGAGAACGCCGCCGAGATAGAAGCCGGCCAGCGTTTTGGAGGCGGCGAACACGGCGAACGAGACGGCGGAAAACGCAACGGCGACCGCCGTGCCGAGCCGGTAGCCCAGCGTGCGGAAAAACAGCGGTGCGGCGAACATGCAGCCCAGATAGCTCAGCGCGCGGATGGTATTGATCATGGAGGTCTGCGTGTTGGTAAAGCCGCCGTAGGCCAGCACATAGGGCTGCGTAACGGAAAATGCGTTGACCGACAAACCGCCGCAGACGAACAGCATCAGCGTACAGCCGAGGCAGATCGCCCAGGCCCGGTGGAGCCGCTTCATGCGCCTCTCCCCTTTCACGATTAGAGTATGCGGACAGAAAAAGAACGGCGACCGCGCCTGGGATCGCCGTTCTTACTGGTGTATAATTTCTCAGGAGTCCGCGCGGATGTAGGTGACACCGCGCACCTCGCAGCTGAGGACGCTCTGCCCGGCGGCAAACACATCGGTCTGCGCGTACCGCTCAGCGGGACGTTCGCTCATGCCGAGACTGATGGTCAGCGGATCGGTGCTGACGACGGTCGCGGTGCGGACGGACGTGACCAGCACGACGTCGAACTTGAGGTCGCCGGTATGGTCGATGACCGTGATCTTTGCGTTTTCCGGCAGGCTGGACAGGATGTCCGCCGTGGCCGGTTCGAAGTTGGAGTAATAGGAGCAGTTGTCCGCGAAGGTGAAGCTGTTGGAATCACAGACGGCCTTCAGCTCCTGTGCGTCGGCGAAGGTGTAGTAAATTTCGCCCGCGGAGGCCACAGGGGAGCCGACGGCCTCGCCGTTCAGCATGTAGATGTCGACCGTGCGGCCGAGGAGGCTGAGGTCGGACGAGACGGCAAATTCCTTATGCCCGGCCAGCTTGCTCATGCCCACGGCCAGCTTGCCGCCAGCCGTCGTCAGGTCGGCACATTCGTTGGCCTCCAGCACACCGGTGTAGCGGACGAGTCCGAAGCGAGTCTCCATGTAGGTCTTCGGGTTCATGAGGTCGTCAAGTGCGTAGCGCATCATGCCGGTCGCCTTTTCGTTGACAACGGCGGGACACTGCATCGCGTTATAGATGAGCAGACAGGCGTCGTCCCGCGAGACAGCAGAGTCCAGCTTGCCGCCGAAGCCGTCGTAGATCCCGAGACGGAGCGCGTCGGCGTCGACCCGTTCGCCCCAGCCGGAGCCGGTATAGCGTGTGCCATCCTCACCGAGGACGACGAGCAGCATCTTGGCCAGCTCGCGCGCGGTGACGGCGTCCTTCGGGCGGAACGCGCCCTGTCCGTCGCCGGTGATGACGCCGCGCTCGGCGCAGAAGCAGACGTAGAGATTGCCCCACGAGCCGGCCGTGTCGGCGAAGGCCGTAAGATTCTCAGCCTGCGGATCGTCGGTGCAGAGTCTGGCGATGACTTTTGCGATCTCCTCGCGCGTGACCGGCGCAGCCGGACGGAACGAACCATCTGTATAGCCGGAAATCAGCCCGAGATCGACCAACATCCGGACTGCGCCCGGATTGCGGATCTCTGCCTGATCAAAAAATACCTGTTTGGCCGCCGGGGCCGCTGCCGCAGGCAGCATGCACGCCGTCAGGATCAGAAAAACGGCCAGACAAAGAGCAAACACCCGTTTCACGGCGTACTCTCCCTTCCATACTTTACTGAATATCAGTATAACGAAGCAGCCGTTTGATTGCAAGGGGAAGGGGCAGGATGTAACATAACTGTAAAGAAACAGGCAGTTTTCCAGCAAAATGGGCGGATTTTTCCACAGTTTCCGCCCCGCCTGTGGAAAAATTCGCGGCATTGCGGCGCGGATGCGGGCCGGGAAGCAGAGGGGCACAAGATTTTGTATTTCCCGGCATTTCCCGACACAATAAATTGTGGCGCTTCGCGCGGATTCGCGCCGTTTTGCGCCGCGCCGGGCGTACAATAAGGGACAGAACGAACGAAAGGGCGGACAGGCGATGGGCAGACGGACAGGCATTTTGGAGAGCGGGCGGGTGCTCTATCTGCCGCTCGGCAGCATCCGGCCAAATCCGGCGCAGCCGCGGCGGGTCTTTGATCCGGCGGGCTTGCAGGAGCTGGCGGATTCGATCCGGGAGTACGGCATTTTGCAGCCGCTGACGGTGCGCCGCCGGGAAAACGGCTATGAGCTGATCGCGGGCGAGCGGCGGCTGCGCGCGGCAGGCATGGCCGGGCTGACGCAGGCGCCGTGCCTGGTGGCGGCGGTCGACGAAGAGGCGTCCGGGATGCTGGCGCTGGTGGAGAATTTGCAGCGGCGCGACCTTGATTTTATCGAGGAGGCCGAGGGCCTTGCGCGCCTGATGAAGACCTGGGGTCTCAGTCAGGAGCAGGCGGCGCGGAAGGTGGGCAAGAGCCAGTCTGCCGTGGCGAACAAGCTGCGGCTCCTGCGCCTCTCGCCGAGCGTATTGGCGGAGCTGCGGCTGCACGGCCTGAGTGAGCGGCATGCCCGCGCGCTGCTGAAGCTGCGCAGCGAGGATGAGCAGCTGCGCGTGGTGGGCCAGATCGTCCAGGGCGGATGGACCGTGGCGAAAACGGAGGCGTATATCGAAAGCCTGCTCCAGCCGCCCGCGCCGCCGAAGCGCGAATTCGGCGGCTTCGTCCTGCGGGACGTGCGCGTGTTTTTCAACTCGGTCAACCGCCAGCTCGACCTCATCCGCTCGGCGGGCGTCGACGCGCAGTCGCAGCGGCAGGAAACAGAGCGCGAGATCGTCCTTACCATTCGCATCCCAAAGCGGGAAGCCGTGCGTCGTTAACGGAGAATTTTGAAAGCCAACACTTACCACATGCGTTTTTGCTGGATTGATATAAAGTTTGCAGAAAAGTCACACGATTCAACACTATTGGCGGAAAATTGCGAAAAAGCTCAAATTTTGTTTGCATTTTCGGGAAAACATGGTATAGTATGTACTGTTTGAGGATCAATAAAACAAAAGCACTGGGCAGGAACGAGTGACGTGTCCGCCCGCACAGGAAAGGGGTAAACCAAATGTCTCACAAGTACGTATATCTGTTCTCCGAAGGCAACGGCAAAATGCGCGAGCTGCTCGGCGGCAAGGGCGCCAATCTGGCCGAAATGACCAGCCTTGGCATGCCTGTCCCGCAGGGCTTCACCATCACCACCGAAGCTTGCACGCAGTACTACAAGGATGACCGCCAGATCAACCATGAGATCGAAGCGGAGATCATGGAGTACGTGGAAAAGCTCGAAGAGATGACCGGCAAGAAGTTCGGCGATCTCTACAACCCGCTGCTGGTATCCGTCCGCTCCGGCGCACGCGCGTCTATGCCCGGCATGATGGACACCATTCTGAACCTTGGCCTGAACGACGAGGTCGTCGTCGCCTTCGCCAAAAAGACCAACAATCCCCGTTTCGCCTACGACTCCTACCGCCGGTTCATCCAGATGTATTCCGACGTCGTCATGGAAGTGGGCAAGAAGTATTTCGAGCAGCTCATCGACGAGATGAAGGTCGCCCGCAACGTCAAGCTCGACACCGAGCTGACCGCCGAGGATCTCAAGGAGCTGGCCGAGAAGTTCAAGGCCGAGTATAAGGAAAAGCTCGGCGAAGAGTTCCCGCAGGACCCGAAGGAACAGTTGATGGGCGCCATCAAGGCCGTGTTCCGCAGCTGGGACAACCCGCGCGCGATCTACTATCGCCGCATGAACGACATCCCCTCCGATTGGGGCACCGCCGTCAACGTCCAGTCCATGGTCTTCGGCAACACCGGCGATACGTCCGGCACGGGCGTCGCCTTCACGCGCAACCC
>OLWJ01001179.1_pt1 | contig 9935 bp, 7 predicted proteins | sample 1674291 | NCBI WGS metagenome assembly OLWJ01 (sample SAMEA103958159, study PRJEB25191) | human gut metagenome | biome: human-associated habitat [ENVO:00009003]; feature: intestine environment [ENVO:2100002]; material: feces | place: Germany | collected 2013/2015
ACAAATAATACATATTACCGGCAGAGGGGCGTCTCAGAAATGGGACGCTCTTTTTATATTCAAACAAAAGAAACGGAGGATCAAACAATGGCAACGAAAAAAACGGCGGTGATCCCGGAAGAAGAAATTCTTGCGGCCGCGACGGACGAAAACATCAATGAACACGCATTACATCAGACTGAAACTGAACCTGAGCCGGATAGAGTGCTCAGCGCTGAAGGGGCGCCCGGAGACGCTGATCTCATCGACATTTGCCAGACTGATTCCGAATCTGCGAATCCCGAAGGGATGCCGATCGAAGACGCCGCGCGCAACACCCCGGAAGCACCGGTATCCCAGACCGGATCGGGCACTGAACTTCCCGGAGAATTCCCGGCCGGATCCGATGAATTAACTGCGCCGGAAGCTCCGGCGTCCCAGACCGATTCCGACTTGGATGAGAAAAAGCCTGAAGAGCGCCCGCCGGCCCGCCGAACCAGAAAACCAAGAGCCAAGAAAAGTGAGTCTGACACAGCGGCGGCAGAACCGCCCGGGGATGCATCCGACGGCGTCGAAGCTCCGGAGAAGAAGCCGCGCAGGCGCGCCGCTGCCAGACCGGCGTCGCCGGTGGTATCCATCGACGAGCGCCCCAGTGTGGAAACGGAAGCGGACAAAGCCCGCAACGATTTGCTGGACCTGGTAGAATCCTTAAAGACCAAACGGATCCTGACCGGGACCATTCAGGGCATCGAACGCCCCGCTGACCATCCCTCGCGTTCTCTTGCAGTCATTTATCATGGCGATATCAAGGTTATTATTCCTGCGGAGGAGGCGGTGGAGCCGCCGGAGGATTTCCGCGGCAGGCTTCCGGAGGATGTGCTGCACTATATGGTCACCAAGCGCCTGGGGGCGGAAGTGGATTACATCATCAAGGGTATCGACGCCAAGGCAGGCGTTGCAGTCGGCAGCCGTCTTGAGGCTATGTCCGCTAAGCGCCGCGCGTACTATTTCGGTACAGACCGGGATGGAAACAATCTGCTCTACGAAGGTATCTGTGCGGAAGCTCGCGTCGTATCCGTCATTCGTGCCGGCATCTTCGTGGATCTGTTTGGCTTGGAGGTCTACATCCCTCTTCGTGAGCTGAGCTACCAGCGTATGCTGGATGCGCAGGACAGCTTTCAGCCCGGGCAGCGCATTCTGGTTAAGATCCTGAGCATCGACCGCAGTGACCGAACCCGTATCCGGGTCAGCGCCTCCATCAAGCAGGCCGGAGAGAATCCCTATGAAAAGGCGCTGCGGCGTTATTCTGTGGGCAACCGCTATGTAGGTACTGTCAGTATGGTGGACATGAACGGCGTGTTCGTCTCACTGGACGGCGGCATCGACTGTCTGTGCAGCTATCCTAAGCGCGGGCGCCCGCCCAGAGGCTCTCGCGTAACGGTACGGATTCTGGGCATCAACAACGAATCCAATCGAATCTGGGGCGCGATCACACACATCGCTACCCCGAGATGACTGGAGCGAACAGAAAATGACAAGGAGGTTGAACAACTATGCTTGATTACGATCTGACCCGCGCAGAGCAGGTCAGAAGAACGGATCTTGCGCAAAAAGCCCGCAGGATGATCCTGTCCCACATGAAGGTGGAGGCGGAGGACGAAACTTCGCTGACGCTGGATCACCGCGGCTACTATATGCAGATCTCGTTCTCGCCGCTGCACCCGCTGCTGGTCGTCTGCCTGGCTAAGGCGATCCGAAACCCGGATGGCGCACGAAAACAGCAGCTTGCCAACGAGCTGAACCTGCACAGCGTGTTGGGCAGCCACGCCATCAACGAGGACGTCGGCTGTTATTCCTATCGCGCTACCCACTGGCTGGATACGGAGCTCACGCCGGAACGGTTCTTTGAAATACTCAGCCGCTGCGTTGACGAAGCGGATCGTGGCTATTTCAATCTGGCAGGATGAGCATATTGCTGTAATGCTCAGTGCGTATCCGCGTACCGGACAACCCCACCGCCTCCCGGCAGCACCCGGGGAAAGCCTCAAGTGAGAGCCGGGAGCCATACTGCGGCACTCCGGAGTACACCTTACAGCCGTCAAGCCCTCCGGAATCAGAACCAGCCATACTAAAAGAGCCGGCCATGAACGAACTGCATTTGCGCGAAACTGTGGCGTTGGAGTTGCTTTCACCTATGACTCTACCGCAACAGGACGCCGGGATACCCCCATTATCGCCGGAGATATATCCATCCATCCTGCGCGGGATATCAAATCGTGGCTGGAACTGTACGCAGCAGACGGCATCATATATTTCTGCGTTTGGGCGCAGCTGAGAACAGAAGCACGATACGATCTGTATATCTGCTGCACCTGAGCCAAACCACATCACGCAGAGAGAAGCGCATCGGAAACGGTGCGCTTCTTTGCTGCAAAAAAACAGGAGGTAAAGGACCGATGAAACGTAAAGCGCTCAAGAAAGCCCTTTCGGCATTCTTGTCCCTGCTCATGTGCATGATGACGCTTTTGTCTATCAGCACACCTGTGTTTGCCGCAACGACGGTAGACGCTTACATGGTGGATTTCCCACGCGACGGTGACAGCAACTACTCTGCGACGGCGTGGGGCCACTCTGCCACGTCTCTGATGGGCGGTTGGCGGTTTCTCAACAGCAAATACACAACGGTGCATAGCATCGGCACCTATAACGGTCAAGTCTCGTATTGCATCGAGCCCGGCATCGGGCAAAATGTCGGCGATACTCTCTCCCACAAGGATGAGACATTTTGGGAAAACTACCCCAGCCACCTCAATCCGACCATTTCCCCGGATACCATCAAGGTCCTGCTTGGCCGGATCATGCAGTACGGCTATCAGGGCAATGTATCCACATCCTGGCGTTCTCAGAACGCCTCGGATGCAGCTGCGTTAAGCCATATAATCGCTACACAGCTGCTGGTCTGGGAGACGGTTGTCGGCGAGCGTGACGCAAGCTTCAACAAGGTGGATCCCTCCGGCTATGGGAAGAGTGCGGTTTGGAGTTATATCCGGGACGAGCATCCGCTTCGCAGCCAGATCCGCTCCTATTATAATTCCATGGCCGCCAGCGTGCAGAGTCACGCAGAGATCCCCAGCTTCTGCGCACGAAGCATTGGCAGCGCACGCAGCTATGAACTCAAATACGACGGCACGCGATATACCGTGACACTGACGGATACCAATGGAGTGCTGTCGAACTTCTCGTTCAGCTCCTCGGAACCCGGAATCAGCTTCTCCCGAAGCGGGAATCGCCTGACAATCACCTCCGATACGCCGATTGCAGGCGATATCCGCGTAAGCGCCAGCAAGACCAACGGCGTGCGAAGCGGTGTGGTCGTCTGGACGGACGGCAACAAAGGCGCCGGCATTCAGGACGTTGTCACCTACGGCGAAAATGTGTCAGACCCTGTCAGCGCCTATCTTCGGCTTGAGATGGAGGCGCTCGGCACCATGCACCTGGTCAAGACCAGTGAGGATGGTGTTGTGGCCGGCATCTCTTTCACGATCTCTGGCAACGGAATCACCAAGACTGTGACTACCGGTCGCGACGGCACGATTGACGTATCCGAGCTCATGGCCGGCACCTATACCGTAACAGAAGCGGATATTGAGCGTTATACGCCCCAGACTTCACAGCAGGTCACCATTGTCGGTGGGCAGACCTCGACCGTGACCTTCAACAACGTGCTCAAACGCGGTGCTTTGGAGGTGACCAAGACTTCGGAAGACGGATTCGTTGAGGGCGTAAAGTTTCGCTTGTACGGCAAATCCCTTTCCGGCCTGAACGTCGATGAGTATGCGGTAACGGACTCCACCGGCGTGGCTAAGTTCCGCAATGTCCTGATTGGCGGCCCGTATACCATCGAGGAGGTCGATACGGCCATTCGTTACGTTATCCCTGATCCCCAGTCGGTATCTATCCAGTGGAACCGGGTGGCAGAGCGCAGCTTTGCCAATATCCTCAAAAAGTTTACCGTGACCGTAACCAAGACGGACGCAGAAACCGGAACACCGCAGGGCGACGCCGCGCTGTCAGGCGCTAAATACGGGATCTACAAGGGCGGGAAGCTTGTCGATGTGTATTACACAGACGCCAAAGGTCAGTTCACCAGCAAAGAGTATATCTGCGATACCGACTGGACAATCCGTGAAATGGAACCCTCGGAGGGGTACCTCCTCGATACGACGGAACATGCCGTTGGTGCAGCGCCCGGTCAGTATACGGTTGAACACAATACAACGGCTAACGCCGTGACCGAAACGGTAATCAAGGGCAGCATCCGCCTGATCAAGCATATTGATGCGGAACTGGAAACCCCCGAGAATATGCCGACCCCGCAGACAGAAGCCGAGATCCCTGCAGCACCGGAAGGCTCCGCATATTTTGTTAGCCCAGACGCCGCCGCACCGGAGGATGCGCAGGAAACTGCAGCTTCCGATGATGCAAAGGACGCAACCGAACCGGCAGCGGAAGAAACCCCAATGCCCGATCAAACCGACACGGAAACGCCGGCCGAGTCTGAGCCGGAAGCAGCCGATACGCTGATTCCCAGTCAGAATGAAGCGGAGCCGGAGCCCGAAAACGGATCTGTACCGACGGCGGAGTTCAAACCCTCCGGCAATGCAGGCATTATCGAGCAGCCGGAAGCAGGCGCGATGTTCCAGCTTTATCTCTCAAGTGCCGGAAGCTATGACGCAGCCAAAGATGGCGAGCGCGATCTGCTCGTGACGGATGAAAACGGCGTAGCGCTTTCCAAGGATCTACCTTACGGCCGCTATACCGTACACCAGATCGAGGGTCAGGAAGGACAGGCCTTTGTTCCGGACTTCACCGTATTCATCAGCTCCAACGGACACCTGTACTCCTATATCCTGAACAACCAGACCATCACCAGCTTTATCCGCGTGGAAAAGCGCGATGCTGAGACCGGAAAGATCATTCCGGCAGCAGGCATCGGTTTTCAGGTCAGAGACCTGACCTCCGGCGAACTGATTTCACAGACCGTCTATTATCCGGCGCCAGTGACCATCTCCACATTCTATACCGCAGACGATGGCACGCTTATGCTCCCCTGCGAGCTGCCCTACGGCCGCTATGAGCTGATCGAGGTGACAACCTGCCATGGCTATGTGCTGGATACCGCCCCGGTTCCGTTTACCGTGGATGGGTCAGAGGCTGTCGTGACAGTTACAAAGTCCAACATGGCGCAAAAAGGCGTCATCCGCATCCAAAAGACCGGCGAGGTCTTCAGCAGCGTTGTAAACGAGGGATCCATCTTCCGGCCTGTATATGAGAATACCGGACTTCCGGGCGCAGTCTTTGATATCGCTGCTGCGGAGGATATTTACACCCCTGACGGAACCTTGCGTGCAAAGGCCGGAGACATCGTAGACACCGTCACCACGCAATCGGACGGCATGGCCGCCAGTAAGGCACTCTACCTTGGCAAGTATGTGATCACCGAGAAGCAAGCTCCGCACGGCATGGCACTTCAGACCGAAGCGCATACGGTTGAGCTGGTATATGCCGGACAGGAGGTTACGGTCACCGAGCTTCGGGCAGATATGTACAATGAACGCCAGCGTGTGGAGATCAGTCTGGTAAAAACCATGGAAACGGATAAGCTGTTCGGCATTGGCCAAAGTGACGAGCTCACGCACGTTACATTCGGCCTCTATGCTGCGGAGAAGCTTGTGGCAGCCGATGGCAGCAGCATCCCGCAGGACGGCCTGATCGAGATGGTGTCCTTGAATAAAGACGGAAAAGCGACGTGCAAGACGGATCTCCCCTTTGGACGCTTCTACCTGCAGGAGATCTCTACCGACAGCCATTACCAGCTTGGCGATACGAAGTATCCGGTGTCGTTTGACTACGCCGGGCAAGACAAGAAGCTTGTCAAGCTGATTGCCAACGAGGGCGCAGCCATTGAGAATAAGCTGATCTACGGCTCCGTTTCGGGTCTGAAGGTTGATGCAAACGATAAGCCACTCTCCGGTGCGGTCATGGGTCTGTTTGCTGCATCCGAAACGAGATTCACGAAGGATACCGCACTGCTGACAGCCGTATCCGCCGAGGATGGCAGATTCCGCTTCGAAAAGATCCCTGCAGGCAACTGGCTCGTGCGCGAGATCGAGCAGCCCAAGGGCTTCGTTCTGAGCGAAGAGCTGTTCCCGGTAACGGTCAAGGAGCAGGGACAGGTCATTGAGATCAAGATTGCGAACAAACTTATCCGCGGCAGCGTCACACTGACAAAGTATGACGCAGACTATCCCGAGAATAAACTCAGCGGCGCGGTATTCGAGGTCTACCGTGATGTTAACGGGAACAAGGCGCTGGACAAGGACGATGTATTGCTCGGCACCATGGAGGAGTCCTCTGCCGGCGTTTACTGGATGAAGAATCTGGAGTACGGCGGCGTACTGGTTAGGGAGAAAACCGCACCGGAGGGATTTATTCCGGACGAGAAAGCCTACTATGTGGAGATCGATACCGACGGAAAAACCTACACCGTTGAGAACGAAGCCGGAAAGGGCTTTATCAACCGGGCTCTGAAGGGCTCCCTCAAGATTATTAAGACCACCAGCGACGGAAAGAAAGAGGGCTTTGCGTTCCGCATCACCGGCGCCAACGGCTACGATATGACGTTTACGACCGACGCCAAGGGCGAAATCTTCATTGAGAAGCTGCGCATCGGCGAGTATACCGTCACGGAGCTGAAAAACAGCGCCAGCGAAGGGTACAAGATCGCAGACCCCGTCAAGATCACGCTTGTTGCAAATGAAACGCTGACGGTAAAGATCCATAACGACAAGACGAAGGTGGATGTTCCCAAGACCGGAGACGACGCCGATCTTATGCTCTGGATCTCACTGCTCGGGCTTGCGGCGGCAGGAGTAGGCTGCACAGCGTTTTTCTACCTGAAAAAGCGCAGAACGGGCAAGCATATTGCCGTGAAGAAGTAAATAACACCTGTCCGGGGATATGCTTGAACGCACATCCCCGGATTCGTTATGGAGGAACGATATGAAAAACGACAGGCGCAGAAGAAATCGGCCGCGGAACCGTGAGAAGAAGGGCGTCAAGCAGTCCCCGTGCCAGGAATGCCGGCACGTATGGTCGGGCGGCGTATGCCTTAAATGTGGGTGCTTGCAGCAAAACCCACGCTCAAACAGCGAAAAACTGCCCGCAGGACAAAATCCTGCGGGCAGTACAGATGTCAGAGATAATTGATGGGAATAGCATGACCGAAGCTTTTTACAAAATCAGTCTGGCGTAAACGCAAGTTGCTCCACCCGGCTGTGCCCGCTGCCGGAGAGCTTATACAAGAAGCCGAAAGCATCCATGTCTTTCTCCTGTGGGCCGATGGGCTTTTTCATCCTCAGCGGACATGGTGTCCCTTTCTCAGTTATTGCCGGTGATGAACGCAGCATGGAAAGAGCATTGCAATCAGAATTCTTCATGCTATAATATACCCACATCACTCGTGAGGCTATGACTGACTGCACTCAGACCAAAGGATAATTGGTGCACGGTTGTAAACGGGTGGCTGAAAAGGCCAATCTCAGCAAAAAGGACGCGGAAATAGCGGTCAATTCCGTATTTGACGGTATCACGGAAGCACTGAAAACCGACGGCAAGATCCAACTGGTCGGCTTCGGCAGTTTTGAAGTGAAGGAGCGCGCCGCGAGGATGGGCAAAAACCCGGCTACCGGGGAAACGATCGAGATCCCGGCCAGCAAAGCCCCTTCCTTTAAGGCGGGAAAGGGGCTCAAGGACACGATCAAGTAAAAACAAAATACAGCATCAGAGAGGACGGCTTGAGAGATCAGGCCGTCTTTTTCTATGCAAATTACAGGAGGTCATTATGAAAAAGATGAAAACAGGCATCGGCGTAATGCTGGCGCTATTGTGCTGCATCCTCATGTGTTCAGGCGTTGTCTATGCTACCGGCGATGACACGGATGGCACGGAGCTTCAAGTCGCGCAGCCCGTCATCCTTGAGGTACAGCTTGGCCCCCGGTGGGCGGGCGTTGAATTCCAGCTCAAGACGGATGTAGGCCTTTATCCGGGCACGATTGCCGTGGGGCAGGACGGGATTTTACGAACCGAGCTGGGCAATAGCGGCAGCTATGTCCTTTCTTGCCTGACACTAAATGCCGCCGTGCCGGCGCCGGGCGATATCCCAAGTCCTGATGTGACGCAACAGGAACAGGAGCCGCTGACAACAGGCAGTGCGGAGAACGCGGATGCCGCTTCGCAGAATGCGCAAGAGCAGGATTCGGGCCGTCCTATCGTCGGCGGGATTCCCGTGATGCACATTATCCTGTTTGGCGGAGGGCTCCTTCTGGCGGCAGGTTCGCTGGTCGCCATGCGCTTTATTCGGAACCGGCGCCCATCAGAACGCTCGCCGTATGATGAGGACGATGACGAGGATGATTACGAATATTGACATCGCCATTTTGGAGAGCGCAGGCAGTTTAGAGAGGTGTATCTTTTCTCCAGACTGGTTCTGAATCGCAAAATACAAAACTTTTGGAAATATTATAATAAAAAGATTAAAAACATTACTTTAGGGCTTGACTTTTGGATTCTGATATGCTAAGCTGTAACCGTGGCAGGGGCTTGCACTCAGGCTTTCAGTACTTCGGAAGAGCTCCCGGAGTTAGACTCTCCCCGCGGGAGAGAAACTGTTACGGATTTGCGCACTGAGCGATCCATACGGTGCAAGCCACAACTGAACTCATTGGCCGGAAAGCTGCTTTGATGACAGGAACGTGCTCGGTATGTAGAAACCGACTTTGCCGTCCTTGGTTTTCATGCAGTTTTCCGGCCTTTCTCTATATCCTGACGGAGGTGAAAGGACCGTGAAACACAAGAAAAAGAAGAAAGGAATCAACCCGTCCGCCATGCGCTGCCAGTATTGCGGCGGCACCGTTGTGCTGCGCTCCGCAGACGGCATCTACCATGAGAACCACAGCCATACCATGCTCTATGTTTGCAGCAATTATCCGCGGTGCGACGCTTATGTCCGCACCCATCCGGGCACGAATATCCCCGTCGGCACATTGGCTAACCGCGAGCTGCGCACGCTTCGGAATCAGGCGCACCACTATTTCGACCAACTATATCTAAGCGGTTTGATGAGTAAGCAGGACGCCTACCTGTGGCTGGCAGGGCTTCTGCAGGTACCGCTTTCCAAAGCGCACATTGGTTTTCTCGGCGAATATTACTGCAACGAGGTCATCGCCGAAAGCAAGAAGCTCCTGGAGCGGCGCAGGAAACAACAGCCGGCCGGATTTCGCCCATGCAAAGGAGGCGAAGCATCATGACGCTTACACAACCCCAGCAGAGAAAAGTGGAGCAAAACCTCGGGCTGGTCGGGAAGGTGATCAAAGACAAGGTACATAATCCCGGTCAAAACAGTATCTACAGTTACGATGATCTCTATCAGATCGGCTGCATTGGCCTCTGCAAGGCGGCATACAGCGATAAAGGCGGATGCTTCTCTACGTATGCATACAGGCTAATCTGGAACGAGATATGCACGGCGTTGATCTATGCCAACCGCCGGGCGGCAAAGGAGTGTGAGCTGATCCCGGAGGTGCTCGGGAAAGAAGATAGTTTAGACGAGCATCACGAACTGAGTATGATACTTGACCGACTGGAGGCCAACGCTTCCGAGGCGATGGCGAAAGGCATCCGGGCGATCCGTCTCAGCGCCGAAGGCTATTCCCACGCGGAAATCGGCAGCATCCTCGGGGAAAGCGACAAATGTGTCGCCGCCCGAATCTCCCGAACCAGGAAATATCTCAGGTCGCATCCGGACCTTGCGGCATTCTGATTTATGCACAATTGAAAACGATACAACAAACCCGCCCTCCCCAGTATAAACACTGCGGAGGGCGGGTTTTGCATTT
>OLWJ01001180.1_pt1 | contig 9931 bp, 5 predicted proteins | sample 1674291 | NCBI WGS metagenome assembly OLWJ01 (sample SAMEA103958159, study PRJEB25191) | human gut metagenome | biome: human-associated habitat [ENVO:00009003]; feature: intestine environment [ENVO:2100002]; material: feces | place: Germany | collected 2013/2015
TTATCCTACATCAGGGGGGATTTTGTCTATTGTCCTGTTTTACTGGTTCTGTTCAGAAACGCGGGTAGGAGCTTTGTTTTGCTGAATTTACTTTAAATTACTCTTTGGAGATGTCGGTGCCGAAGTATTTTTCGGAGAGAGCGGTAAGGGTGCCGTCCTCACTCATTTCCTTCAGCGCGTCGTTAACGGCTGCGAGCAGCGTTGCGGTATCGTCGCCCTTACGGATCGGAATGGCGACCTTTTCGACTTCATCGGAGAACGTAGCAATCTTGATGTTCGCTTCCGGGTGCTCCTTTACGTAGTCTGCGAATACGACTTCTGCGTTCAACGTGGCATCGATACGGCCGGAGAGCAGAAGCTCGATGGTCTGGTTGAGGTCGTCCACGCCCGTGACCGTTGCGCCGTGGGCTTCTGCCTGCGTTGCATAGGTGCTGGAAATGGTGTTGGCGGTCGTTTTGCCCTCGAGATCTTCCATGGAGTTGATCTCATCGTAATCGCCGCGCACGATAACAGCGGTGCGGTTATATGCATACGGGGTAGAGAAGTTGTACTTTTCCGCACGCTCTTCGGTGACGCCTACGCCGTTGACCATGATGTCATAACGGCCGTCATCAAGACCGGCAAGCAGGCCGTCCCACTCGCCCTCGACAAAGTTGACTTCTACGCCGAGCTTTTCTGCGATGTTCTGCGCAACTTCTACGTCATAGCCGACAAGGTTATCATCGGCATCGTGGTATGTCCACGGCGCCCAAGTGCCTTCCATCGCAACCGTGATGGTGCCCTTTTCCTTGATCTGCGCGAGCAGGTCGTTTTCTTCCGCTGCGGAATTCTCGCTTTCTGCTTCGCTCGATGCAGAGGAAGCATCGCTGCTGCTTGCCGCACCGGACGTTGTGCCGCCCGAGGAGCAACCCGTAAGCACGACTGCCGTGAGCATCAGCACAGCCATAAGTAAAGAAAGTGTTCTTTTCATGTTCTCTTACTCCTTTGCTTAAGTAGGATAAATATGGATAACGGACTGACAAAAATCAATCCATGTCTCCCTGAATGGTGCGCAGGAACGCTTTTGTGCGTTCCTCCTTCGGGTTCTCGAAAAATTCTTTCGAGGAGCCTTGCTCGACGATAACGCCGTCTTCCATGAAGATGACCTTGTTTGAGACCGTGCGGGCAAAGCCCATTTCATGTGTGACGACGAGCATCGTCATGCCCTCATTTGCGAGGTCGCGCATGACGGAAAGCACTTCGCCGGTGAGCTCCGGGTCAAGCGCACTCGTCGGCTCATCGAAGAAGATAATCTCCGGGTTTGTCGCAATGGCGCGGGCAATGGCAACGCGCTGCTGCTGGCCGCCGGAAAGCTGCGAGGGGTAATAATCGTAACGGTCGGAAAGGCCGACCTTGTCGAGCGCTTTTTTGCCGATCTCAACGGCTTCCGCCTTGTGCATTTTGCGGGCAACGATGAGACCCTCTGTGACGTTCTGCAGCGCTGTTTTGTTTAAAAACAGATTGTAGTTTTGGAACACGAACGCCGTTTTGCGGCGCAGGCGCGCAATCTCTTTTTTGGTGATCTTATCGAATTCGAATTTTTCGTTATCAAAAATCAAGGTGCCGCTGTCGGCTTTTTCGAGGAAGTTTATGCAGCGCAGGAGGGTTGTTTTACCGGAGCCGGACGGGCCGATGATGGCAACCACATCGCCCTGCTCCACGTCGAGATCGACACCGCGCAGCACATGCAGCTCGCCGAAGGATTTTTTAATGTCCAGAATTTGCAGCATAACTCAGCCCTCCTTGTGTCCGTAAGACGCGAGCTTCTTTTCGCCAAAGCGCTGCACCCAAGTGAGCACCGTGGAGAAAATGAGGTATATAAGGCCGACCTCAAGATATAAAAGCAGCGGCTCATACGTGCGCGCCACAATGCGCTGTGTGACCATGAACATTTCCGTTACGGTGATGTTCGCCGCAAGGGAGGTGTCCTTGACCATGGAGATGAGCGAGTTGGAAAGCGGCGGGAACGCCGTGCGCATGGCCTGCGGCAGCACGATGCGGAAAATGGTCTGGAGGTAGGTAAGCCCCACGCACTGACCGGCTTCAAGCTGACCCTTCGGCACGGATTCAAGCGCAGCGCGGATGGTCTCGGCACAATACGCGCCCTCATTTAGGGAGAACACGATAACTGCCGCCGGAAACGGATCGAGCAAAATGCCGACGCGGGAAAGGCCGAAGAACACAACAAACAACTGCACAAGCAGCGGTGTGCCGCGGAAGATCCAAATGTAAAAACGCGCAATCTGCTTTAAAACCTTCACGTTTGCGAACTGCACCAGCGCCATAATGACCGCGATAATGAGTGCAAAGGTGAACGAAATGACAGTGAGCGGAATGGTGACCGTCAGGCCGGGGATGAGAATTTTCGGAAAGGAGTCTATAAAGAGCTCCCATAAACGTCCGCTGAACATAGCTTTTGTTCTTCCCTCTTTCTGAAAACGAATATCAATACAAATATACGCCCTGTACTTTACTTGAAGTTTAGTATACCCGTGATGGGTTAAAATGTCAAATACTTATAATGGATTGAACCACATGCTTTTCGGGCATAGTATACCTTTTTCGTATGGTTTCAAATGCAACTGAAAAAACCGGGTCTCCCAAACGGCGAGCAAAGCGACCGTCAGAAAGGCACACATGCAAAAAGGGACAGCACAGCGCTGTCCCTTTTCGAGTATTCAACTTTTGAATTTAAATCGGTTTAAAACTCACACCGTGTAAAAACGGAACCACTTTAAGGACGTCTGCTTTGTGAAGACGATGCGCAGCTCGGTGAGTCCGGCTTCGGCGGCGACATCGCACGTAAACGATGTGAATTTTGTGAGGCTACCGGTGCCTGTGCCGCCCGCTTTGCCGAGAACTTTTCCGGTCTTGTTATCCGCAAGGAGGATCTCCACGTCGCCGGAGGGCGCGCTCATGGCGCACTCGAACGCGTTGCAGCCGGTGAGATCCACGTTCTTATATACGAGGAAGCTGCGGAAATCCTTCGCTTCCACATACGTTTCGCCGTCGCGCTTATCCGTGAGGAACGTGACGCCGCTGTAATCATCGGCATCGATGGCTTCCTGCTTGAAGAAGCCCGGTCGGCCCGGGAACGCTTCGCCTGCCATCTCCACGTCGGCGGTAAGGCGGATGTCGTCGCTCGCCGCGCCGACTTCCATTTTATACACGCCGCTTTCGACCGTGTAGATCTTTCTGCCGTTGCACCAAACGGCAAGGTCGTCGATCTTGAAGTTCAGCGTAACGGTGACGGTCTCGCCCGCCTTGATGTGCACGCGCTTGAAGGCTTTGAGTGCATGGATGGGACGCACACGCAGGGAGCCCGGCAGGCTCATGTAAAGCTGCACCACTTCGTCGCCGTCAAGAGCGCCGGTGTTCTGCACGTTTACAGTCGCGATGACTTCGCCGTTTTCCTGCTTAACGGTCAGATTGCTGTATGCAAAAGTCGTATAGCTGAGGCCGTAGCCGAACGCGTAGAGCGGCTTGCCCCTAAAATAGAGGTACGTCACATGGTTTTTCGCGATGTCGTAATCGTCAAGCGCGGGGAGATCACGAACAGAACGATACCACGTGGTCGGGGTGCGGCCGGCGGGATTGTTTTCACCGAAGACGGTCGCGGCAGCAACATGGCCGAGGCACGGGCCGAGGTGCGTGGAGCACAGCACGGCTTTGGCAGTGTCCTTCTCCTTGTTGATGGCGAACGGATAGCCCGTGACGAGGTACAGCAGAGTACTCTCATTTGCAGCTGCTGCGGCGTTCAGGAGCGCGGTCTGGGCTTTCGGCAGGCGGATATCCGGACGGTCATACTCCTCGCGCGCGTTGATGAGCGGCTGATTACCCGCGCAGACGATGACGTGGTCGGCGCGCTGCGCGAGCTCTGCTACACGCTCTGCGCCGGAGGAGACGACTTCCAGTGTAAACTGCTTGCAGGGGCAGTCACCGAAGCCGGCCTTTGCAACGAGCTTATTTTCGTCGTTTACGGCCACAGCGCGGTGCTGCCAGGTATCGAGGTACAAAACGCCGTCTTCTTCCTTGGCATACAGCAGTTCTTTCACGAACCAGCCGAACACCACGTCTGCCGTGCAGTTCATGCCGGGGTCGATGGTGACGGCGTTCTCGTCCTGCAGGGTCTCGTCGAAGAAATTTTTGTCCTCGGTGAGGTACTTGCCGGTGCGCACGCTGCGCAGCGTCCATGCGCCGAAGTCCCAATCCGCGCGCTCAAAGAGGTCGGCGGTGTTCTCGTCGGCATCGGCATATACCGCGCCGTTTTCGGCGATGCGCAGATACTTGCCGGTTTTTTCGGAGCGGATACGCACGCGGTCAAAGCCTTCATCGAACAGTACGCGGTCTTCGCCGAGCTTTTCTCTGAAGCCCTTGACGACCGGCGTTTGGTTCGGTGCATAGCCGCAGTACCAGCAGGTGTAGTTCTCATTTGCGAGCGGGCCCACAACCGCGACGGTGCACTTGCCGTCGTCGGTTAAAGGCAGCATACCACGGTTTTCCAGCAGGATGACGGACTCCTTTGCCGCTTTTACGGCGAGCGCCTTGTGCGCGGGGCTTGCGAGCTTTGCGGGGTCAATGTGCGCATAGGGGTGGTCTTCATCGAAATCACCGAGCTTAAAGCGCAGCAATAACGTGGAATACACGGCTTTATCGAGGTTTTCTTCGGTGAGGTAGCCTTTTTCGAGCGCTTCGCGCACGGCAGGGTCAACCATGGAGCGGCTGTCGAGCATCATATCCGCGCCGACGCCGAGGATGTCGCCCATAGACTGCGCGTGGTTTTCATACGTGCGGTGCGCGGCGACGTTCTGGCCGAAATCGCCGCCGTCGCTGACAGCGAACGTCATGCCCCACTCTTTTTTACAGATTTCCGAAACGTCCGGGTTGTTGACGCCCTCTACGCCGTTGATGCAGTTGTACGCCGTCATAAGGCCCGGCGCGCGGCCTTCGCGCACGGCGGGCTCAAACGCTTTTAAGTAATACTCGTGCTTTAAGCGCGGGGTGATGTTCGCGTTCGTCGTCTGGCGCTCGTTTTCGTAGTTGTTGGCGTAGAAATGCTTGAGCAAAGGCGCGGTCTTCAAATACTTCTCGTCCTTGCCCGTAAGGCCGCGGCAGTAGGCGGCGCTCATTTTACCCGTAAGGCACGGGTCTTCGCCATAGGCTTCTTCGTTTCTGCCCCAACGCGGGTCGCGCTCCATATCGATGGTGGGTCCGAAAAGCTCCAGAGAGGACGGTCTTTCTTCCATATCGTGCGTGATGCGCGTTTCGTCGCCTGCCATGTCTCCAAGCTGCTCCATGAGGGCATCGTCGAACATGGCCGCCATGCCCCACGGCTGCGGCAGAATGGTGGTCTCGCGCTTCTGGTCGCGGTTTACGACGCCGCGCGCGATCTCGGTGCCGATGTGCGTCTTTTTAATGCCGAGGCGCGGAATATCATCGAGCTGCGACGTGATCATGCCGACCTTTTCTTCGCGCGTTAAGCGGGAGAGCAGGTCTTTTGCGCGCTCTTCAAACGGCAGGGTGTTATCTTGAAAACGGTATTTCATGCGAAACTCCTTTCAAAACTCGTTATTTTATAGAAAGCATGCCGCACAAAGCGGGGCTCTATGCGACAGCATTTCAGTACGTATCAGAACCAGGAATCCGTATAGCTGGCTTTTTTCGTTTCTTCGCTCGGGGCGGGTGCGGCAACGTGCAGCACAGGCGTTTCCGTGCAGTTTTCCACACGGAGCGTCTTCGGCTCGTTCGGGTAGAGCGTAACGTAGTTATCATCGTAATGCACACGGTCGTCGCTTGTCATGAGGTACGCAAACGGCGTGTACACGCTCGCGCGGATCGTCACGAGCAGATCGTTGCCGTCCTGCTCCACCTTTTCAATCTTCGCGTCGCTTTCCGGGAAGACGTAATCGCGGTAATACGCACGCAGGCTGTCGGCGGTGTCGAAGCCCTCGGCGCTTGCAAAGAAGAAGCCGTGCTTCAAATCATTGCAGACGGAAATGTGGAACTGCTGCATGGAGTGCGGAGCGACCTTGAGCGTCTTTGTGCAGAGACTGTCGGTCTCGCCGGTAAAGGTCATATAGCCGCAGTGAATATCCGCCGTGAACGCTTCGGGCGTTTCGTTGATGACGGTCACTTCTGCGCCGCCCTCACACGCGCGGATGATGAGCTTTTTCGTTGCAAACGCGCGCTTTAAGAAATAGAACGAGATCTTTCTCGTCAGGTAATAATCGATGATCGTCCAACCTGTCTCCGGCCAGCAATCGTTGTACATCCAGATGAGGTCGCCTGCGCCGTACGGCTTGCGGCGCATGGCTTCGGCAAGCTCGGCATACAGAAGGCCCTGCATGATGCCGCTGTACAGCAGATAGCCGTGTTCATCGAGGGTTTTGAACTCCGTCAAATGGCGGTCAATCGCGCCGTCGATGTTGCTGCGCTTGCGGTCAAACTCGCCGTGGTGCTTCCAGATGGGGTTATCGAAGCGCATTTCGGTGCCGTCAAGGTAACGGCGAACAGTGCTTTCCATCTGTGCGCCGAAGAAGCCGTATTCACTGGAGAAGCGCGCCGGGATGCGGTCGAACGCCTCAAGCTCATAGACAAACTTGAACTTCGTTTTCGGATGACGGCCGAAGAACGACCATGCGTGCACGTCGCCCTGTTCGCTCTCGTTGGCGCGGTCGCCGAAGTACGGCGAGGACGGCATATACGGAACGAGCGGGCTGTTGCGGTGCACGGCACGCGGCTGAATATAGTTGAAGATCTTCTCGCCGTAGAAGCGCTCCGGCTTGATGGGCGCCGGGAACCAATCGGTGTAGGATTCCGCAATCTCGTTGTTGCCCGTCCAGATGGCCATGCAGGGATAATGTGCAAGGCGCTTTGTCTGGTACTCGGCTTCGCGCTCCGCCTCAAAGAGGAAATCGTTTTTGTGGTCGGGGTAGAACGCGCAGGCGTACATAAAGTCGTGCATCAGCAAAATGCCGTACTCCGAGCAATATTCATAGAAGCAGTCCGGCTCATACGTGCCGCCGCCCCACATGCGGAACATGGTGAAGTGCGCCGCTGCGCCCTCGCGCACAAGAGTCTCGTAGCTTTCCTTCGGGGTGCGCAGATAAAGGGAATCCGTCGGCACCCAGTTGCCGCCCTTGCAGAAAATGCGCACGCCGTTCACCTTAAAGAAGAAGTTGCGGCTGCCGTCTTCGAGCTTAGAGGTATCGAGCTCCAAGGTACGGATGCCGATCTTCTTCGGCTGCATCTCGTGCAGGATGCCTTTTGTGACGCAGCAGGCTTTAAAGGTATAGAGGTTCTGCGCACCGTAGCCGTTCGGCCACCAGAGCTTCGCGTTTTTGATTGTGACGCGTTCCTCGGCGAAGTTCACGCCGCCGACGAGCATGAGCGTTTTTTTGCCGGTGTAAACGGTTTTGCCCTCAAATTCGAGCGTATAGGTAAGCTCGCACTCGGCGCTTGAGACCATGTCGGATTTTTCGATTTCAAAGTGGAACTCCACTTCGGCGTCATCGCCGTCGAGCTTTAACGTATCGACGCGGGACGCGATGACCTGCGCACCGCTGAACGCTTCAATCTCGATGGAGCGGCCGATGCCGCAGGTGGGCACGGGCTGGCACCAGTCCCAGCCGTAGGTAAACTGCGGCTTGCGGGTGTAGACACGCTGGTCACAGATGGCGTTTTCACTTGCGCAGTAGAACGAAACGGCGTCGCGCGGATAGTGCAGCTCCATGCCGGAGGTGAGACGAATGACGAGCTGGTTTTTGCCGACGTGCAAAAAGCGCTTGATGTCTTCGCTGAACGCGCAGAACGCGTTTTCGTGGTGCGCAGCGGGCATGCCGTTTACGAGGATATCCGCATTGAAATCGAGCATTTCAATGTTGAGGCGCACGATGTCTTCGTTCAGCATCTCCTCTGTGACGTCAAAATCGCGGACGAGCCACCAGGAAAGATCCTTGATCCACTGGTTTTTCTTTGTGTTTTCTTTCAAAAAAGGTTCTTCTACGATGCCGTTTTCGATGAGGGCGGTGGTGACGTCGCCCGGCACGGTCATGGGGATAAAGCCGTATTTAGAAGGGAACGCATGATTCGATTTATCCGTCATCACGTGAAAATGCGGGTTCGGGTCTTTTAAGAACTCTGCCTGTTCTTCTTCGGAAAGGTCTTCAAGCTTTAAGAACGCCGGCAGCGTTGCGCGCACGGGGGCTGCGTCCATTTTACGCAGTACTTCGTTATAGCGCTCTGCCGTAACGTCCATAAATTCGCCGCGCAGTTTCCACGCGCCGGCAAGAGACAGTTTGCTCATTTTTTACAACTCCTTCGGGGTATTTGCATAGGCGTATATTTACCTTTCTTTGCATTGTAGCCGATGCAAAGCGAGAATTCAATAGCTTTTTGCAAATTTCATATAGAGAAAAAAACGCACATTTTCTTGCAAACATGCACAGTTTTTTCGTGGCTTATTTTTGCATAAGAAACAAAACGGGAGAAGCCCGAAAGCTTCCCCCATCTGTATACATTTTAATCGAGATCCGATCAATCGATTACGCTTCGCCGTGAGCAGCGAGGTACTCTTCCATCTGAGCGCTGAGCTCTGCATAGTCCTCGTTTGCTTCAGCAAGAACGTCCTCGAGGCCGAGGCTGTTCAGAGTTGCAACATAGTTGTCCCAATCGTCGATGGATTCCTGACCGGCGATGACACCCCAGAGGTACTGATCCTTCTCAGCCTCGATGTCAGCGCTGCACTCCGTCCAGGACTCGAAGGAAGCCGGATCCTTCCACTCAACGAGGTGAGCAGCAGCATAGCGGCTGTTTTCGCCGGATTTTTTGAACAGAGCGGTCGTCTCCGGAGTATTGGAGATGTTGCACTCGTCCTTACGGTTCATGAGGGCATCGAACAGCTTGAGGCCGATATTCTTAGAGGTGTTCTCCTCGGAGTCCGGGCCAACGATAGCGACATACTGGCCGTTCTCATCGTACTCGTAATCGGTGCCTTCGATACCGAAGCGGCGTGCGATGTAGTTATCAGAATCGCACATGTCGTCCCAAGTTGCATACAGTCTTTCCGGATCGGAAGCTGTGTTGGTGATTGCGAAATATGCCCAAGCAGCGCTTGTACCCGGGTCTTCCTGCGGGTTGCCGTTGGAGCCCTTGACCATGTCGATCGGTACCCACTTAGCATCCGGGTTGGAAGCATAGAAGGACATCATCGGAGCAGAGTCCGGGTTGTTCCATGCGCACCAGCTGTACGTTACGCCGAAGCCGCCGTTTGCCATCTGCTCGTCACGGTCGGTATCCTGCGTGATGTTCGGGGTGATGTAGCCCTTTGCATACAGATCAGCAACGTCGCTAACCCAGTTCTTGGTGCCCTCGTTAGCCGGGCCGTAGGTGACAACGCCGTTGTCATCTACGCAGAAACGGCTGTAATGGGTCTGGTCATAGGACTGGATCCACGGCCAGAAGGAACGGAAGTCGTAACCGTCGCCGCCGAGGCCGTAGGTGTCGTTCTGACCGTTGCCGTCCGGATCGTCCTCCGTGAAAGCGCGGAGCACTTCGTCGAGCTCTTCGATCGTGGTCGGAGTCTTAAGATTCAGGTTATCGAGCCAATCCTGGCGGATCCAGAGGTTCTCGCAGGACGGTTCAGAAACGTCGCCCGGGATTCTGTAAATGGAGCCGTCGGCCTCAGATGCATAGAAGAGGGTCTTCGGGTCCATCTTGTTGTAGTAGTCGCGGATAACGGTGTACTTATCCATGTAAGCGGAGACATCGTCCAACAGACCTGCCTTCACCCACTTGTTGTACTCGGTATCCATGCTCCACCACCACATGATGTTCGGCATGTCGTTGGATGCCATCAGCAGGGAGATCTGGGACTGGCCGTCAGTCCAACCCG
>OLWJ01001181.1_pt1 | contig 9930 bp, 6 predicted proteins | sample 1674291 | NCBI WGS metagenome assembly OLWJ01 (sample SAMEA103958159, study PRJEB25191) | human gut metagenome | biome: human-associated habitat [ENVO:00009003]; feature: intestine environment [ENVO:2100002]; material: feces | place: Germany | collected 2013/2015
GATCAGCTGCTCAATGCGCCGCTCCTCCACTTTGTTCTCAACAGACGTCCTGCCGGAAACGCACTCACGAAGCTCTTCGAAGGAACGGATCGCCTGTGGGTTCCGCTTTGCCGCAGAACGGTATTCATATTTCTTCAGCGCCAGATTGCGCGTGATCCTGCCGGCAAAAGCCGCAAACGGAGATGGTCTTGCATCAGGGATTGCATTCCACAGGCCGAGGTAGGTATCGTTGACACACTCTTCGCTGTCCTCCTGATCTGAGAGGATATTGTCAGCGATCCGAAAAAACAGTCTGCCGTATTTTGAAGCGGTCTCCGCAATGGCGTCCTCGCTTCGCTCCCAGTATAACCCTATGATTTTTTCGTCTTCCATCGGCTTCCTCCTTTGCGGTATCGCGGTCTGAACACGCGCTCACTCTATCCCTACGGTTTTCTCTGCGGTGGTTGCAGTTCCGGACCAGAAAAATTCCTGTGCCGCGCAATGCACCGGCATGCGCAAATGTGTGCAGGGGGCGGCGTGGCCGAAGTCACGTCGCCCCCTGTACGCAGAGTCTCTGATTCTGTTTTACGGCTGTGCGCGATCTCCGGCTGCCAGCCTTCTTATTCCGCCTCCCGCTCGCGCAGACCCGCAACGGCCGAGATCGGCAGCGAGAAGCAGATTGCCCCGGCCTTCGTGCCCGGCCCGGCCTGCTCCTGAATGGCGCGCATGATGTCGGCCTTCTGGTCGGCGTAGGCCACGATGTAGACCACGTCCTTCTCATCAGCCAGACTGACGCCGAAGAAGCTCTCCGCGCGGCTCCGGCCCGTGCCCTTCGCGTGGAGGACCGTACCGCCGCCCGCTCCGGCGGAGCGCGCCGCATCCATCACAAAATCCGAATAGCCCTCGTTCAAAATCACGACGATCAGCTCGTGCGCAAATTCCATGCTCGGTTTTCCTCCCATTTCCCGGTTGTCTGTCAGATAGGCCAGCGTCCGCGCCCCGGCCACGCTCTTGAGCGGCACCGCCAGCATCACGCCGTTGCCCGGAATGTCGATCTGCATCCGCCGCTTCGCGTTTTTGAAGATCTGCTTCTGCATCTCCCCGTCGGCCACGGCGCTGACGATCGCCTTCGGCGTCGCGTCCAGTCCGTAGATCGACAGCGCCTCGCGCGGGGCCGTGCCCCGGCCGAGCTTCGTCAGCGTCAGGTGCAGCCCGGCGGCCTGATACAGCTCCGCCATCTCGCCCGCGCGGTCGCGGTCGGTGACCGCAATGATATAGTAAAGCTCCATCAGCACGCCTCCCATAGCTCGATGATCTCGCGCTCGTCATACGGCAGCGCCGTGACCTTCTCCGCGCCGCGCTTCGACTTGAGCACGTAGATGCCGCCCATGGCCTGTACCGTGATCAGCGGCATCATCGCCACCAGCGCCACCAGCCCGAACGCATCGGTCATCACATTTCCGCCGAGCGCTTCGCTCGCGCCCATCGCGAACGGCAGCATGAATGTCGCCGTCAGCGGCCCGGAGGCCACGCCGCCGGAGTCGAATGCGATGGCCGTGAACGTCCGCGGCACGACGAACATCATCGCCAGCGCCACGGCATACCCCGGCACCAAAAACCAGAGGATCGAAATCCCCGTCAGCACCCGCACCATCGCGAGGCCGTTTGCCGTCGCCACCGCAATGGACAGGCTCAGTCCCATCGCCTTCGCCGAGATCGCGCCCGCGCTCAGCTCCTCGACCTGCTGGTTGAGGATATGCACCGCAGGCTCCGCGTCGATGATGAACCAGCCCATCACCATCGCCAGCGGGATCAGCAGCCACCGCTGCCACCCCGCGCCTATCGCCGCACCGAGCACCGAGCCAAGCGGCGAGAAACCGACGTTCACACCCGTCAAAAACAGCACGAGGCCCACATAAGTATAGCCGATACCGACCAGAATTTTCAGCAGCGGCCACTTGTGCAGCCGCAGCGAAAACGCCTGGAACAGCAGGAAAAATACTGCGATCGGTGCCAGCGCCACCGCCACCTCCAGCAGCATGTGCGGGATGGCCGCGAGATAGCTGCGCCCGAGGACAACGGTGTTGCCCGCGTCGACGCTCGCGGTCTCCGCCGCGCTGCCGGACCCGGCCGGGAACACGAGGCTCAGGATCATCACAGCCATGATTGGCCCGATCGAACAGAGCGCCACGAGGCCAAAGCTGTCCGCCTTGGCGTTTTCGTCGCTTCGGATGGACGCCACGCCAACGCCAAGCGCCATAATAAACGGCACGGTCATCGGCCCGGTCGTCACGCCGCCGGAGTCGAACGCGATCGAGAGCATATCGCGGTCGATCACAAACGCGCCCACAAAAATCAGGATATAAAAGCCCAGCAGCAGCCATTTCAGCGAAATGGAGAACAGGATGCGCACCATGCACAGCATCAGAAACAGCCCCACGCCGACCGATACCGTCAAAATGAGCACTGTCTTATCGATGTTCGGCACATTCGTCGCCAGCACCTGCAGATCCGGCTCCGCCACGGTGATGGCCGCGCCGAGCAGAAAGCTGACCAGCAGGATCACGCCGAGCTTGCGGCTTTTTGTCATCTTCGCGCCGATCAGGCTGCCGATCCGCGTCATCGACATCTCCGCGCCGAGGCTGAACAGGCCGATGCCCGCGATCAGCATCGCCGACCCGATCAAAAACGCCAGCATCAGCCCGGATTCCACCGGAACCAGCAGCAGACACACCGCCAGCACGATCGCCGTCACCGGCAGGACTGACGCTGCCGCCTCCTTCATTTTTTCCATCAAAATTTTTTTATGCATTTGATCCCTCATTCATTGTTTCTATCAACAGTTTACCATAAGAAGCAGCTCCTGACAAGTTAAGAAATTGTAACCAATGCGTGCAAAAAACACGGAAGCAGGACTTTACGAAGTGCGGTTTTTCCTGTAAAATGAACACATCAAGCATCGGAGGATTCTGCCATGATTTTTGCGAACTACCACACGCACACCACCTTCTGCGACGGCCGCGATACGCCCGAACAGCTCGTGCAGGAGGCCATCCGCCTCGGCTGCCCGGCCCTCGGCTTCTCCGGCCATTCCTACACGCCCTACGAGGCAGCCTGGATGCCAAAGGAGCACATTCTCCCCTATCAGGCCGAGATCCGCCGCCTACAAGCAGTTTATTCCGGCCAGATCCGGATCCTGCTCGGCATCGAACAGGACTATTACAGCGACGAGGCGACTGATGCTTACGAATACGTCATCGGCGCGGTGCATAACCTGCGCCGCGGCGGCGAATACCGCCCGCTCGACTATACGCGCGACCGCCTCATCGCCACAGTAAACGACTGGTTCGGCGGCGACTGGTACGCGCTGGCCGAGGAATACTATGCCCTCGTCGGCGATCTCTACGAAAAAACGCACTGCCGCGTCATCGCGCACTTCGACCTCATAGAAAAATTCAACGAAACCGGCGATCTTTTCGACCGCACACACCCGCGCTACCGCGCCGCTGCGCTCGCCGCGCTCAACCAGCTGAAGTCCGCGCCGGTCCTCTTCGAGATCAACACCGGGGCCATCGCCCGCGGCTACCGCACATCGCCCTATCCCGATCCGTTCCTGCTCCTGGCCATGCAGGACGCCGGCGTCAAACTGATGCTGAATTCCGACTGTCATGACCGCCGCTTCCTGCTCTGCGGCTTTGATCAATATGCGCACCTTGTCCCGCCGGAATCCTTCTCTCCGGAGTATCTTCTGAACATATAAAAGCAGCCCGCGAAGCTCCTCTTCGCGGGCTGCATGTCTAAATTCTGAGCCAGTGCGCACGCTTGAAGGCCCCCTCTGCCAAGAGGGGGCAGTCTGCGCTCCGCGCAGACTGGGGGAGAAATCCCCGCCGCAGCGGATGCCTTCCCTTGGGGGAAGGTGGCTGCGACGCAAAGCGGAGCAGACGGATGAGGGTATGAAGCACTCATCCAAGCGTGTTGCAGTTCGTTTCTGCTCCTCGACCCTCATCCGTCTCGCTGCGCGTGACACCTTCCCCGGGGGGGAAGGCTTTGGGCCGATGAGAGCATTGGCCCCTACAAATTCCATTGCAGATCATTGCCGCTCCTCCATCGGGACATAGGCCCGATGTTCCACCGCGGCGCGGTAGGCCGGGCGCATAATGCGGTTCCCGGTGACGACCTCTTCCATCCGGTGGGCGCACCAGCCCGCGATGCGGGCCGTCGCGAACAGCGGCGTATAGAGATCCTCCGGCAGGTCGAGCATGTTGTAGATGAGTCCGGAATAGAGGTCAACGTTGGCGCACATCGGCAGCTTCTGATGCTTGCGCGCCATGATCTTCTGAATTCCAAGCTCTTCTACGCGCTCCATCAGCTCCAGATCGTCCAGCCGTCCCTTTTCCCTGGCCAGCGCCGCGGCATACTTCTTGATGACGATGGCGCGCGGATCGGACATCGTATAGACCGCGTGGCCGAGTCCGTAGAGCTTGCCGGAGCGGTCGCCGGTCTTGCCGTCGAGCAGATCGTCGAGGCAGGCACCGAGCGCCTCGTCCGTCGGCGTAGCGCCGACGGTGTCGCGGATCGTGCGGAACATCTGGAGCACCTTCGCATTCGCGCCGCCGTGCAGCGGGCCTTTCAGCGAGCCAACGGCCCCGGCGATGGCGCTGTAGGTATCCGTGCCGGACGACGAGATCGCACGGCAGACGAAGGTGGAGTTGTTGCTGGAGTGTTCGGCATGGAGAATCAGCATCAGGTCGAGCAGATGCGCCTCCTGCGCGGTATAGCTCTTGTCCGCGCGCGTCATGCGCAGCAGATTTTCCGCAACCGACAGCTCCGGCAGCGGATTGTGGAGATAGAGCGAGTTCCCCTCAAAATAGTGCCGCTTTGCCATCAGCGCGTTCGCCGCAATCAGCGGGAAACGCGCGATCAGCTCGATGGACTGCCGCAGAATATTTTCGGGAGACGCATCGTCCGCGTTGTCGTCAAAGGAATAGAGGGCCAGGACGCTCCGCGCCAGCTGGTTCATAATGTTGCGGCTCGGCGCTTTTAAGATCATGTCCTCGGTGAAGGCCGCCGGCATCTGCCGCGCGTTCGCGAGGATCTGGTTGAACTGCGCCAGCTCCTCCGCCGCCGGCAGCCTGCCGAGCAGCAGCAGATACGCCACCTCTTCATAGCCAAACGTCCCGGCCTGTTGGTGCGCATCGACAATATCCTCCACGCTGATGCCGCGGTAGTAGAGCTTGCCGGGCATCGGCACGCGCTGGCCGTCGACCATATAATAGCCCTGTACGCTGCCGACCTTGCTGATGCCGACGAGCACGCCCGTGCCGTCGTTGTTGCGCAGCCCCCGCTTGATGTCCTGATTTTCATACATCTCCGCCGGAATGGAATAGTCGCGCACGAGATCGCGGCTCATCCGATCGATATATTCCTGTAAACGCTCCGACTGCATCTGCATGACAGTTCCCCCTTCTGATACGCGCCGCCGTTACCCTGCGGCAGCTGTTGTCCCCATTGTAGCGAGTTCCGTTCAAAAATGCAAGTACTTTTTTACTTATTTCAAAATTTGCATCGTAGGCCAGCATATTTCAGCTAGTTTTATTTATTTTTGCAGGATTTCATTTTTTTCATTCATTTCTCTTGCGTATTTCACACAGAACTGCTATACTGAGCGCAAGAACAAAATGCGTCCGTTTCCAAGGGCGCAAAACCACAAAAAGGCGGCGATCTCATGAAGCTCTCCAACCAGTCCGCGGTCTGGACGAACGGCCATCCTGTCCCCGGCACGAACGGCAGCCGGGAGAAGACCATCGCGTGGAAGATTCTCCACGCGCACAGCAAAAGCGCAGATCCTTCCAAGCTGTGCATCACCTTCGACTCTCTGATCTCACACGACATCACCTACGTCGGCATCATCCAGACGGCGCGGGCCAGCGGCCTGACGACGTTCCCGGTGCCCTACGTGATGACGAACTGTCATAACAGCCTCTGCGCCGTCGGCGGCACGATCAACGAGGACGACCATATCTTCGGCCTCTCCGCCGCGAAGAAATACGGCGGCATCTACGTCCCGGCCAATCAGGCCGTCATCCACCAGTACGCGCGCGAGATGATGACCGGCTGCGGCCGGATGATCCTCGGCTCCGACAGCCACACGCGTTACGGCGCGCTCGGCACAATGGGCGTTGGCGAAGGCGGCCCCGAAATCGTCAAGCAGCTCCTCTCCAACACCTACGACGTCGCCATGCCGGATGTCGTCCTCGTCTACCTGACGGGCAAGCCCGCCCGCGGCGTCGGCCCGCAGGACGTCGCCATCGCGCTCTGCGGCGCAGTCTACGACTGCGGCTTCGTCAAAAATAAAGTTCTGGAGTTCGCCGGAGCCGGCGTCGCCAGCCTCCCGATGGACTACCGCATCGGCATCGACGTCATGACCACCGAGACGGCCTGCCTCTCCTCCATCTGGCAGACAGATGAAAAGGTCGAGGAATACCTCGCCGTCCACGGCCGCCCTGAAACCTATCAGAAGCTCGAGCCCGAAGAGGGCGCCCTCTACGACAGCGTCATCGAGATCGACCTCTCGAAGATCGAGCCGATGGTCGCCATGCCGTTCCACCCCTCCCGCGCGTTCACGGTGCGTGACGTGCAGGCAAACGGCGCGGACATCCTCCGTCAGACCGAGCTGCTCGCGCACGAGCAATTCGGCGGAAAGGTAGAACTGCATCTCACCGACAAGCTGAAAAATGGGAAGCTCCTCGTCGATCAGGGCATCATCGCAGGCTGCTCCGGCGGCATGTACGACAACATCGCCGAGGCCGCGGCCATTCTCGACGGCCAGAGCATTGGCGACGGCTATTTCTCCCTCTCCATCTATCCGCCGTCCATCCCGATCAATCTGGAGCTGATGAAAAACAGCATCCAGCAGACGCTGCTCGAGGCGGGCGCGCTCTTCAAGCCGTGCTTCTGCGGCCCGTGCTTCGGCGCGGGCGACGTGCCGGGCAACGACGCGCTCTCCATCCGCCATACGACGCGCAACTTCCCGAACCGCGAGGGCTCCAAGCCCGCGAGCGGCCAGCTCTCCGGCGTCATGCTGATGGATGCGCGCTCCATCGCGGCCACGGCGCGGAACCACGGCGTCCTCACCGCCGCGACGGAGATCGACTACACCATGCCCGCGCCGCACACAGAGGCATTTGACGGCGGCGTCTATCAGAAGCGCTGCTATTTCGGCTTCGGCAAGGCCGACCCGAACGCGGAGCTTCGCTTCGGCCCGAACATCACCGAATGGCCGAAGATCCCGGCCCTGCCGGAAAACCTGCTCATGGAGCTGGCCTGTGTCATCCACGACCCCGTCACCACCACGGATGAGCTGATCCCCTCCGGCGAGACCTCGTCCTACCGCTCCAACCCGCTGAAGCTCGCGACCTTCGCCCTCTCTCGGCGCGACCCGCAGTACGTTGGCCGTGCGAACGCCATTGCCGCACTCGAATCCGCCCGTAAGGATGGCACATTGGATGTGGAGACTGCCGCGCTGATCGAGAGCTGCGGCGGCACATTGGAGAACACCGGCATCGGCTCGGTCATTTTTGCCAACAAGCCCGGCGACGGCTCGGCCCGCGAACAGGCCGCCAGCTGCCAGAGAGTCCTCGGCGGCTGCGCCAATATCTGCTATGAATATGCGACGAAGCGCTACCGCTCCAACTGCATCAACTGGGGCATGCTCCCCTTCCACATCGACGCGGATGTAAAGTTTGACTTCGAGCCGGGCGACCGCATCTTCGTGCCAAATGTGTCCGCTGCCGTCCGCTCCGGTTCCCGCTGCATCCCCGCTATGGTGATCCGCAGAAGTGCCGCAAAGGTCCCGCTGCTGCTCCGGCTGCCGGAGCTGACCGCCGACGAGCGGCAGATTTTGCTCGACGGCTGCCTGATGAACTACTACGCCGCAAACCACGCCAAGGAGAACGCATAAATGGACAAGATCAAAATGACAAATCCCATCGTCGAAATGGACGGCGACGAAATGACCCGCATTCTGTGGCAGCAGATCAAGGACGAGCTGCTGACGCCGTTTGTGGAGCTGAACACGGAATATTATGACCTCGGCCTCCCGAACCGGGACGCCACGCGCGATCGGGTCACAGTCGACGCAGGCAACGCCATCAAAAAGCACCACGTCGGCGTCAAATGCGCCACGATCACGCCGAACAAACAGCGCGTCGAGGAATACAAGCTCCACGAGATGTGGAAAAGCCCGAATGGGACGATCCGCGCAATCCTGGACGGCACGGTCTTCCGCGCCCCGATCCTGACCGGCATGATCCAGCCGTATGTGGCCAACTGGAAAAAGCCCATCACCATCGCGCGCCACGCCTACGGCGACCTCTACAAGGGCACGGAGTACCGCGTCCCCGGCCCCGGCACGGCGACGCTCTCGTTCAAGGGAAACGACGGCACAGAGTTCTCGCAGACCATCTATGATTTCGAGTGTCCCGGCGTGCTGCAAGGGATTTACAACAAGGATTCTTCCATTGAAGCGTTTGCACACTCCTGCTTCAACTATGCCCTCTCGACGAAGCAGGATCTCTGGTTCTCCGCGAAGGACACGATCTCGAAGCAGTACGACCAGACATTCAAGCTCATCTTCCAGCGGATCTACGACGAGGAATACAAGGCGAAGTTTGAAGCGGCGGGCATCACGTATTTCTACACGCTCATCGACGACGCAGTTGCGCGCGTGATGCGCTCGGAGGGCGGCTTCATCTGGGCGTGCAAGAACTACGACGGCGACGTGATGAGCGACATGGTTTCCGCCGCGTTCGGCAGTCTTGCCATGATGACGAGCGTGCTCGTTTCACCGGACGGCAACTTTGAATATGAGGCCGCACACGGCACGATCACGCGGCACTATTACCGCTACCTCAAGGGCGAGCAGACGTCCTCCAACCCCATTGCGACCATTTTCGCATGGACGGGTGCGCTCGCCAAGCGCGGCGAACTGGACGGCAATGCGGCGCTGACGGAGTTTGCAAAGAAGCTGGAAAATGCCTGCCTCGACACCGTCCGCGCGGGCACGATGACCGGCGACCTTGCCGCGCTCTGCGGCCGTACCGGCGTCACGAGCCTCGCATTCCTCAAGGCTGTGCGCGCCACACTCGAACAAAGGCTCTGAGGATTTGGGGAGTGGGCGACCAAGGAGCGCCCGAAGGGCCGAAGAAGGCATCGGCCCCTACAAGCCCCTCTCTGGCGCTGCGGCGGAAGTGGGCAGACAGTGCAACAGCCCCGGCTGCATTTGCAGCCGGGGCTGTTGTATTGTTTTTCTCATCCAAGCAGCTCGCAGACCAGGTCGCTGTATGCGCCCGGATCTTCGAGCGGCAGATCCGCCATCAGCAGCGCCTGCGCATAGAGGATCTCGACGATCTTCTTCGCCTTCTCCGGCTCCTGGGCCACGGCGATCTGGAGCTTCGCGAACATCGGATGCGAAGCGTTCAGCTCCAGCACCTTCTCGGCCTTCATGTCCATCTCGGGGCTGACGCGCTTGAAGTATTTCTCCATCTCAAACGTCATGCCCTCACCCGGCACGACGCAGACCGGGTGGCTTCCCAGCGCGTCGGAGAGCTTGACCTCCTTGACCCGCTCGCCCAGCGTCTCCTTGACGAAATCGAGGGTCGTCTTCGCCTGCTCGGCCTTTTCCTCGGCGGCCTTCTTTTCCTCGTCGGTCTGGATGCCGAGGTCGTCCTGCGTCACGGAACGGAAGTCCTTCTCGCCGTACTTTTGCAGCGTCTGCGGTACGAAGCCGTCGACCTCGTCGGTCATCAGCAGCACATCAAAGCCCTTTTCGCGCAGCGTCTCGATCTGCGGCAGCTTCGCCGCCCGGTCGCGGCTCTCCGCGCTGGCGTAGTAGATGTATTTCTGCCCCTCGGGCATTGCCTCGGCATACTCCTTCAGGCTGACCAGCTTGTT
>OLWJ01001182.1_pt1 | contig 9925 bp, 6 predicted proteins | sample 1674291 | NCBI WGS metagenome assembly OLWJ01 (sample SAMEA103958159, study PRJEB25191) | human gut metagenome | biome: human-associated habitat [ENVO:00009003]; feature: intestine environment [ENVO:2100002]; material: feces | place: Germany | collected 2013/2015
CGTGAGGATCTGCTTCATCTCCGCACTGTTGTCGACCGGCACGCTGAATTTGATCGTGTTATGATCCAATTACGTCCGCCTCCTTTCTTCCTTTCCTCTATCATATCCGAAATTCGGGATAAAGTAAAGGAAAAATGCGTAAACAAATTGGAAACAAAACGGTGCTCAGCGGAGCTTGGCGCTCAGCTCTTTTTCCAGAGCGGCCAGAACGGCGGACACGACGCCGTCGGAATCTGCATCCGTCAGCGTGCGGTCGTCTGCACGGAGCGTCAGGCGGAAGGCCGCGCTCTTCGAGCCGGAAGCGATGCCCTTGCCGCGGTAGATATCGAACAGCTCCACGCTGCGCAGCAGCTTGCCGCCTGCGGCGCGGATGCAGTCGGACAGGGCGGCGACCGTTACGGCCTCGTCGCAGACGACGGCGATGTCGCGGGTGACGGCCGGGTACTTTGGCAGCGGCGTATAGGTCTTTTCCGGCAGCTGCAGGGACAGCAGGGCCGTGAAGTTCAGCTCTGCGGCGAAAATCTCGCCGTCAATGCCGTAGCTGCGGGCCACGAGCGGATGGATCTGGCCGAAGCAGCCGAGGTCGACGCCGCCCACGCTGACGCGGGCGCAGCGGCCGGGATGGAACGTCGGATCGTGCTTCTCGGCGGTATAGCGGGCCTCGGGGACGTTCATGCCGCGCAGGAAGGCCTCAATCTCGCCCTTCATCTTGAAGAAGTCCTCGTGCTCGCCGTAGGTGCCGAGCACCAGATGCTTCGGCTCGTCCGGCAGGGTCTGGCCGGGCTTCGGCAGATAGACCTTCGCCAGCTCATAGAGCTTGACGGCATCGTTGTGATAGGCGTTGTTGCGCGCCAAAATGGCGAGCATGGACGGCAGTGCGACGGTGCGCATGATGGAGGCATCCTCACCGAGCGGGTTCTGGATGCGCATGGCATTGCGCAGGGAAGAGTCCTCCGGCAGGCGGATCTGATCGAAGATGGACGGGGAGACGAAGGAATACGTCAGGATCTCGCTGTAGCCGAGGCTGCGGCACAGGGAACCGGCGCGGTTCTCGAGCTTCATGGCCTCCGTATAGCCGCCCTCCGTGGCAGCGCCGCGGAACGTCGTCGTGGGGATGTTGTTGTAGCCGAACAGGCGGCCGACCTCCTCGGCGATGTCCGCCATGCCGACCAGATCAGGACGCCACGACGGCACGCGGATCTCATGGCCCTCGACGGGGATCTCCAGACGGCGCAGATATTCGACCATGTCGGCCTCGGAGATGTCCGTGCCGAGCAAGGCATTGATGCGGTCCGGCTCCAGCTCGATGGTGCGCGGCTCGGGGATGTCGTTGAGCACGTCGATGACGCCGTCCATGACCTCACCGGCGCCCAGCAGCTCGACGAGCTCGCAGGCGCGGTCCACGGCGGGGAGCGTCAGCAGCGGATCGATGTTCTTTTCAAACTTGCCGGAGGCCTCCGTGCGCATACCGAGCGCAAGGGCAGTCTGGCGGATGGACGTGCCGTTGAAGTTTGCGGATTCAAAGACGACATCGACTGTGTCGTCCATGATCTCGCTGTTCTCGCCGCCCATGATGCCGGCAAGACCGATGGGCTTCGTCTCGTCGGCGATAACGAGCATGCCGGGCGTCAGGGTGCGGACATTGCCGTCGAGCGTCGTCAGGGCCTCGCCCGGCTCGCTGCGGCGGACGATGATCTTGCCGGAGCCGACATAGCGGTAGTCAAAGGCATGCATCGGCTGGCCGTATTCCAGCATGACATAGTTCGTGATATCGACGATGTTGTTGATGGGGCGGACGCCGTTGGCGCGCAGGCGCTGGCGCAGCCACTTCGGCGACGGGGCGATCTTCACATTGCGCACCATACGCGCGGTGTAGCGGCGGCACAGGTCCTCTGCGGGGACCTCGACTTCCAGCAGCTCGGACAGCTCGCCTGCCGCGCTGCCGCGCACGACCGGGTCGTGATGGCGCATCGGCTTGTTGAAGGCGGCAGCGGCCTCGCGGGCCAGACCGAGGATGGAATAGCAGTCCGGGCGGTTGTTCGTGATCTCAAAGTCCACAACGGTGTCGTCGTTGCCGATGACGGTGTTGATGTCGTCGCCGGGCTTGCAGTCCTCCTGCAGGATCCAGATGCCGTCCTCAATGGCATAGGGGAAGTCGTTGAGCGTCAGGCCGAGCTCCTTCAGGGAGCAGAGCATGCCGTTCGAGACCTCGCCGCGCAGCTTGCCCTTTGTGATGTGCACGCCGCCGGGCAGCCAGGAATTATGCTGGGCCACGGGGACAAGGTCGCCCTCGTGCACGTTCTGCGCGCCGGTGACGATCTGCACGGGCTCGCCCGCGCCGACGTCGATCTGGCAGACCCACATGTGGTCGGAGTTCGTATGGCGCGTGATGGACACGACGCGGCCGACAACGACATTGCGCAGCTCGGCATCGAGCCGCTCATAGGTCTCGACCTTCTGACCGGCGATGGTCATGGTCTCGACAAACTCCCGATCCGGCACGCCGGAGAGATCCACGAATTCTTCGTTGAGCCATTTTCTGTTCAGTTTCATTGCTCTACCTCCTCAGAACTGCGAAAGGAACCGCACGTCGTTGTCAAAGATCAGGCGCAGGTCGTTGATGCGCAGACGGCCCATGGCCATGCGCTCCAGACCGATGCCGAAGGCAAAGCCGGAGTACTTCTTCGGGTCAATGCCGCAGCCCTCGAGCACCTTCGGGTGCACCATACCGGCGCCCAGCAGCTCGATCCAGCCCTCGCCATGGCAGGTGGAGCAGACCTGACCGGCCGTCTCGCCCGTGCCGTGGCACTTGAAGCACTGCATGTCGACCTCGCAGCTTGGCTCCGTGAACGGGAAATGATGCGGGCGGAAGCGCACGACGGCGTCCTCGCCGTACAGGCGCTTGATGAGCGTCTCCAGCGCGCCCTTCAGGTCGCCCATCGTGATGCCCTCGTCGACGACGAGGCCTTCGATCTGATGGAACATCGGGGAGTGCGTGGCGTCGGCCTCGTCCTTGCGGAACACGCGGCCGGGGGCCAGCATGCGGATGGGCGGCTTCTGCTGCTCCATGACGCGGATCTGCATGGGGCTGGTCTGCGTGCGCAGCAGGACGGAATCGTCGTCGTCAAAATAGAAGGTGTCGGAGCGGTCGCGGGAGGGATGGCCCTCTTCGATGTTCAGTTTCGTGAAGTTGTAGGCGGCCTCCTCGATCTCCGGGCCGTCGACGATCTGATAGCCCATACCGATGAAGATCTCCTTGACCTCCTGCAGCACGCGGTTCATCGGGTGCTGGTGGCCCATCTCCACGGGTTTGCCGGGAATGGTGACATCCACGGCCTCTGCCTCGAGCTTTGCCTCGAGCGCAGCGGCGTCCAGCGCGGTGCGGCGCTTCTCCAGCGCGTCCTCGAGCTTGGCACGGACGGCGTTTGCCATCTGGCCCATGACGGGACGTTCCTCGGCAGACAGCTTGCCCATCTGCTTCAGGACGGCAGTCAGCTCGCCCTTTTTGCCAAGCACGCGCACGCGCACGGCATCCAGCGCGGACATATCTGCCGCCGCTGCGAGGTCAGCCAGTGCTTTCGCCTTGATCTGTTCCAGTTGTTCTTTCATGTTGGCTCTCCTTTTTGCAAAGAAATGTTGCAGGGAAAAGAAAAAGTCCTCCGTCCGAAAGGGGACGAAAGACAGAACTTCCGCGGTACCACCCGCCATTCGCCGCTGACACGGCGCACTCAAACCGATAACGGAGCGACCCGTCCGTGCCTAATTGCCGCGGGGCACATGCTCCGCAGGGCGTTCAGCCGGAAGCTCACGGGGGAAGGCCTGCACTGCCTGCGGGGAGTGCTCACAGCAACGCACCCTCTCTGAGCCCACATTTTGCAGCCGGCGGCCCGATCACAGCTTTTCTTCTGTATCGCCAAAATTTTAACATATTTCTTCAAAGGTTGCAAGGGAAATCCGCCGGGGATTTGACTATTTTTTTGCGGTACATTATAATCATATCGAAAAAGGCCGCATTGCGGCAGATGGGGGAAAGAAAAATGGCGGATATTTCGGTCATGGACGCGGAGCGGCTCTGCGGCTGGCTCCCTCGGCGAGTGCGCGAGACGCACAAGGGCGATTTCGGCCGCATCCTGCTGCTGTGCGGGGCCGTCGGCTATACGGGCGCTCCGGCGCTGGCTGCCATGGGTGCGGCGCGGTCCGGCGCGGGGCTGATCTTCGTCGGCGTGCCGGAGCCGGTGTATCCCATCGTGGCGGGAAAGCTGCTCGAGCCGATGGTGTTCCCGCTGCCCGCGCAGGGCGGCATGCTGGCAGAGAGCGCCGTTCCGGAAATTCTGGCGCGGCTTTCCGGCTGCGATGCCTGTCTGATTGGCTGCGGTCTGGGCAGAAGTGCCGGGACGTTTGCCGCCGTGCAGGCTGTGCTTGCCAATGCATCCTGCCCTGTTGTGGTGGATGCCGATGGCATAAACGTGCTCGAGGGGCATATAGATGTACTGCGCGGCGCGGCCTGTCCCGTGGTGCTCACGCCGCACGACGGCGAATACCGCCGCCTGATGGGCAGACTGCCGGGGGAGGACCGCATGGGCGCGGCTGCGGCGCTTGCGGAGAAGACCGGCGCGACGGTGCTGCTCAAGGGATACCGGACTGCCATCTGCGGCGCGGACGAGCGCTGGGAGAACCGCTGCGGCAATCCGGGCCTTGCTACGGGCGGGAGCGGCGACGTGCTGGCGGGCATTCTCGTCTCACTGCTGGGGCAGGGCCTGCCGCCCGTGCATGCAGCGGCTGCGGCTGCGTGGCTCCACGGAACGGCGGCCGACCGCTGCGCCGCCCGGATGGGGGAGTACGGCCTGCTGCCCTCGGACGTTGCGGCGGAGCTGCCATATTTATTGCCATAGGAGGGGATGCGCGTGCGGCGAGGCTGCGCCGTACTGATGATGTGCCTCTGCCTGCTGCTCGGCGGCTGCGGAGGAAGAAGCCAGGGCGTTTCGCCCGCCATCGCGTTCCGCGCCTCGCTGGTGCAGGCCGGGGGCTGCAGCTTCCGCGCGGAGCTGACGGCGGATTACGGAGATTATGTCGTCCCGTTTGCGCTCGACTGCGAGACGGAGGTGAACGGCCCGACGCATTTCACCGTCGCCGCGCCGGAGACGCTGGCCGGAATCACTGCAGCGGTGGACGAGACCGGCGGAACCGTCACCTATGATGGCCTGATGATGGACTTCGGCCTGTTGGCAAACGGAAGGCTCGCTCCGGCGGCCGGTCCGGCCGTCGTGGCATATTGCTGGTCCTCCGCCTATCTCGCCGCGGGCGGTGAGGAGGACGGCCGGTTCCGCGCGACCTATGAGAAGGATTATGAAGAAAAAATGCTCAAGGTGGACACCTGGTTTGAAAATGGCATACCAATTTATGCGGAAGTATGCTATAATGGTCAGCGTATTCTGAATTTGACGATATCAGAGTTCAGTCTGAAATAACGGAAGTAAATTTACATGGATTATTTAAAGAGAACCTGGGCGGATATTTCGCTCGACAACCTGAATCATAACTACCAGCAGCTCCGGGCGAAGATCCCATCCGGCTGCCGCCTCCTCGGCGTGGTCAAGGCCGACGCCTACGGCCATGGTGCCGTGCCCATCAGCCGCCATCTGTGTGAGCTGGGCGCGGAGTTCCTTGCCGTCTCCAATCTGGAGGAGGCCATGCAGCTCCGCCGCGGCGGAATCCGCCGTCCCATCCTGATTTTGGGCTATACGCCGCCTGCCTATGCGCGCGATCTGGTCGCCATGGGACTGCGGCAGGAGGTCCACAGCCTCGAATATGCCCGCGCGCTGCACGAGGAGCTCAAGGGCTCAGAGCGCCGCCTCAAGGTCCACATCAAGCTGGATACGGGCATGTCGCGCCTCGGCTTCTTTGCCTATGACCACCCGAAGACGGTCGAGGAGCTGAAGGAAGTTGCGCAGATGCCCAAGCTTCTCATCGAGGGAATTTTCATGCATTTTCCGGTCGCAGATTCCATCGACGGAGCCGACGCGAATTTTACGCATACGCAGTTCGAGCGCTTCACGCAGATGCTGAGCGCCCTCAAGGGCGTGGGCATCGAGCCGGAGATCCGCCACTGCTGCAACAGCGGCGCGACCATTCTCTATCCCGAGTATGCGCTCGATATGGTCCGTCCCGGCATCGCGACCTACGGTGTGCTCCCGTCGGAGGACCTGCGCGGCATGATCGATCTGCGGCCCGTGATGTCCCTGCGCTCCACGATCTTCCAGATCCGCGATTTTGAGCCGAATATCACGATCAGCTATGGCCGCACCTATACGACGGAGGACCCTGCCCGCATCGCCGTCGTCGGCATCGGCTATGCAGACGGTTTCCCACGCAGCCTTTCGAGCAACGTGTCGTTCCTGCTGCATGGCAGGCGCGTGCCGCAGGTCGGCCGCATCTGCATGGACATGTGCATGGTCGATATCACGCGCGTGCCGGAGGCAAAGGTCGGCGATGTCGTCACGGTCTTCGGCGAGGATGGCGGCGACAGCATCGAGCTGACGAGCCTTGCCAACCGCCTCGGGACCATCCCGTATGAGCTGATGTGCGGCATCAACAAGCGCATTCCGCGCATCTATCTCAACGGCGAGGACGAGACCGAGGTCCTGCAGTATATTGTCTGATTCTGACCTGCGGCGAACCGGGTGTTCGCCGCAGGAAAATTTTACACAAATCCATCTTGACAATACCCGATGTCTCCGGTAAAATACACTAGGATATACGGGAAATGAGAACCGGATATCCGGACCGCCTCTGGGCGGATTTCTTTCCAACATGAGTTAGTGCTGACTAACCAAAACCGGCGGCAGAACGGAAGCGAGGCCACCCACCCTCCGGGCGGAGCATGCGTCAATGGGATGCGGCCTTGAGTTAGCAGAGACTAACTAGAATTCACAGGAGGAAATAGCATGTTGAATCGATGGAAACGGCTTCTGGCTCTGCTGGCATCCGTGGCCGTGCTGTTCTCGCTGTGCACCGCCGCTTCGGCAGCGCCGGGCGAGCAGGCGGAGCCGCGGGAGCTGACGGAGGCGGATTATGCCGCAGCCGACGCGATCTTTGCCTCGCTGCCGTCGGCGGACGGCACGAACAGCGGCGCGGCGGGTGCGGCCGACACCGGGGCGCTCTGCAATTGGCTGGAGACAGCCGACGGCGTCCGGCCGGGCACGGTCTCTGCGAACGGCAGCTGCGTGACCTGGCAGACGGATGCGGGCATCACCTGCTCGTATAACCCGCAGCTCGAGCGCATCAGCGAGTGTGCGCAGGAACCGGCGCAGACGGAAACGCTGGAAAGCATTCCCGCCCTGCGCGGCGTGCAGCACGGGCGCGACGTGTATCTCTTCCAGCCGTACTACGGTCTGGACAGCTCATTCACGCGGCAGTACTACGAAGAGGGCCAACGCATCGCCGCGAAGTCCGAGGGCACGTTCTACTATTATAAAACGGAGGCCGCGACGGTCGACGCCATTGCCGACGCGGTCGAGTCCGGCGGCGTTATCCTGTTTGACAGCCACGGCACCACGGACTATACCGGCGACAATGAGGACTACACCTCCAAAGCGACGACGTCCTACCTCTGCCTGCAGAGCGGCGAGGGCCTGACGACCGAGGACTATGCCGACGGCCACGCCGTCTACGGCGGAAGCGGCATCAACGGCATGCGCTACTATGAGGTCGACGGTACGGTCATTGCCAACCATATGGAAAAGCCCGCAAACGGCGGCCTTGTCTGGATGGCGATCTGCCTCGGCATGGCCACGGACGGCCTCGAGGGCCCACTTATGGACGCGGGCGTCGGCGTGGTCTACGGCTACAGCCAGTCCGTTACCTTTATCGGCGATTACTGCTTTGAAGAGGAATTTTTCAACAAGCTGCTGCAGGGCGGCACGGTCGCGGAGTCTATCCGCACCATGAAGGCCCGCTACGGCAACTGGGACTGCTCGCCCGCCATTCTGGGCAGCGATTCCTCCCAGACCGCCGCATCGCTGGAGGAAGCCGTGCGGAAGCATGCAGCCTTCCCCATCGTCGTCTCGGCGGAGGACGCCTATCCCGGTCACGGCAAGGTCGACGCCGTGCAGGAGGTCAGCTCCGTCTGGAGCCTGCTGGAGAGCTTCACCGCGACCGTGACGACGGACGCCCCGGAAACGGCCGGAACGGTCGTCCAGAAGGGCATGACGGTCACGGCCGTCCCGGCCCGCGGCTACTATGCCGACGGCGCAACGGTCACCCCGGAGGGGGCCGCTGTTGTGACGCAGGAGGGCGACCTGTTCCGCATCTCGTCCCTGCGCGCGGACTGCACGATCACGATCCACTTCTCTGCCAAGACGCCAGCTGTGCTGCACTTTGTCGTGCCGAACGGTGTCATGCAGGCCGGGATTCAGAGCTATGTCGACGATGTCGAGATCCTGCCGCTTCCCGTCGGGACTCCGGCAGCGGATGCGCAGGACTATTCCTTTGCGGGCTGGTCCCTGCAGGAGCAGGCGGAGCCGGTCGGAAGCCTGTCCTATCTCCGCGCCGGGAGTGAGTTTGCCGTTGCGCAGCCGGAGCAGACGCTCTACGCCGTCTATCGCTATTTTGCGACTCCGGCCGGAACGACGCCCGCCTTCCACGAGCTGACAGAGGCCCCGGAGGACTGGAGCGGCACCTATGTGCTCTCTGCCGAGGGCCATGCCCTCCTGTGTGACGGCTCGGTCACGGGCGCGGCGCTCGGCAGCAGCGAGGCGGCAGTCCCGTTTGCCGATGCCGGGCTTGCAGAGGAGGACGGCGCGCTGCGCGGCGTTTCCGCTGCGGTCGTTGTACAGATTGAGCGTGCCGCAGGCACGGAGCAGTATGCCATCCGCCTCGGCGGCACTTCTGATGCGGTTTATCTGGCCTGCCGGTCGAACAGCGAGCAGCTCAACACGGCGGAGGACACCGGAACGTCGCTGTCCCGCTGGGTCATTTCCATGGAGGACGGTCATATGACGATCCGCAGCGCGCGCTATCTCAGCCGCACGCTGCAGTATGATGCGGATGCGGGCTGCTTCCGCTGCTATGCCAAGACGAAGACTCCGCTGACGGTCTACCGCGGCGAGACGAGCAGCCTGTGGTATACGACGCAGCCGAAGATGCATGATCATCAGCTGGTCGAAACGGGCCGTCGCGAGCCGACTTGCACCATGTCGGGCTGGATCGACTTCCGCTGCACGATCTGCGGCGAACTGCGCCGCCAGCCGCTGGAGCCGCTGGGCCACGAGGTCGTGAACGGCATCTGCGTCCGCTGCGGCGAAGTGATGCAGCTCCCGTTCCGGGATGTGCCGGAGGATGCCTATTACTATGACGCCGTCGTCTGGGGCTTGTCCCGCGGCGTGGTGAACGGCACGACGATGACGACGTTCTCACCGGACCTGTCCTGCACCCGCGCGCAGGCAGTCACGTTCCTGTGGCGTGCTGCCGGGAGACCGGAGCCCTCCGGCAATACGGCCTTTGCCGATGTCCCGGCGGACAGCTACTATGCCGCGGCCGTTGCCTGGGCGGCGGAGAACGGCTTCACGAACGGCACGGGCAGCGGCTGCTTCAGCCCGGATGCCCCGTGCACGCGCGCGCAGGCAGTCACGTTCCTGTGGCGTGCGGCAGGGGAGCCGGAGTCTTCCGGCAGTACGGCCTTTGCGGACGTCCCCGCCGGGAGCTACTATGCCGCGGCCGTTGCCTGGGCGGCGGAGAACAACGTTACGAACGGCACGGGCAGCGGCTGCTTCAGCCCGGATGACCTGTGCACCCGCGCGCAGATCGTCACGCTGCTGTACCGGCAGCTGACGAAGGAAATCTGAAAAATCGGATCCATTTTTTGGTCCGTTTTTTAAGGCAGCACCGCACAATTCAGCGAGAGCATTCGGCGAAAAATATCCGGCGA